>Ga0255184_1000064_pt1 | contig 39844 bp, 53 predicted proteins | sample Miss_Cont_RepA_0_FD_189954 | JGI IMG/M metagenome (GOLD analysis project Ga0255184, IMG submission 189954) | Freshwater microbial communities from Mississippi River, Louisiana, United States - Miss_Cont_RepA_0h | ecosystem: Environmental > Aquatic > Freshwater > River | place: USA: Louisiana...
GAAGTTAATGTAAAAGTCGATCAACTTATGATGAACTTGATATACTTTTGATTAAACTTATGATGAAGTTGATATACTTTTGATTAAACTTATGATGAAGTTAATGTAAAAGTCGATCAACTTATGATGAAGTTAATGTAAAAGTCGATCAACTTATGATGAACTTGATATACTTTTGATTAAACTTATGATGAAGTTGATATACTTTTGATTAAACTTATGATGAAGTTGATATACTTTTGATTAAACTTATGATGAACTTGATATACTTTTGATTAAACTTATGATGAACTTGATATACTTTTGATTAAACTTATGATGAACTTGATATACTTTTGATTAAACTTATGATGAACTTGATATACTTTTGATTAAACTTATGATGAAGTTAATATAAAAAATGATGAACTTGATATACTTTTGATTAAACTTATGATGAAGTTAATATAAAAAATGATGAACTTAATATACTTTTGATTAAACTTATGATGAAGTTGATATAAAAAATGATGAACTTGATATACTTTTGATTAAACTTATAATGAAGTTAATATGAAAAATGATGAACTTGATATACTTTTGATTAAACTTATGATGAACTTGATATACTTTTGATTGAAGTTAATATATAAGTAACTAATGATTATATAAAAGTTAATATACTTTTGATTAAACTTGATATACTTTTGATTGAAGTTAATATAAAAGTGATTAAACTTATGATGAACTTGATGTAATATATGCTTATATTTTTTGAAGCAAAGTTGACCAAAAAATATTTTAGAACCCCATGTTCAAAAAAATTTTTTTAGACTTGATCAAGTTGATGATCACTTTATTTTTAAAAAAGGTCTTTTATATATATTGTTTTATGATATACTTATATAGATATATATTAATATGATGGTAATGATAATGATGATGCAAAAAATTAAATAAAAATGCCATTATTTTTCAGTGTATTTAAATTCATCTATATTAACATATTTAGATGTTGTAAATGTTGTTTTAAAGTGTTTATTATTTGAATATTGATTAGGAAATACTTCATAATCATCATCTATAATTTTATCTTTAATACATAAATGCCCATTAAATCCATGATAATAATCTTTACAAGGACCATACTGTCCATATATTCTACAATTAATTAAAATAACTTCTTCTAAAGGAGCTTTATCTAATATATCTTTAAAAAACTTAATATCTTTGTTTATATATAAATACTTTAATACTAAGCATTTTACTTGAGATAAATCTATATTATCTATCTTTTTGGTTTTATTTAAAATAAGTATCTCCATATTACTATACTTGAATATAAATTAAGAATGATTTATAAGTATACTTGAAATAAATATTGTATTTTTTTAATTTACTGATTAAAGTAAAATATGCTTACTAATTATTCACTTGAGATAAAAGAGTATATCAATAATTTAAAATATGAAGAAAATGACTGGCTTAATAAAGAACAAAGACTTATACATGATGTATTTGTAAATAAAATTAAAAGAGGTCTTTTAGCTTATTGGAAACCTGGTTCTGGTAAAACTCATTTAACAGCAGCATGCGCTCTTACTTTAGAGAGACCTGTTTTATGGATAACCAATAAATCATTAACAGCAGATACAAATGCTAAATTACTACAAATAAAAGAACAAATGGAAGCAAGAGGTTTAGATCCAACAAAATTAAAGGAATTTAAATTTTTATCTTTGAATGCTGGTAATTTAAAAAAACAAGCAGATGCAATTACTTTTGATGGTACTTTTGATGGACACTTTATTGTAGTAGATGAAGCTCATCATTTCTTTAATAGTATTTCTAATAACTCGAAAAATGCAACTGATCTTTATCTTAAGATAAAAAACTCAAAAAACATAAAGATATTATTTTTGACAGGTACGCCTATTGTAAAGAACCTTTTTGAAATGGTTCCTTGTTTTAATATGCTTGCTGGATATGAACTTTTACCTGAAAATATTGATGATTTTGAAAGCTTATTTTTCAAAGAAGATAAACTTATAAATATAAATAAACTAGAAAATAGGCTTATGGGCTTAATTAGTTTTTATGAATTACCTCCAGATGAAGCAAAGAAAAGACTTCCAAAGGAACTTCCTGAAGTATTTCATAAAATAGAAATGAGTCCTTTTCAATATGCTAAATATGTAATAGCTAGAGAAAAAGAAATTGAAGAAACATCAAAAGAAAGAAAGAAAGCAAAAATAGGTACTTTTATAAAAAACGATTCTTCTTCTACTTATAGAGTTGCATCTAGACAAATATGTAATTTTGCACCCCCCGATCATGCTTATGAAATACAAGCAGATTCTAAATTACATTTTAATCCTGATCTTTTAACAGATGAAGATTGCAAACAATTACATAAATATAGCCCAAAGATAGAAAGATGGTTAAAAGATGTTCAAGAAGAAGATTGTTTACAAACTACTTTTTCAAGATTTAAACCTTTTGGCATAAATTTACTTGCTCGTATTTTGAGATTTATTGGATATAAAGATTATTTAATAGATGGACCAGGACCTAAAAGATATGCTTTAATACATGGTGATATTCCTATTGATAAAAGACAAGAAATAACGGCTGTATGGAATGATTCAAAAAATAAAGAAGGACAATTAATTACTCATCTTTTATTTACAGTAACTGCATCAGAAGGGTTTGATTTTAAAAGAACTAAAAAACAAAGGATACTTGAACATTTCTTTCATATGTCTACAACTGAACAAGTAAAAGCTAGATCTAATCGTTTTGATTCTCATTCAGATTTAGAAGAAAGTAAAAGAACTATTCAATGTTTTCATTATTTATCGGTAATACCTTCTAATATGATTAATAAAAAAAAGAGCAATGATGGTGAAAAAAATGATGAATCTATTAGTACCGATTTATATCTTTTTGAAATGGCTCAAAATAGATATCTTATGATTAAACAGATGTTAAATATTTATAATAGAGTAAGTGTTCATTGTTTAAAAGATTGTAAAATATGTTCTCCTAATAATAAACTTTTATATCAAAAGGATATTAAAGAAGACATGGTTTATCCTGATCCTTGTGTTCCTCCAAAAGAAACCGAAAAAGAAGTTAAAGAGTTTATATTTGATAATGAGAAATATTGTTATGATAAAGAATTACATATCATTAAATTTAATAAATCACTAAATAAATATACTTATTTAGATTTAAATGATCCTATATATCATCTTTTATATAAAAAGATAACTGAGATAGAAAATAAGTAGGTATATATTATTATTACTATTTTAATCTATAATGGAACTAATTTAGATCAATAATAATTAATACTAAGATATATATTTTTTGTCATAAAAGTGAGACGTATAAGCTAGTCAACAAATTTTTTGATAAAAATAAAAAATCAAATATTTTGATTTGAATCATTCTGTGTTAACTATTAATCAATAGCAAATAAATCAACATTATGAGCATTAATACTGAAGAGAAAGTACAAAAAGGTAAAAGAAATCCTTCTATCATATCTGAAGGTAAAATAACATCTATTATTCTTTCATTGTTTAATTATGATTCAATTGCTAAAAGAAAAGCATTGAATTCTAGCATTGCTAAGTTTCTAGAGCTTTTACCTGAATATCCTAAGCCTGCTGATTTAACTAGCGTAGAAGATAAAGAAAGATTTAAAAAGGAAAGATCTAAGATCTTAGTTACATATAAAGATAAATATCTTCTTTTAAAGAAATTAGAAAGAGAATCTCTTGAAAAGAAGGATTCTAATAAAAAGGATTTATCTCAATCTGAAATAGATGAAAGAAAGCGTAAATACAATGACTTTGTTTCTAATTTATCTAAAATAGATAATGCAATTTTTAATCTATATAATGAAAGAAAATCATTATCAAAGGGTACCACAAGAATTGGTAAAAATGTAGCTAAAATCATTTCTGAATTTGTTAGAGAAGTAGTTAGAGATATTTTTGAACACTCTCTCAAACATCTTAATTTAGTTGGAATGAAGAAGCTACAAAATAAATATGTATTCGGACCTAATATGGTTAATAATAAATATTATCCATTATATCAAAATTTATCTTGTATTAAAGAATTTCAAGCTTTAGCATTGAAAGAATTAGATAACGATTGTTGTAAATCTCAATACAATAAAGAGAAAGCTTCTTATAACAAAACTAAAAAAGATAAACCTGCTACAAAGATTGCTCCTCCTACAGATCCAACATTTCATAATATAAAATATGATACTACTCAACCTCCAATTAAGTTTGTTGGAGCAATAGGTAAAATATGGACTACTTTTAAGAAGGACTATATGTGTACAGAGATTACTCGTGAATGTTTAAGTAGATTTGTTTATGACTTTATTGTTAATTTAGTTAAAGCACTTAAGGTACAATTAGAAGTATCTGAAGTATTAACTTTTCAAGCACATCATGTTATGATACTTTTAAAATCATTGGGTACTTTACATGAAATTGACATGGCTCCTTTCCTTTCTGATTATGAACCTCAAAAGATTAAAGAAAAGAAACAAGAAGATAAAAAAGAAAATAAAGAGGATGAAGAAAAGGGTAATGAAGAAGATAATGATAATGATAATGAAAAAGAGGTAAATGCTTAAATACCTTTATTATATTTTTTGTTATTTTAAATAACAGCTGATTTTTTATCATATTAACATTCAAATGAAGATTGGCTGTCGTTGGACCTCTGAAGAAGAGGAAGAATATGAAGAAATTGAGTTTAACTATATTTGTGAAAAATATGGTTTAAACTATGATCTCTTTAAAGCAGAATTAAGTTATGAATGTGAAAATGTAAAGGATTTTAGTAGCGATTTAGATTACTTCAAAAATGAAGTACCTGAAGAGTTAAAAGAATCTCGTTTTGCGATACTGAATGAAAAGTTCGAAAACTTATATATTGATAAATTTAATGAATATGATATGATACTTTATCATCATGTTCAGAATGAATTTATGAATCTATATGGCGAAGTTTAAACAATCAGTGAAATGGGGATGATGTAATTGTAGTACCATTGCTACAATTACTGACCCATTTTTTATAAACAAGATAGGATGACAAAAAATAAGTTAATAATTGTAGCAATACAATTACTAGTATATTTTTTATAAATAAGATAGGATGACAAAAAATGGGTCAGTAACTGTAGCAATGGTACTACAATTACATCATCCCCATTTCGCGGATTATTTAAACTTCGTCAAATAAAACATCAAATTCATCTTGAAAATACCCGTAAAAGATAGATTCACTTTCATTCATGTTTTCAATTGGCATAAGTTCAAACTCTTGACTCGACGCAATTAAATCGGATTCTTTCAAATCTTCAAAAATTTCATCTTTTAAGTAATCTGAGCAGTGGACAAGATTTATAAAGTTTGGTATGTTAGAACAAGTATCGTGGAAAGCTTGAATAGAGAGGTCATATTTTTGTATAATATGTGCTCTTTCTTCAATTTCTTCTACGGTAAAGCAACAATCAAAATTCATTTCTCTTGTCTAATTAGAATAAAAAATCATCTGTTATCATAAACAATAAACATAATAAAATGCTCAACAAAATCATAATAAAAATGATATAGTTATAATATTATGATTATTAACTGATTTTTGATCATCCTATTTTATTCATAAAAAATGGGCCAGTAATCGTAGCAATGGTACTACAATTACATCATCCCCATTTGTGATTTAATTATATGCCTTTAGCCTCAGTCATTCTTCTTTCTAAAATAGATAGAACATATAAATGAGTATTATAAGCACCGTAAATATCAGGACCGTTCCATTCAACGATATCTCTTTTACACCAAATCTGTATTAAAGAATATGATCTATAAATATCAAATAAAATCTCAACTAAATTGGGGTTTATTCTTTCCATAAATCATATATAAATAAAAAATCATCTGGTATTATAAACAAAAAATGGGTCAGTAATCATAGCAATGGTACTACAATTACATCATCCCCATTTGGGCTTGCTTTTACTTTTTACTTGATTCGTAATTCAAAATACTAGTAATCGCAAATTCTTGATATTCTCTATAACAATTATTCTCCTTTGATCTAGCAATAGCTAGTTTTGAAGGTAATTGAGATAAAGGCATTTTCGAGAATACACTTAGCATATGTTGAGCTCTTTCTGGATCTAAATTAGCCGGTAAATCAAAGTCTTTGACTTGGTATTTACAAACTTGTTTAAATTGAGAAGAATGAGCAAATGACATGGTAAACGTATTATGAATAAAAAATCATCTGTTATCAAAACTATAATAATAACAAAAAATGGGTCAGTAATCGTAGCAATGGCACTACAATTACATCATCCCCATTTCGTGAGATAGTGTATTATTTATTTTCGTTCATCCTTTCATTTAAAATACGTTTGATTGCAATCAATCCGTATTCTAAAGATCCGCCACTGATATCCATTTTTTCAAATATTGCTTTTGTTACAAGTAAATCATGAGTAGATTTATACACGTAGACAGAATACATTTTTTGAACAAACTCATTTTTTAAATGAGCAGGAATCAAACAATTGCTGGAATTCGACATTAGATAATACACTATTATGAATAAAAAATCACCTGTTATTAAAACTATAATAATAACAAAAAATGGGTCAGTAATCGTAGCAATGGTACTACAATTACGTCATCCCCATTTAAAACTTACATTAAATGAGCAAGGTTCCAATATCAATATCATTGCCTAACATAGGAGCATCTCCTCGTTTTTCAACAATAGTATCAATCGCAAACAATCTATACTCTTTTAATTCATCGTCTCTCTTCTCGGCTTCTAATCTTGTTTTACTTAATAAGTAATCAGATGAGAATTTCGAAAAGATCCTTAAAAACAATCCTACTTTGCTTAAATCTAAATGTTTAGGTACATCTAAATTCTCTAAATAGTTTGTTCCATAAGGATGGTTCTATACTACGAATAAAAAATCATTTGTTATCAAAACTATTAAATTTAAAGACTTTTTGTGTTTTGTAAATATTGATTATTTAAGTATTAAAAAATGAAGAATTGGGCTTGTTCAATATTAAATCGTGAATTAGATACATTAAATTTACCTAAAGATTATACAGAAATTATAATAGATAAAATAGATCTTTATATTATTAGATCAGAGTCTAAAACAGCTATAACTGATTTTGAGATAGCTTTTAGAAAACTAATTGATAATTTAAATCCTAAGTTCTTTGAATCTTTAATTAACAAAGAAATAAATGAGTTAGAAGGTATATCTATTAATGATTTATTTAAAAAAACAGATATGCAATTAAATCCTGAATTATTTAAATCTGAGTTAAATGAAATAGAAATTAGATCAAACATTAAATTATCATTTGAAACTGTATATAGAATATGCAAAATATGTTTACATGATAGAGCATATTTTAGTATTATTATTGTAAGTGCTGGTGATGAATCAGAGGCTACTTTATATATATGTGAAAAATGTGGAAATAGACACAGAACTTCAACTAAAGAATAAAATAAAAGCTAAAGCAAAATTAAAACATACCTTTATATATTTTTTAATTGCCAACATAAAATGGATGTAAATTAAGCTCTTCGAAAGCATGAGGTAATTCAGTTGATAAAATAGTACCCATAAATGGTTTTGTGTCTTCCCATATAGTTTTATAATCTTCTATTTCGTCTGGAAATAAAAGACCTTTATTAGGGTTATTTAAAGCCCATTTAATTCCGGCTAAACAAGCAGCAGCAACTGTAATTGTTGCTCCATTTTGAATACAAGACACTAAAGATATAGCTTCTTCATTAGTTACTTTGTTTCCAATCCACCAAAGATTACGATCCTTTTTACCTAAAAGACATCCAATTGTATCATTTCCACTTTGTATATATTGACCTTGCATTTGAACATATTTAGGAGCTTCTTCCATACCCCATTTATTTAATCCTTCTTTTGCATTTGGACAAACTCTAAACACAAAAGCGCAATTAACATTGCCTATTCTTTTACTAATCGTTTCTGTTTCTCCATGTGTTACAACTGCACCTTTATATTTTATCCATTTAACAAGATCACCTAAAATGTCAGGGGTAAATGCTTCTAATTCAACTTGATAACCTGGATAATTAAATAAAAGCATTTGTCCATTTTGTACAAAATGCTCTTTTTTATCAAAGCTTTTATTTTTAAAGTTTTGATTCCATGAACATTCAGCTTGCTCAGTTGCTTCTTCATATAAACCATATGGAGACCAAGTATTGTAAAAAGAATCCTTGTCTTTAAATTCAGGTTTTAGTATATGAGTGTCATATTCAGTTATATAACAAATATCAGGTTTAAATCCACAATGTTCTTGACCTATTCTTGAAAAATAAGAAATAATGCCAGGATTCATACCGTGTTCTAAAATACAAGTACTTTTAATACTATCTCTTAAATCATAAAGTTCTTGATGTCTATCATAAATAGAAACTCTACAAGTTGTAAAAAGTTCAACAGCTGCATCCAAATAAGGGATATTGCATTCGTTTGCTAAAAGTATAAGATTTTTTGAATTAACTCTAGTAGTTAAATTTAATACGGCATCATGAGTTTTAAATAAAGGTAATAAAAGATCTTTATAATTACTTTCTTTTATTTCAGCTTCAATACTTTTAGTATCAAAATTCATATCTAGTTTACTTGTATCTTTATATCTTTTTATCTCTTTATCTAGATCTTTCATTTTATCTAAAATCGTTAAAGATACATTTTTAAAATAATGCGTTAACATTTGATAACAACATCCACCAACACAACCTAAACCTAATAATAAAATACGAGTAGTCATTCTTTATCTTTATTATAAAAAATGATTAAATCTTTTAAATAGGAGCACACATAAAAGGATGAATATAAACTGCTTTTTGAGTACATATTCCATCAGATGTATCGCAACCTAAAACGAAAGTTCCTGGTTGTACAGCATAATGTATTAAACCATCATTTAAATATACATTATCAGTACTTTGATATCCTTTATTACGAGCTTTTAAAAGTTCATTTCTAGTAGCTAATCTCATATTTTTACTCTTACAATTTTCTTGAGCTCCTTCAAAAGTTGTTTTAATGTCAACAAAAATAAGAGGATCTAAAGGATTTTCTGGAATTAAGAAAGTGTTTTGAGTGCCCGTTGTTATACTTGCGTTATTACTATTGCTTATAGTTGGAGGAGTACTAACATTTGGAGTATTATTATTACTATTAGCTGGAGGAGTACTAACTTTTGGACTATTATTATTGTTTATAGTTGGAGGAGTACTAACATTTGAAGTATTACTATTATTCGTAGCTGGAGGAGTACTAACATTTGAAGTATTTGGATTAAAAGCAACTTGTTGAGTTATTGGATTAATTTTAGGTTTATCTTCCATTTTGTTATCTTTAGGCTTATCTTCAACTTTATTGTCTTTATTATTTTCTTGATTAGTATTAGCTTGATCTTTTTTAGCAAAATGAGCTTTTAAGTCATTAAAAGATCTAATGTTATTTCGATAACAAAATACAAATATACCCAGTATTAAAAGAGATAAAAATATAATAACGAATACGATCATTTTATGGTTATACTAAAAAATAAAAATAAGAGATATTTAAACATATTTTAAATAAGCTCTATATATTCTTCTATTCTCGCCTTTTATATCAGGATGTTCCTTTTCATCAAAATCACATACTTTAAATTCACCATACCATGAATAAAATCCTTTTCGTACTTTTCTACAAAGATAAATATGTTTTATATCTTTATTTAAAAATAAATGATAGTTACCATATTGTTTTTTATCTCTATAACCATTAATGTTTTGATCACCTATTCTTCCTTCAGCTGTATACTTAATAGGATATTTATCTAGTCTATCTCTATAATATTTTACATTATCAACTGAGACTAAAATAAGTGTTTTTTGTTCTGAGAAATAATTGATACCTTTCCATGCATTATAATTAATACCATAATTTTCTTTTATGAAAGCTTGAAGATCTTTGAAAGATTGAAAATTAGTCATTTAGTACTTTAAAAAATCAATTCTTACAATAAGTAATTTATAAATATATTTTTGAGGTTAATATTAAAATGCATACCTTGATTATTTTAATATTATTTTTAGTGCTATTTTCTTTCCTATGTAATCAATATAGTGATTATAATAAAACATTAGAAAGACCAGTTTTTATAAATTATCCTCTTGAAGGATATTGGAAACATGGATTTCATAATATGTTAATTGGAATAGATGGAAACAAAATCATTTTAACATCGAGAGTAGGAAAACAATATGTTAGGAAATATGGTATTATAACAGATGTTTATGATAATTGCTTATGTTATACATCAGAAGGAATAAAACATAAAATAGAATACTATAATTCATATATATTATGGAATGGAATAAAGTATACAAATCCTGAATTAGATAAAATGAAAGTCTACCTTTAAACATTATATCTGTTATATTTTTTGTATTTAATAATCTATTTATATATTTATTATTAATAAAAGAAGTATATATTTAAATACAATTATACTGGTAGATATAAAAATATTAATGATGTTACCCTTAGAGATATTAGATTTAATATATTCTAAAAGCCATATGAAAACAAAAGCTATTTTTATATGTACTTGTAAATACTTTTTAAAAAGCAAAATACCAAAAGGTTATACTGGTATAAAACAAAGATGTCAGCACGCTATATTTCAAAAATATGATAAAGATACTCTTATAGACAATATTAATATACAATGTACTAGATTATCTACATGTTATATTGATACATTTCAAAACGGTATTGTAAACCTAAATTTAAATAGGATAAAAAAGATCTCTGTTAATGGATCTGGTATCCATTCTTTATTTTTATCTAACAATAATATAGAATGTTTAGAGAATCAATTTTTAGATATGCCTAATATTTCATATGTGATTTTAAAAGGATGCTGTATGTGTACTATCAAGAACTCTTTTAATAATATTCCATTAAAAGAACTTAATTTATCTTATAACTATTTACACAAAATAAATGATAGTTTTAATGGATTAGACTTAGCTATCCTAAATTTATCCAGTAATCGTTTGATGGATCTTGATTCATTTTCGAATTGCAATATAGAAAATTTAAATATATCTGATAATTTATGCCTTCGTAATATTAATGGGATTAAAGGGAAAAATATCACACAGCTAAAAATTAATTGCGTGAAACTTTTTCATTATGATATTATTTCTACTCTTATTAATTTAACATATCTTGAAATATGTGGATGCGAGTTAACAGATGTTTATATTTTAAATGGTTTAACAAAATTGGAGAATTTATCAGCTAGTAATAATCAAATTGCTAATATAGATTGCTTAGGAAATTTACCTTTAGTTCACTTAAATGTATCACATAACAGAATCAAAACTGCAAATTATTTGAGCCCCAGTCTTGTTCATTTAGATATATCTTTTAATTACATATTTAAGCTTCCAGATACATCCAATCTAAAATTAGATAAATATTTTTTTCAAGGAAACAGATATTCATAATAGTTATATGAAAAGGTTCTATCTATTAAAATTTGATTTTTTGATTATTTAAAATGACTGAATTAATAAGATGTACTAAGTGCAAGAAGATGTTAGATAGAAGCAATTTTCGATCTAAAAAAATAAAACCAGATGAATTATTTAAAATGTGTAATCATTGTAGAGAAATATCTCGAGATAACAGAAGATTACATAAAGATGAGTATAAAGAATATATTATTAAAAATAAAGAAAGAATTCTTGATTATGGCGAACAATATCGAGATAAACATAGAGATCTTTTAGAAAAAAGAAAAGAAAAAGAAAAGACTATTCCTTGGGATGAAAATCTTTTATTAAAGTGTCAATTAACTGATAAAAAATACAATAGAGAATTCGATTTAGATTTAGAATTTATTCATATTATGTATGAATATCAAGGAGGATTATGCTGTATTTGCGGGGAAGAAATGCTTTTAAATAACGAAAATTACAATCCACAAAGAATAAGCATCGATCGAGTAGATACTAAAATCGGTCGTCTTAAAACTAACTGTGTTTTAACTTGCTGGAAATGTAATCATAGTAAAAATAAAAAGGTATATGAAGAATATGGATGTGATCCTGATTGTATTCCTAGATATGAAGATGCAATAAAGGAACTTTTATGATTTGATAAATTTGATTTTTTTATAAGCTAAAATTCATTTACATGAGTGAATACAATCCTTTGCTAAGTGCTATTTATGAGACATTTCCTTGTAAAAATAAAGGCCTTTCTTTTGGTAAAGTTATATACCATGGTATTGAATTAATTATAATTACTAATGATCCTAATAATCAATATTTAGGATATATTAATGCAAGCCAAATGTGTAATAATACTGATTTTAAAAAGAAAGATTTTAGAGAATGGCTATCATTATCTCAATCTAATGAATTAATAGAAGATGTAGAAAAAGATATTAAAGAGAATTTGCTTAGGATAAAATTTTCAGATAGGACTTTTCCCCGATCTGAAAATTTTATCCAAGATTCAAAAACTGATAAACCTCATAATCAAAAAGCCATTTATTCGATTAAAGGAGGGAGAAACACTGATATTCGAGGATTTTATATACATAGAGATCTTTTAGTATCTGTTGCTATTTGGCTTTCTAAATCTTTTGGTTTGAAAGTATGCAGAATTATGGAAAGAGAAGCTTTAAGAGAATACAGAAATACTTTACAGCAAAAGGAAGATACTATAACAGAACTTAGAAACTTTATAGCTAAAGAATTTGGGACTGTTAAAAATAAATTAGATGAAACTCAAGGAGAATTAATAGAAGTTAAAGATGAATTAGTTGAAACTAAAACTAATTTTGTTAAAGTTAAAGATGAATTAATAGAAGTCAAAGACGAATTAGTCGAAACTAAAACTAACTTTGTTAAAGTCAAAGACGAATTAGTTAAAGTTAAAGATACTTTAGATGATTTTGCTTCTACTACAACTCAACATTTAGATGATATTTTAATTACTAATAAGTTACAAAAAGAGATTTTAGAAACTTCTAAGGATATTTCTAAAGTTGTTGAAATTAAGATTGATATCATCAAAGATCATATTTATGAAACACATGATAAGTTAGAAATACAAGAGCAAAGTATAGCTACTTTAAATCAAAATGTCAATTTATTAATGGATAAAGCTGAGATTTTAGAAAAAGATAGAGCTCTTCCTCCTACGAATTTAGATAAACAAAAAATATTAGTCCTTTTGAAATTAAAAGAACCAATAGAGGTAAAAGAAAAGGGTCAATTTAAATATAGGATTATTGGAGTACAAAGAGGTTTACTTAAAAGTAATTCTGATTATAAGAATAATAAAGTTTTACTTGAACTTGAAGTTCATAATGCAGATTATATAATAGAAGATTTAAGATTATATTTAGGTAAAAGTAATTATCATTATAGATACTTTAGATTTGAAGATAAATGTAAAGATGAAATCATTATTTTAATTAAGTCTTTAATCGCTAAAAATAGTGAAGCTAAACCTCGTATTTATCAAGAAGATGAACTGAAAAAAATGAATAAAGCTCAATTAATATCTATATGCGATAAATATTTATATAAACATAGAGATTCTAATAGAAGAAATCATTATGTAAGATCCATTTTAAGAGGTCAAAAACATATTATTGAGTTACTAGAAAATCCTCTTTTAACTAAAAGGGAATACAAGTATGATGATTCTAATTAATAGATGAATCAAATTTGATTATTTTTTAAACAAAATGAATTATATAATAGAACCTTTTATTAATAGTTTAAAAGAATACAAAAACTATGATCTTTTAAGTTCTTTTATATTTATTGATAAAAGCTTTTATTATTATATTAGTGAATTATATTTAGGTATTATAAAAATTTATAAAGAAGAAGAATATACAAAATGGAAGTTTCTTAATTGTTCTTTTTATATTGACTTTTATAGCGAGCATTTAAATTATAAAAATATAGTAGGATTAAATCTTCACCGTAATATCTATGTAAAAGATATAAGCATGTTAACTAATTTGACTAGTTTAGATCTTAGTTTGAATAACACAATTAAAGATATAAGTATGTTGACTAAATTAACTAAATTGAGTCTTTATCACAATGTTGTGATTAAAGATATAAGTATGTTAACTAAATTAACTAAATTGAATCTTTATCACAATGTTGTGATTAAAGATATAAGTATGTTAACTAAACTAACTCATTTAAATCTTGACGGTAATGAAATTATAAAAGATATAAGTATGTTAACTAAACTAACCCATTTAAATCTCGGTAATAATTATATTATTAAAGATATAAGCATGTTAACTAAACTAACCCATTTAAATCTTAGTAGTAATTATGGTATTAAAGATATAAGTATGTTAACTAAACTAACTTATTTAAATATTGGTAATAATTATAATATTAAAGATATAAGTATGTTAACTAAACTAACCTATTTAAATCTTAATTTTAATAATACTATAAAAGATACGCGTATGTTGACGAATCTAACTTACATAGATCTTAGTTATAATAATACTATAAAAGATACAAGTATGCTACCCAATTTAATAGAAATTACAAAAATAGAATTTTGATTATTTTGTATAATCAAATAAAAATGACCTCTAAAGACGATTTTTTAAATGACAATCTTTTTATTTATTTAAATAGCGATTTAAAAGAAAAAACAAACATTATTAACTACACAAAATCAATGATCTTTTATAAAGGTGTTTTATTAGGATACACTAAAAGTAATATTTATGATCTTTATGATAAATATGATGATTTAAAAAAGGCTAATCAAATAAATATTAATTTAGAGATAAATATAATACCTGAAATCAATTCTATATATATCAAATAATATTATAAATTAAGCTATAGCTATATCATGATTACATTTTTTATAATTATTATCATTAAGTTGTTTTAAAACCATAGGGTATTTAATTTTGTAAATATTAGGATCTATTTTAAGATGCTTCCAAGCAATTTTTGCCGTAACTAAAAGATCGTCATTTGTGACATTAGTTTCTGGGTCACAATAACCGTGTTCTAATTCTATATTCATTCCTATCCATAAATCTTTTAGAGTAAATTGATCAAACTTTATGTTTAATTCTTGGGAAGCTTGTTTTGCTTCTTCTATAGTAAAATAAGGTTTTGATTGTGAGTTATTGTATAATATCAAAATAATAACCAAAAGAGTTAATAACAAAAGGAGATATTTCATTTACATTATAATATAAAAATTGATTAATTTGTAGATAAAATCATTATGTTACGAGACTTAATATATGAGAATTATATAGAAAAAATGGATGAAGCAATAGTAGAAGGAATAAAAGAAGGATATTTGGATAAATTGAATATAGGTATTTTTGCTGAAATACATGAAGAGTATTTTAATTGTTTTGGAGATACAAATCAACGTGAAAAAATTCAATCAATTTTATTAAAAAAGAATCCATTGTCTGAGGATTTGCCTGAAAATATGTATGAATATTGCGAAGCTTCTTTTTGGGATAGTGTGGACAATGTGATTGTTGATTCTATGGAAAGATACGAAGTAGTTAAAAATATGATAATAAAAGAAAACCAAATACTTCAAGAAAATAAAAACCTTATGAGAAAGAATAAAGCATTAGAAGACATAATTGTAAATCTCATTTTAGTCAATAATGAATACAAAAGACAAATAGAAGGTTTGTAAATATTGATTTTTGTTTTTTAATAAACATGCTCACAGATCATTTTTACACAATATATATTGATTACTTAATATCTGGTTTAGAAAATAAATGCTATAGTAAAAGAAGAATTAACAGATTTTTAAAATTATATGGCAATTATTTTGATTATATATTAATAAATAACGAAATTGATGAGATGTCTCTAAAAAAGAATATAAATTATGAAGATTTACCTCAAGATATAATTGAATTTGATCGTAGTGATTTTCCCGAAGAAATATTTGGAAATATAAGCGTTTCAGATTTTCATAATATAATGAAAAAAGAAAGTGAAATCTTAAAGGAAAACAAACATTTAATTCAAAAGAATAAAGCATTAGAAGACATAATTGTAAATCTCATTTTAGTCAATAATGAATACAAAAGACAAATAGAAGGTTTGTAAATATTGATTTTTGTTTTTTAATAAACACATGATAGAATCTATTTGGAATTTAATTCGTGAATTATTAGAAAATCCAGAATGTATAATAGATATGGCTATACGCAATAAAGAAATAATAATATCAGATAAAGATATAAAGTATTTCGATAAAGAATCTCTGAATGTATCCAAAGACGATTTTATGGAAATAGCTAACAATTCTATAGATAAGGTAAATAAATCTTATATTTCTGATATTTATAATAGAGTTAAAAACAATCTTTTTGTTTACTATTTAAAAGATGAATATAGTCCTAATGTTTTATCTTTAGAACTTATATCATTTATGTGCGAAGAATATGAAAAATGTTTTCCATATCTTGGTTTATTAGATATATGTACTATAAAAACAATATATGAAAGTGAGCAAAAAATAAAGGCATTAGAAGACCTAGTATTAAATCTTATTTTAGTCAACAATGAATACAAAAGACAAATAGAAGGTTTGTAAATATTGATTTTTGTTTTTTAATAAACACATGTTAAAATCTATCTGGAGTTCAGTTAGTGAAATATTAGAAAATCAAAATTGGATAATACGTATGACTGTACATGATAAAGAAATAATACCAGACAAAGAGTTAAAGTATTTCGAAAAAGAACATATATGTATATCCGAAAATAAATTTATTGGAATAGTTATCCGATTTATAGACAAAAGAAATAAATCTTATATTTCTGATATTTATAATAGAGTTAAAAATAGTCTTTTTGTTTATCGTTTAAAAGATGAATATAGTCCTAATGTTTTATCTTTAGAATTTATATCATTTATATGCAAAGAATATGAAAAATGGTTCCCAGATAGTGGTTTCTTATATATAGATTCAGATAGTATAGAAATAATATACGAAAGTGAGCAGAAAATAAAGGCATTAGAAAACATAGTATTAAATCTCATTTTAGTTAATATTGAATACAAAAGACAAATAGAAGGTTTGTAAATATTGATTTTTATTTTTTATAAAATATGTCCTCGCTTGATTATATTTGGAATACAATAAGCTTTGTAATTAGTGATCAACTTTCTATATTTTTAACTTACAAATTAACATCAAAAATGATGGTTGATGATAAATATATTCAATATTTTGATCAAAAGAAGATCGAAATATTCGCGGACATGAAAAAGCATTTTTCAAAAAAGTACAGAATAAATGAAGATGATCCAATTTATGATAGTCCAACTTTGTTTTCTTACAAATTAAAAGATAATTACAAAGTTATAGATTTACCTTTAGAATGCATATTATATATTGCTGAATTGTCTAATAATTCTGGTAATAAATATGTACAAAAAGATCACATAAAATACGCATATAAAGATGCAAAAGAAATCCAAAAGATGGAAGATATAATTATGAATCTCATTTTAGTCAATAATGAATACAAAAGACAAATATAAGGCTTGTAAATATTGATTTTTATTTTTTATAAATCAACCATGTTATCCTATATAATTAAATATATTGTATCTTTATTTGATAATAATATTATAAAACAAGAAGAAGATCTTAATATAGAAGATAATAATAGTGATTATAATAATGATACAAACGATGCAAATGATACAACAGAAGACTTAGAATATATTGTTATTCATGATAGTTGGCTTTAAAAAATAGATATAAATCAACATTATTTTTTATAAAAAGTATGTTAAAGCATTTCTATATGGACCCATTGTATCACCATTAGGAAAAGTACCATCATATATTCCTTTATCATCTCCTTCTGCCCATATTTCTACATGGGTAATACCTATAATTATCATCATACCACCTGCATCATCTGGTTGTCCATAAGCTAATCTTTGACCTATAATTCTATGATAAGATCTTTTAGTAGGTTGAATTGCTAAATTTAAATCTACTGAATTTACTCTATAATAATCAAAAGTTGCTGTATTAGTTCTTTGATTTCCATTTAATGATATAATAACAGTGTCTGCTAATTTTATCCATTCATAACCAATTATAAGAGTTTGACCTGGAACAAAAGTTGCTACTTTATTATATCCTTCAAAAGATAGAGCACCTGTTCCTGTCGAATATCCAAATAAAGTTCCATTAAAAGATAAAGATCCACCAGCTGGTAATTCTATATTATTGTCTTTTAAAAGAACACCATCAATAGTTACACCAGCATTTAAAGTGCTTTCTACTATAGTGTCAGCACCTAATTGATTACAAGTTAATTGACTAGCATTAACCAAATTATCTTTTAAAAGAACACCATCAATAGTTACGCCTGCATTTAAAGTGCTTTCATTTATAACACTAGAATTAATTTGGCTAGATGTAATAGTATTATCTTTTAAAAGAACACCATCAATAGTTACACCAGCATTTAAAGTATTTTCATTTATAACATCAGTATTAGTTTGACTAGAAGTAACTATATTATCTTTTAAAAGAACACCATCAATAGTTACACCAGCATTTAAAGTATTTTCATTTATAACATTAACAGATAATACACCTGAATTAAAATTGATCCCTTCTATATCTAAAGATGGACCTAAAGAAATAATAGAATTTGCACTAATTGAATTAGCAAATACATTTTGATTTCTTAAAAGAACATTTTCAACTGTTACACCAGAATTCAAAGTCTTTTCTGTTATAACATCAATTGACATTACGTTTGTATTAAAAATAACTCCTTCGATATTTAAAGATGCACCCACAGCATTTATAACATCTGTATTAACTTGACTAGAAGTAATTATATTATCTTTTAAAAGAACACCATCAATAGTTACGCCTGCATTTAAGATCTTTTCGTTTATAATATCTGTATTAACTTGATTAGAAGTAACTATATTGTCTTTTAAAAGAACACTATCTATAGTTACACCAGCATTTATGATAGCTTCATTAATTTGATTTACATCAAAGTTTAATGCACCAAAGATATTTTGACCAATGATTTGTATCGATGTAGAATTAACTAATCCATCTATTACATTAAAAGTTAATACCGAATTAGTTGTTACTGGTAAATTCACTTTTAAAATATTAGAAGACCCTATTTGTAATCCATTTGCTGAAGATACCCAAAGAGTATTAGCTCCTCCTGGATTAGATATCTGATTGGATAAAGTTAAACCAGAAGTAGAAAAAGTACTTGTTGTAGATAAAGGTACTGTAAATATTGATCCTAGATTGCTTATTTCAAAATAAGGATTTCCTGAAGAATCAGTTATTTCAAATATAGAACCTAATGGTACTAGATTATCTTTAAATTTTATCGGATTCGTTAAATCTATTTCAGGTGGTGCAGATGCATCATAAGCAGATTGCAAAGTTACAGTACCAGAAATAACAGTACTAAAATTATAAGTTGCTGTATCTGAACCATATCCAAGATCCCAAGTAGCTCCATTATTACGAATTGATGATGCAAATATTTTATTTATAGGAGTTGGAGCCGTTATATTTTTTAAAACCTTTTGAGTAAAAGGTAATATATTTGTAGTACTTCTTAATAAAAGTTGATTACCAATATGTGATTGAACTTCGTATATTCCAATTCCTTTTACATCTATTAAATCATTTGAAGAAAAAGTATTAAATCCTATAGTCGTTATAGTCATACTAACACTTGAAATAGCAGTATCGTTTAAACCTGTAACAACTGAATTTAAAACCAAACCTGAATTAATAGGAACTCCAGATGTTGAGCCTGAATTTAAATAAATAAAAGGATCACTTATTATTAAATCTAAACTTTCTATGTTTGATAAAGATCCATTTATTATAACATCTTCATTTAAAACAACAGGGCTATTAAAAGTAACTGAACCTCCGACTGTATTTGAAGTTATAATATCTGCTCCTAAATTAGTTGTTTCAAAGTTTAAAGTTTCTAAATTCTCTGTATATTGCGTATAAGACATATTCTTTTATTATAATATAGTAATAAAATAAATAAAAAAATAATACATAAAGGTACTCTAAAATTAAACGGCAAATAGACTACTAATAGTGTATTTAAAATAAGTTATTAAATCAATATTTTTGAAATCTAATAATAGATTATCATCAATATAGCATTCATGATTTTTTATAGTAATGAAAATGGAATTTATTCTATTATCGTATATAAAAGATTGATAGTTTGATTTGTTTTGAATCAACAGGTTTATCTCAAAACAAAGTAATTTTTTAATAGTATTAAAAGCATTTAAATAAAGCTCATTTAAAAGCTCTTTGTTTGAAGATAGAAAATAGTCTTTCAAATAATTCATATTATTTTGCTTTAGTTGATTTGCCCAAAAGATGACTTTTATTGATTGATCTAAATAATATACTCGATCATCTACTTTAACAAATAATTCATATATTGTTATATTAGAAGCTTGAGTTAAATATATAAAGAATAGTAAATGCAACATCGTATTTTATAGTAATAATAAATCAATTTTCACAAACATGATAGCCTTTATTCATATAAATTACATGACATATATCTATAAGTCATTTATTACATAAATGCTATTTTTTAATAATCAATTAAAATAATGAGTGCTTTATCTATTTTTAACTCTTTAATACATAAATTATCTTTACAAGGGATATCTTTTCCTCTAAATGATTTCCAACATAAAATATCTTTCGATGAATATGTTAAAGAAAGACTTTTTATATTTACTGGCCATTTATTTTCGCGGTCTGATCATTTAAGAAAAAGATCATTTTTACGATTTCTCAAAAGCGGATATGTGAATATGTCTTTAATAACTATTAATGATCCAGAATACCAAAAGCTAATCAAGGATTCAAAAAAGCATCTTTTAGTTTCAGAAGATTATGATATAATTAATGAATATAACAAAAAGATGAATACTGATATAAACTTTAAATGGAATCAATCGTCTTTGAATAAAGAATACAAAACGGATAATAACTATATTTTATTTATATATGAAACATGGGTTCAAAGAAATCATCAGGGCAATCATTTACAATTTGTTTATGTAAACAATAAAAATAAATCATTATATTTGTTCGATCCAAGTTCATATACTAGACAATATAAAGAAATAACAAACTATCTTTTGGATACATATTATAAGGGATATAAATTCCAATTAATAGAAAACAAACCTATGGATTTTCAAACCTTAAATTCTAGACTCTTTTATACTTTAGATTTTTACTGTGTAATTTGGTCTTTTATGATGAGTTATTTATTTTTATCAAATCCTAAAATAGCACCTAAGAAAATAGTAGATACTATCTGGTCATTAGGAGATAAATCAAGATTTTTAATGGTTTATTTTAGTTATATGCTATATGAAGAGAATCTTGAAAATTATAATTTAAATGAACATCAATACAATCAGCTATCTTTACATAAAAAACTTAACAATGATATTAATAAACTCGAAAAAATTAATAACAAAGCTGCACATAAGTTAAAGGATTTCCTTAAATTTTATGATCTTTTTATGTATTATTTGGAGGACGAAGATTCTATTAAATATAGTAATGATTATTTATATGATGAGATAAAGTATGTTTTAGAAGATATTGAAAAAGGCAAAACAAAAGATTATAAAGAGAAGTTTATAGATTTTGTTTATTCTATTAATAATTATGATCTACCTTTAGAGATAAGTCAAAAGATAGTAGCCGAACAAATTAATAATGAATGTGTTTTGTTTTAATAAAAAACATAAGATTGCCACAGATGCAGGCAATATCTTAGTTTTTTGATTTTACAATCTTATTGATATATTTGATTATAGGACTTCCAAAATAGCTTTTACAGGAACATGATCGGATCCATGAGTTAGATCTGGTATTATAGGAATATCCTTTTCTTGAATAACTTCAATAATTTTAAAACCCTTATTGTAAAATATATAATCTAAAGTACTATAAAACTCACCATTAGTTCCCAAAGTTCTAGTAGTTTTCAAATAAGCTTTATTATATTCTTTAGATACATCAACAAAAGGTTCTATCCTTAATTTATTATATATCAAATTATTAGTCAGAAACTGATAGAGTTGAGAATAAGGCTGTATATTAAAATCACCCAAAAGTATATTTTCATTAGCAGACATTATTTTGTATAGATAATAAAGATGAAGAGCAATCACATCAGGAGTCATAAATGCACAAGGCATATGATATGTGCATATGTCTATCACCTTTTTATTTTCAATTATAGATACAAATAAAGCTTTATGTTGATATTTTTTTGCTTGTTTGACTATTACATTATTTTGGTATTTTATTATATCAGCAATTCTTTCGCTATATGAGCTTACTATTTTATACTTTTGAGGTAAAAGTATTGCAACACCATAAGGTATTTTACCTTTACCGTAAAATGAATATCTATACTGATAATCATATTTACTTAAAAGTATCTTTATATCTTCAAATATAGAATAGGTAACTTCTTGCAAAGCTATTATATATTCATCTTTAATCATATCTTCTAATTCTTTTAAAATCAAAGGATATCTAAAAGGTGAACTTAAATACTTTTTATCAACTCGTGAATGATTGACAAATTTCTCTGATAATATATTATAAGTGGCTACTTTCAACATGAAGAGATAATATATAAAAAAATCATTTATTGTATATCTATGAAATATGCTGCATTTAAGTCCATTTAGATTATTCTATAAAACAAGAGTAGAAAGCACTTTGAATTATGATAAAGATAAATTTAACCAAGAAGTAAAAGCTATTTTAGATGACCCAAAAGGATGGATAAAATTAGGTTACACATTTGAAGAATCTGAAAAAGATGGAGCCCTTTTGATTCAACTAACTTCAAAAGAAACGATATCTAAAACTTTCGATGATACTTTATCTTATTATGATGTTAGAAACCATTTGATATGCATAAATTATAATAATTGGATGGGTAATTCTAAAAGTTCTTTATCTTTAAATGATTATAAAACATATGTAATTAATCATGAAGTTGGCCATGCATTAGGGTATAATCATCCAAAATGTCACTGTGAAGGAGAAAAAGGATCTGTTATGATGCAGATGTCTAAAGGTCCTAATTTTATATATCCTTGTAAAGAGAATAGTTTACCTCTTGATAATGAAAGAGAAATACAAAAAGCTATAGTTGGAGGATCATGTTTAATCTTTTGGTCTTATTTAGAAACATTAATAATCATTTTGATATTAATATTAGCTTTAATCATTATACTTTTGTTTATAGTTGATACAATATGTAATCCAAAGATTGATTTAATAAAATGACATTTTATTAATAAAATTGATTAATATATAACTAAAGATGAATTATATAATCGAACCTTTTATTTACTTTTTAAAATACTATAAAGACTATAATTCTTTAAGTTCTTTAGTGTATATTAATAAAATCTTCTATTCTAATATAAGTGAACTATATTTAGGCATATTAGAAGTAAAAAATGAAGAAGACTACCATAAATGGAAATGTCTTAATTGTTCTTTTAATATAAACTTTCAAGTGATTCATTTAAATTATAAAAATATAGTTGGATTAAATCTTTGTGACAATGATATATTTGAAGATATAAGTATGTTGACTGATTTAATTACTTTAGATCTTAAAGGAAATGCTGTTATTAAAAATATAAACAAATTAACTAATTTGACTAATTTGAATCTTGGTTATAATAATGCAATTAAAGATATAAGTATGTTGACTAATTTGACTAATTTGAATCTTTTTAATAGTAGGTTTATTAAAGATATAAGTATGTTGACTAATTTAACTAAATTGAATATTAGTTGTAACGACTACATTAATAATATAAGTATGTTGACTAATTTAACTAAATTGGATCTTTTTAATAATTGTATTATTGAAGATATAAGCATGTTGACTAATTTGACTAATTTGAATCTTAGCTATAATTACTATATTAATAATATAAATGTATTAACTAGTTTGACTAGTTTAGATCTTCTAGGTAATAATACTATTAAAGATATAAGCATGTTAACTAATTTGATTAGTTTAAATCTTTGGGATAACAAAAATATTAAAGATATAAGTATGTTGACTAATTTGACTAATTTAAATCTTCGCTGTAATAATATGATTGAAGACATAAGTATGTTGACTAATTTAACTGAATTAAATCTTTTTAATAATCGTATCATTAAAGATATAAGTATGTTAACCAATTTAGTTAATTTAAATCTTAGTCAGAATGATACTATTAAAGATACAAGTATGCTTACTAATCTAACCGTTTGTATTCGTGATATAAAACCATAAATAAATCAGTTAGATCAATTAAAGATAACGATTTATGAAAACTTATATATAAATACATATTAATCTATTTATCCTTTTTTATAAAAATATTAAAAGAAAATGAGCGATATTGATAGAGCTGTCGAACTTTTAAAGCTTATAAAAAAAATGTCTAATATAGATAAAGAAAGAACTCTTTTAGCTTTAATGCTTTTAAATAGTTCGATTATTGGTAAATTAGATCAATTGAATGATGAGCTTTCTACAGTAAATGTTGAACAAATATTAGATAAATTAGGACCTGAATTTAGATCTAAATATAAAATATAAACTATAAATTACCAATCTTTTGGAGTGTTTATGAAAGATAATATATCCTCATAAGTTCTATTGCCAGTATACCTAACATAATGTTTACCTTTATATATTCTTATTTCTGGAACATAATGAATATTTTCTCTAGCACATCCTTGACCTCTAATAACTTTCTTTTTTATATCAGTTGTATTTACTAATCTAATCCAAGTAGGATAAAGTTCTTGACAATTATGGCATCCATCATTTGCAAATAAAACTAGAACTGGTTCATCTTCGTTAAAGAGATATACAAGATATAATAAAACAATCAGTAATATAAGGCATATACATACAGAAATCATTTAATTGTCCATCTAAAAAATAATAAATATAAAATCATATTTAAAGATATAAATCAGATGTATCTAAATTATTAAAATAACAATGAGCTAAAAGACTCATTGTATGAATAACTTTTAATTTATCTTTAAAATCAACAACAAGCGAATAAAGAGGATAATCAATACAATATGTCTCATTTTCACTTTCTATTAATTCAATATTTTGAACCTCCTTGTATGTTATATATTTCGAGGATTCGTAATCTATAAGATTAACTCCTAAAGGTTTAACAAAATCATTTAAATCAATATCTTTAAACCCATATCTTTGTAATACATTATATCTGTATGTTTTAAATGAATCATTTATAGTATATTCTTTAACTGGTAATATGTAAAATATTTGATTAGTGTTTTCAAGTATTTCTTTTAATTCATAGTAAAATACAGTTTTGTTTTTGTATTTCCCAAAAGTGTTTAGTCTATTTTGGATGATAAATTTGACTCTTTGGAATTCCTCTTCGTAATTCATTTTGTTTATGATAAGAGAAATCAATTGTTAAAAAATAAATATAAGTATGTTTATTTAAATAAAGGAGCAACACTAATAGTATTTAAATGACCATATGCTAGAATTAAATCTTCATCTAAAACAACTAAATTATCGCTGAATCTTTCGATTAGTTCTCTTAAGTTGTTATAGTTGTGGTCTAAGGTTTCGTTGTCATTTTCAATAAAAGTGAATCTTGTTCGATAAATACCATCATATGATAAAATTTCATTATCATTATTATTATCATCATTATTATCATTATTGTCATTATCACTATCAGTGTTATTATTACACTTACTTCCAATATCTATATAGACATGTTCACAAGGATTGAAATTTTTACGTAATAAGGTTAAATCAAAACTGAGAGGAAATATCCTATCTAATTCAGTTTTAGTAAAGACATTGTATTTTAATATAGCATTTTCAGATTTTACATATTTAACGACTAAATATAAGACATCATTATATGATTCTAAAATACTTTCTATTTTTGAGAATCTTCTAATAGAATAGTGTTCCAAAAGATATTTAAGTTCATTAGTTCTATTTTTATGAGCGCAAGTCATACTTGTTATTTTTATATATATAAAATCAATTTTTACATTAATAAGTAAATATGTTTTTTAAATCTGGTGAAGTAACAGTTCTTAGTTATAATTTAGTCTCAATAAATAGTGCAATACAAAAACATGATCTTTTAGGTTTTATACAAAGTACAAATTGTGATATCTTGTTCTTTCAAGAGACACAAATAAGAGACTATCATGAAGATAATATAAAAAGGCTTTTTCAAGATATTGGTTATCCGTATTCTCTTTTTAATAATGGAGAATTTGGAGTTGCTTGTTTTATGAAAACAAAACCATTAAGTTGGGAATCAATGAATGATGGAAGGAGTATTAAAGTTTATTTTACTGATCTTACTATAGTTAATGTTTATGCAAAAAATGCTGGACAGAATCTTAAAAATATAGATAAGAAGATAGAATGGAATAAAAAATTAGAATCAATGATAGGACCAAATACACTTTTATGCGGAGATTTAAATGTGGTTAATGAAGATATAGATATATGGATGACTGATCAAAAGTCTCTTCAAAAAACAACTAAACAACCAGGATATTCACCTATCGAAAGAATAGCTTTTAGAGAAATGATTCAAAACTTTGGATTCATTGATATCTTTAGAGCTAAATATCCACAAAAAAGAGAATATTCTTATTATGATTATAAACAATTACATAATAAAGAATATTTCGAAAATAAAAGTAAAAAGGGATGGAGAATAGATTATTTTCTTTTAACTAAAGATGTAGATATACCATTAAAATATTTAGATGTGAAGCATATTAAACATAAAGGATCGGATCATATACCTTTAGTTTTAACTTACAGAAGATCTTATTCTTTTAATCAATCTTTAATTACTGTTAAGTATAAAGAATTAAATGGAGATGGATTTAGAATAAGACTTTATTATCAAACACATAAACATGCTATTACTAAACAAAAACTGAATGAAGAAAGCCAAGAAACTGGTATACCAAAAGATATATTAAAGAAAGAAAAACCTCTTTATAAGATGTTTGAATACGCAGATTATTATAATCATACAATATATATTGCTTATCAAAATGCTGAAAAAAGCTATCAATTTATGTCTTTTCTAAATAAAGAAGAGTTTGAGTCTTATTATCAAAAAGCTGAATATAAGAACTACTATCAAATAATTAGAGAAAACTCTTTATGTGATCTTTATTTTGATTTAGATAAAGTGGACACTAAAGGATTTAAATCTTTTATTTCTCTTTTATTAAAGACTTTTGAAGTAAAAGATATACTTATCAAACAAAGCCAAAAAGGTTATCATATTATATGTAATAAACAATTTAAAAACAATGAAGTAATGAAAGTTTTTGTGTTAAACTTAATAAAGAATACAAAATATGAATCATTAGTGGATTTAAAAGTATACACAAAAAACAGATTAATGAGGCTTTTGTATTCATCAAAATATGGAAAAGATGATCCTTTTATTCCTATCAATATATTAGGTCAAAAAATAGATATTACTGATATAAGAGCTTCTGACTATTTTATAGCATAAATTGTATTTATGCATTCCTCTAAAAGAACTAAGTTCATTTCAGATGCTTCTTTTAAAAGATTATCTATATCTTCTTTTTCATTAAACATATATGCTTTTAAAAGAAATAAAGCTTTAATTCTTCTTGTATCGTTATTTAAAGTTGGTTGTAAAGTAGTAAACTTACTCAAAAGGTTAGCTGCCTTTAAATCCTTTTCTATCTCTTCTTCTTTTTTTTTATTATCGTTATTATTGTTATTATTGTTATTTATTCTATTATTAGTAGGAACAATATTTCCTTTTTGTTCATTGTATCTTTTTAACATATAACCAAATCCATCACTATCGGGTTCTAATTGAGTTTGCATATTTTGATATTAGTATTAATTATTCAATTTATATATTTTGTCAAAATTGATTTTTTTATTTGAAAAAACAGCAACATAAGATTAAAGATGTCTGAAGCAAAGATAAATCAACTTGAAAACGAATTATTGAAAAATAAATTGGAAATATCTGAACTAAGAAATTTAGTAGATAAAATACAAACTGATTTAGGCTCTGTTAGAATAAACGTGACTTCTTTAAAAACTAATATTGAAGCTAAAGAAGCTTCAGCTGCTTCGACTTCTAAAGGTAAAAGCACTAAAACACAAACTAATGCTAAAAAGAATCCTTATCAATGGTTTTTAGCTCAATCTAAAGATAATTCTAATATTGAAATTATGGCAAAAACATTTGTTGAAAGTGGCGCATTAAAAGATTCAAATAAATCTAAATTTGAAGACATATTAAAAGGAGAAGGAAAGATTTTAGAGAAAGTTAGAAAAGCATGGGAATTAGTAGAAGAATCCCATAAAAAAGATGGAGGTTCTATTAAAAAACTAATAGATGATATGTATAATAAAACTAATAATAATGGAACTTTATTAAAAGATTATTTAGGAACTTCTTCACTTAAAACTAGTCCTATTAAAGATCTTTCTAAAGATAAAAAGAAAGTCGATAAAAAGAAGAAAAAGAAACAGGATACTACTTCATCAAGTGATAGCGATAATGATAATAACAGCGGAGATGACAGTGATTTTGACTAATTAATAATAACAATAATCACTATAATATATTTATATCTAACTATTTATTTTTTATCACAATCAAAAAATAATATGTGATGTATTATATCACCATAAGTTTCTCTCTCTTTTTTAATAGTGTAGAGCACATGTATTTATCTAAAGGATCATCTGTAATTAAAATATATTGAGTTGAATTACTCTTTGAATCAACTCTGTGTATTCTACGAATCATTTGTTCAAATGCTACTTCTGACCAATTTATATTACAAATAGATACAGATTCAACTTCATTTATATTATTTTGTAAATTAAGAGAAGATCCACCTAAATTAGCATTTATAATTAAAAGACCTCCTTCTAATTGAAATTTAGCTATATTTAAAGCATTTTCTGAATCACTTTTTAATCCGTTTACAATTAAAGGATTGTATTCCTTTAATTCTATAGATAGTCTTCTAATCGTTTCATTAAAGAAACAAAACATAACTACTCTTTTGTCTATATTCTGTTTAAAGTATTTGATATAAAGAGGTATCTTTTTAAATTCAAGTCTGGATTGATCTGGAAAAGTAAAAGACACTTTTGAAGCATTGGTATATTTATTTGTCCATATTATTTTATTTTCAAAAGGAGATTCAAAATGAGTTTGAACAAAAGCAAAATCAGGTAAATAATCGCAATCTTCTTTATTTATAGTTCCACTTAATCCTAATATTTTAACATCAGTATCTACTATTTTATGAAGCATTTTTTGCATTTTTGTCTCATATCTGCATTTATGTATTTCATCAAATATTACAAGAGTATTAGCTTTAAATTTCTCGAACTTAATCTTTTCAAAACTAATAGTTTTCCTTCCATCATTTTGAAAATAACGTCCTGATTTAAAACATTCATAATTAACTAAATCATATTGAATCTCATATTTATTAAGTTTTTTCATCCAAAAATCTAACATATGCTTACCAGATAAAACAAAAGCTCTCATTTTCATTCTCGAACAAGCTTCTAAAGACATATCAGTTTTACCTGAACCAGCAGAACTTCCATCAATTACACATCTTTTATGTTTAAATCCTTCGATGATATTTTCAATGTTCTTATTTTGATAATCGTACATTTTGCTTATTTATATATAATATATAAATATAAAATATAAAAGTTGTATTCTAAACGATATTACAAAAAAAGATCAACTTATGTAAAGGTACTTACATAAGGATCTTTTAGCGGTCGATTGTTGTTGGTGGTCATTTAAGATACATACATCCATATTGATTCGATAATATTTGGATTGTATTTTCTGCAATGCAAACATATTATCAAATAATAGAATAACATAGGCATATAACCCTGATTAATATATCCATATACAATTTCTAAAAGGGTTTCAATAGTTTCTTGACTAGAAGAATTTATTTTAACGAGGCCTTTAGAATACATGACTCTTAATTATAACAAAAAATCAACTGTTATATTTTATTATACATATTAAAATGCTACATTAGCAAATTCATCTTCTTCGCTTTGAGCTTCATTTGCTTCTTCTTTATTTTCTATATTTTTTTCTTCGCTTTCTTCTTTTGCATTATTGCCACTTTTATCATCTTTAGGTTTATTTACAGGTAAAGGATCTTCATCCGTTATATTAATTGATGAATTATTGCTTGTTTCAGTTTCTGTTTTTACTTCTTCTTTTGTTGGTTCTTCTTTCTTTTTATTAAAATATATATATGCCAAAACAACTACTACTAATATAAATAAAATAATGAGTACTGTTTTGATATTAAAAGAACTGCCTTCATTTTGAGTAGGACTTAAATTATCTAAAGCTGAATAACTGTTTTTTGTATCCATTTTACTTTATAATGTTTTTTATTCAAGTTAATTGAATTAACGAATAATTAAAAAATAAATTTAATTCAAAGATAAAATATGATAAAAACATTGAATCTTTTAGATGAATTAAGTCAAGACTATTATGAAAAACTCAAAACATATCTTGGCTTTAAAGAACAAAATCATTTATGCGATAAAATAGATTCTTTATTCAAAGATATCAAAAATCATATCAAATTGTCTAATGAAACAATACAAAAATATGCAATGCTAGAAACTTTAATGTCTTCATTTAAGCAACTTTTATTTATATATAATGAATACCAAGTTGATACTTATGAAAAATTTAGTTCTTTAGAATCAAAAGTAATAAAGCAAATAAAGAAAGATCTATTGATGATTAATAAACTTTATGATGAATCTTTAGACTTAATAACAAAGGATTTTCAAGATTCGATAGAGACTTTAAAAGAAGATGCATTAAAATTAGTTAAAGAGAATAAGTTGAATAAATTGATTGATTTTAGTGCTTCATATAATGTATTTTCAAGTATACACAAATATATAAGACCTCATTTAACTAGATCACAAAAAGAGGATTTTAATATAGCTTTAGAACAAATAAAGGATAAATTACTTTTAGGGTCTAATGAGTCTTTTATGAGACCTAATTTAATAACAAGTCTTTATAATTTATCTTCTTTTGAAGTAGATATTGGTGATTTTCTAGAAATAAAGCCCTTTAAACTAAATACTACTTATTTCAAAAATGCAGCAAAACTACTAGATATAAACATAATTGTAATAAATCTAAGTAAAAAGGTTAAGTTTAAATATCTTTTGCCAAAAGAGTCAATAGTTTTCTTAACTCCAGATAATATAAAAAACAATAGATGTATTGAAGAATTAACTGACAAAACAATATTTGATGCAGATGAAGTTACTTATTATCCTTATCCTTTGGATGAATCTAAGAAAACTATAGTCTTTAAAACATTAGGGGATGTGAACTATGTAATGTCTAATTTTTATAAAAAGCCAGAGCATCTAGATCAAGCATTGTATTTTATAAATCAGAAAAGCAGGATACATTCATATAATAAAATATTCGAAGATATATTCTTTCAAAAGGATTCATTCTATCATTATTATAAGCCTCATAATCAAGATCTTTATTATGATATACAAGTTAATGTTTTTAAACATAAGATATTAGCAGAGATTGAAAACAAAAAACCTAAAAAACCAAATCAACTAATAATGAAGATGATAGCAGATCAAATAAAAGCTTTATGTGGAGCTGAAATATATGAATATATATATGAATTTGAGAACTTAGATACTAATATTCTTCTGCAATTACAACAAAAGAAAGATATCAAATCTATTTTAGATGATCTTATTAAACCTGATAAAAATATATACAAAAGTGCTATAGATATAATAACATCTTCTTATTAAATATAGTTGTAAACTTGATTATTTTTATATATAAAATATCATGATTGAAGCTTTTATTAATATATTAAAAGAATATAAAGAATATGATTTATTAGTTTCTTTATTATTTATTAACAAAGACTTTTATAGACGTATAAGTAAACTAGATTTAGGTATTATTAAAGTTGATGATCAAGATAATTACAATAAATGGAAAAATCTTAATTGTTCTTTTTACATAAATTTTAAAGTCGATCATTTAAACTATAAGAATATAGTTGGTTTAAATCTTAGTAATAATTATAAAATAAAAGATATAAGTATGTTGACCAATTTGACTAAATTGAATCTTTATGATAATATAAGTATTCAAGATATTAGTATGTTGACTAATTTAACTAAATTGAATCTTTATGATAATATAAGTATTCAAGATATTAGTATGTTGACTAATTTAACTAAATTGAATCTTTATGATAATAGAAGTATTCAAGATATTAGTATGTTGACTAATTTGACTAAATTGAATCTTTATGATAATAGAATTATTCAAGATATAAGTATGTTGACTAATTTGACTGATTTAGATCTTTGTGGTGATAACACTATTCAAGATATCAACATGTTGACTACTTTGGATATTTATTGTAATAATACTATTCAAGATATAAGTATGCTGACTAACTTATCTCGTTTAAATATTGGATATAATAATATTATTAAAGATATAAGTATGTTTACTAATTTAACAAATTTGAATATTTGTCACAACAAAGTAATTAAAGATATAAACATGTTGACTAAATTGATGACTTTAAATCTTTGGAATAATAATACTATTCAAGATATAAGTATGTTGACTAATTTGACTGATTTAGATATCGTTGATAATAATACTATAAAAAATATAAGCATGTTGACTAATTTAAAAAAATTAATCACTAATAGAAAACTTATTATAAAGGAAAATGTACCAACATATTTATATTAAAATATTCTAATAATTAAAATAAACTCTTTTGTAATTTATGATTATTTTTTAAAGAATGATTATTAGATTATCTCTTTTATTGGTTTTAATTCTTTTGATACTTAATTTTATAATAATATATAAGAACATTTTCAAAGATAAAAATAAATCAAAAGATTCTAATACTTTTAATAATATAGATCAAAATACGGCTACTTATTGGTTTAAAAAAGGAATCTTCGGTATAGCTGAAGGATCAAAATATTGTTTAGCTAATCAATCAGTTCCATTAGGTAGACAAGATGCTATACATTTATATGATATTGGTGCAGATTATTTAGGAGAAGGTAATTTATATAATGGTTACTCAGTTAGTATTTTACAAAAAGATCAAAGTACTGGATTAAAAAGAATAAATCAAAGATCTTATTTAAATAAAGGAGTTTGGTGTTATGGAAATGAACCAGATGACGCAGACTATTCTATAAAAAATCAAGATATTCATGGGCCTATTTACCCATATTACAATGATCCTTTATAATAAATAAACTTGATTATTTTTTTTATAAAAAACTATGATCGAACCTTTAATTGATTCTTTTATACAAAATAAGGAAATAGATATCCTTAATTGTTTATCCTTTGTAAATAAACAATATCGCACCTTAATATGTTCAAAATACTTAGGTATATACATAATAGATAATGAATATAGATATCATGAATTAAAGCATTTAAATGTTGATTTTAATTTTGACATGAGACCAAATATGAAACATTTGAATTATAAAAATATAGTAATATTAAATAATAGGTATGGAGGCTTTTCTTTATATGATATTCTATCTTTACCCAAATTAGAAAAAGTTAAACTCTATTCTTTTGATAAAATTTCGTATACTCTAATATCAAACTATAAAATCAAAAACCTTTCTTTATCTGTAAATATAGATAAACTAAAAGCTATATATTGTATTTATTCTTGCAAAAATATTGAAACTCTCAATTTATCATATATAGATATAGATCATTTATCTTATATTGAAAGTTTAACCAGACTCCAAATAGAGCAATCATACGAAAAAATAAATATTAATGAATTAACTAATTTGACTAATTTATCCATTAACTATATTCGATTATGTCATATAGATACAAGTAATCTATATAAACTAACAACATTGAAGTTAAAAGGGTTAGCCACAATAAATATTGAATATCATCAATCTTTATTACATTTAAATATATCTAAAAGCTTAATATCTTATAACTTAGGTTCTTTATTGTCTTTAAAAACATTAATATTAAACAAATACGAACACGTAAGTGATTTAAGTAATATGAACAATTTAACATATTTATCTTTATCTGGAAACTGCAAAGTAACAAATATAGATCATTTGACTAATTTAACCTATTTAAACATAAATAACAACAAACACATAAAAAACATTAGTACTTTAGTTGGTCTAAAAACACTCCTTTTATGTAATAATAAGACTATAACCAGTTTAAATACCTTTACTAATTTAACTTATTTAAGAATGAATAATATCAACTGTATTAATGATATTTCTAGTTTAGTTAATTTAACATCTTTATATATTCAACCAAATATGAGTATAACCAATCTTAATACATTAACTAAACTAAAAGTATTGCATTTGTATAAAAATAGGACAATTAATAATATAGAAAAGTTAGTTAATTTAACTGAGTTAGGTCTTTATAATGATAAATCTTTATACTATATAAGTCATGATTTAATAGTATTAAATAAACTCACCATAATAAATAGTGTATTTCATTCAATATATGATTTAACATCTTTATCGTCTTTATCTATTTATAACAATAAAAGCTTATATCATTTAAATACTTTAGTTAATTTAACATATTTAAGTTTAGAAGACACAGTTATTAAAGACATTAGTCGTTTAGAACGATTATCTTATTTAAAAACAAAAGATATGCTCCTTTCGAATATACCATTAAAAAACTTAAGAAAACTAAAAATACCTATAATATATAATGATTATTATAAAGCTATAACTCAGAGAAATCCTAAAATCGATATTACATATTATTAATCAATAATTGGATTTTCATAACTTTGTAGTCTTTTATTCATCAATTGAGTCAAAGTTAATCCAAATCTTTCTCTATCTTCTTTTTTATCCATATTAAAGTTATCTTCTTTTTGTCCTTCTTTTAAAATACAAGATGTATGCAATGTTTCTTGTATTTTACAATCAACAGCTGGTAAAAAGATACTTTCATTAATTGCTACTATTGAATAATATCCTTTCAAAGTCATCAAGATAGGATCAACTTTATCCCAAAAACCATATAATTCATCCGATCTATTAATGTCTATAATAGCTATTTCATCAACTACTTTTCCTTCAATTGTGGTATTTTTATAATACGGATAAATAGTTATAAGTTGACCATTATCATTAGATTGAAAATAAGTGGCTTTTAAACCTCTTTTACCCAACTCTTGGGTTACTTTATTACCAAACCAATTTCCCATTTTTATATTATAATCAAAAAATCAAATATAATATATTAATAAAGACTATTATATAACAGATAAAATAATTCGCTTAATAAACTTGTTATAAATAAACAGATATTATTGACTAGTAATTTTTTGATAAATAGTTTTATAATTGTCTTGCTTAATTTCAACTTCCTTTAAATATTTTAATGATTCTTTAAACTCATTCTGATTGGGTGGCTCATATAATAAAGTAATATCTAAAGTTGCCTTTCTTTTATTTTCTTTATGCATCATAGCTAATTGAATAATAAACCATTTATCAGAAGCAGTATAATCTTTTAAAGGTTTATTTGTTATTTTAGCTTTAGATTTACTTTTATCTTCATTTTTTGTTCCATTAGATTTAGTTTTATCATCTACTGGTGATTTACATTTTTCAATATGATCTTTATAAAATCTTTCTAATTTATAAACTTTTTGACAATTAGCACAAGTAAAACTCATATTGTTGATTTTCTAAATAGAAAAATCAATTTTAACAAAAAAAGGAAAATGATTGCAAAAGGGTCTTATTCATCAGTTTATATACAAGATGGGTTCGCAATTAAAAAGATGAAATCTAAAAGCTCATTTATAAGAGAAATAACTTTTCTTGATTTATTAGATCATCCGAATATCATTAAAATACTTGAATTTAATTATAATGAATTGTCGACTAAAATGCATTTTTATGAATACACATTATTTTATTTAGTTAAAGATAACATTACTTTTGATAAAAACTTAGTTCTAAAAGAGATATTAAAAGGTCTTAATTATATTCACAAAAAAGGCATTATACATTGTGATTTAAACCCAAACAATATATTAATTAATTTAGATCCTTTTGAGGTAGTTATATCTGATTTTAATCTATCCACTTTCGAATCTGTGTGTCCGAAAAGAGGTCCTGTACAAACAGATGGATTTGTTGCTCCAAATATTTATCTGATTAAAGAAGCTTATTATAAACGTAAAGATGATAAAGAATTAATGTTTATTAATTATACTTTTGATATAGATATTTGGACATATGGATGTTTAGTTCTCTTTATAAACAATATAGTAGATAGGGATTTATATTTTTATCAATTAAAGGAGAATCAAGTTTTGAGTATGAATATATCAGATATACATAAAGAATTAGTTATCGAAAGTATGATTAAAAAAAGTAAGATAAAGAACCTTTTAAATGTATTCAAGTTAGAAGATTATAATAAAGATATAGTTGATCTCACAAATTATAGTGAAAATGAAATACTTATTCTAACTAGTTCCAAATCTAATTTAAGTAAAAAAAATAAACACATATTGATGAAAGAAATGGCAAATCGCATAATAAAATCTTATTAAGTATTATTATCACTAAAGACTAAAACTGTAATTGCATTCATATTTTGATTGGGTACTTTGTTTTTTATTCTCTTTTCTTCAATTGTATCCAAAACGAACTTTAAACAAATACCTTCTGATTGGGATAAAAGGATTAAGAAATCATTAGATATAACGGATTTAAAGACATTGCTAAAATACTCTAATTTAAACAAACAAGTAACATTACGAATATCTGGAGTTAATATTTTAAAATCAATGGCTGTTGAATCAGTATATTTAGTTTTAATAGGATTCTTTGAATTATCTTGATTATTTCTATACTCTAATTGAGCTGATTTATCAGATACTTGCGCGAATACTTCGCATGTATTTTTCTCAAGTTTTAAGTAAGTGTTTAGTCTTTTCTTAAAATGAGCACTTGGAAGTTTAAAAGAGATATCATATTTTCTTCCTAATGGGTTTTTTAATTGAAGGGGCATATCTGCTTTACATGTAGAAAAAGGTGTTGAATCTTCTGATTTAATAGAATTTTCATATAAACATATATAAAGCTTTTTAGGGTCTTCGCATCTTTCTTTAATATAAAGCTTAATAGAACCAAAGTTCTTTTTGATTATTTTACAGATACCGTCTATTTCAACTCCTTCTATACTAAAAGAGATATTTTCTTCACAAAAATAACTTACGCTTAAAGCTCCGTCTATATAAGCTATTAAACTAAGTTTTTCATAATGATCTTCACAAGCTATAGTTACACCAGCTTTATCAAACTCCATATAAACACTCTTTTTATTACAAGCATAAAGGGAAGAAAAGACCTTTTTTAATGAAGCAGGTGATTCATATATAAGTTCCATTGAATATCCTTCTTTTTGAGGTCTTGAAACTAAACCATGTATTTCCATTTGATTAGCATTTGGTTTAGTGGAAGGAGGTCTACCTACCTTTTTTTTAATTCCTGGAGTATTACCTCCTCTATTAGCTTCATTATTTTTCATTTAATTATTTTATTTGATAAAAATAAAAATTTAATAATAAATAGCTAAATAATTAGTAATATAATATCTATAAATCAAAGATAAACGATATACCTTGTATTAATAATAATACTAGAAATATTAATTTTAAATACAAGAAGTCATTTTAGTCGCTTTTACATAAACGAAAAGTAATAGATATTCTAGTTTCTCTCATAATCCTCTTATTATCAACCGTATCACTTTTTCTTTTTTCCATCTCATGTTTCCATAAATATCGACTATCTCCTGACATAATATATAAAGAATGATCCTCTATATATTGATTAAAAATACTATTATTATTACTAAATTTTATATAAGAATGACCTAAACTAAAACAACCTATAATATCACCAAATACTTTTGAATCTATATGTTTAGTTATACCTTCTCCAGGTTCATACTTATTAATTAAACATTGATTAAAATCTTGATTAAATCCTAGTTCTTCGCATTTACTTTTTAAGATATTTAAAAGAGGATTAAATAATTCTGGTATATCATTTATCTTTTTAACTTTATATGAATTGTAATTATATTCATATCCATATTGTTGTATTAATCTTTTCCCATTTGGAATAGTTTCCCATTTATCAGGTATATCAACTTCAAAAGCAAGATTAGGAAAATAATAAAGTCCTTGTGGTTTCATTTTTATATTATGAAATAATCAATTTTTTATATAATCTTAGCTATTTTTATATAAAATGATTGAACCTTTTATTGAAACATTAAAAGAATATAAAGAATATGATCTATTATCTTCATTATTATTTGTTAATAAAGAATACTATGATCGTATAAGTCAATTTAATTTAGGTATCATTAAAATTCATTATCAAAATGATTACAATATATGAAGATATCTTAATTGTTCTTTTTATATATACTTTAGAATAAATCATTTAAATTATAAGAATATAGTTGGATTAAATTTAAATAATAACTTGATTGAAGATGTGAATATGTTGACTAATTTGATTAGTTTAAATATTTACTATAATAATGTTATAGAAGATATAAGTATGTTGACGAATTTAACGAGTTTAAGTTTATACGGTAATTATAAGATAAAAGATATAAGTATATTGACAAATTTAGTTAATCTAAATATTAGTCATAATTATTATATTAAAGATATAAGTATGTTTACTAAGTTAACTAAATTAGGTCTTAAATATAATGAAGTTATAAAAGATATAAGTATGTTGACTAATTTGACTAAATTAGATTTGTATAGAAATCATGTGATAAAAAATATAAGCATGTTGACTAATTTGACTAGATTGAATCTTAATTGTAATAATAGTATAAAAGATATAAGTATGTTGACTAATTTGACTAAATTATATATTGGTCATAATAGTGCTATTCAAAATATAAGTATGTTAACAAATTTGACTAATTTAAATCTTTGGAGTAATGGGATCATAAAAAATGTAAGTATGTTAACTAATTTAACTTGTTTAGATCTTAACAATAATAATATTATTCAAGATATAAGTATGTTGACTAATTTAACTTATTTAGATCTTAACAATAATAAGATTATTCAAGATATAAGTATGTTGACTAATTTGACCTATTTAGATATTCACGGTAATGAAATTATTAAAGATATAAGTATATTGACTAAATTAAAAGAAATCAAAAGATAAATAAAAATGATTATTTTTTATATAAAATGATTGAACCTTTTATTGAAACATTAAAAGAATATAAAGAATATGATCTATTATCTTCATTATTATTTGTTAATAAAGAATATTATAGTCGTATAAGTCGATT
>Ga0255184_1000085_pt1 | contig 32774 bp, 35 predicted proteins | sample Miss_Cont_RepA_0_FD_189954 | JGI IMG/M metagenome (GOLD analysis project Ga0255184, IMG submission 189954) | Freshwater microbial communities from Mississippi River, Louisiana, United States - Miss_Cont_RepA_0h | ecosystem: Environmental > Aquatic > Freshwater > River | place: USA: Louisiana...
AAAGGTCTATACTTGTTAATATAAAGGTCTATACTTGTTAATATAAAGGTCTATACTTGTTAATATAAAGGTCTATACTTGTTAATATAAAGGTCTATACTTGTTAATATAAAGGTCTATACTTGTTTATAATAATTGATTTTTAATGATTTATAATAATATGGACGTAATTGAAGTTATTGATCAAGGTGAACAAATACTTGAAAATCAAACTATAGAATATGTTCAAGTTACAGTTGATATATTAAAAGACTTTATCTTTTATGATGTAGAACAAACAGGTGATATAAATCCTTTAATTGAAAAGTATACTATATATTGTGAAAATCGGGAAATATACGAGAAAGGTCTTTTAATGATAGAAAAGCATAGTGAGTATAATAAGCAAGTTAAATCTTTTGTAAAAGAAACTATTGATTTAATATCCTTAATATGTTCTGAAGATAAGACAGAAAGTGAAGAAGATTAGAAATATAATCATTTATTAATTTTGATTTTTTTATCTATTAAATAAATAAGCTCGGTTTTTTAAATGAATTTGAATACTTTCGGATCTATTAAAAGTGTAAGTTATTATTTAATTAGTGATGATGAAGTTAGAAAAAGATCTTGTGTAGAAGTCGAATCATCTATAATAACAGTTGATGGTAAACCTGCTCAAAATGGTGTATGTGCTGGTAGATTAGGTGCTATACAACAAGATGAAAAATGCGAAACTTGTATGCAAAAGGCAAAAAAATGTCCAGGACATCATGGTCATATTGAATGCGCTTATCCAGCTAAAAGACCAATTACTTTACAAGATGCTTTAGATTGGATTAATTTAATTTGTCATACTTGTAGTATGCCCTTTATGTCCGAAGAGGATATTTTAAAAATAAGTAAGCATAAAGTTGATCATTATTTGACTTTTAAAAAGAAGATCAAAGAATCTTCAGAAGATACTATTTGTGAGTATTGTGCTTTAAATGATATTACATCTACTAAAATATCAGTTGTTCCTGATACTAATAAGTTAGTCTTTTTAAATGCTAAAACTAAAGAAAAGATAAGGAATCAAGATATATTGACTATTTTTAATAAAATACCTATGAGGATAATTAAGCTTTTACATATTGAAGAGTCTTATCATCCAAAGAATTTTATTATAAATGTTATAAGTGTTTCCCCTAATAATACTAGACCTGAAACTAAAAAACATGGAAACAATAATTCACATTCAGATGATATTACTAAAATATATCAAATGCTTATAGAAACAAAGAAAAAAATTATCGAAGTTAAAGATAAAATCGATGATCCAGATAGTTTGAAAAAGTTTGATATTTATACAGAAACTTTTGATAATATGCTTTATCAGTTACATTTTGGTAATCCTGAATCTGATGCCGTTAATAAATTTAAGACATCTAATAATAAACCTTTACGATCAATTACTGAGAATTTAAAAGGAAAAGAAGGAGACATAAGAGATAGAGCAATGGGTAAAAAGGTTCAAATGATCATTAGATCTGTCATTGTTGGAGAGCCAGATGTACAAATGGGTGTTGTAACTATTGATAAGTCTCGTGCTATGAATATGTATTCGGCAATAAAGGTAACCCCTTATAATATAAATGAAATGCTTTATTATGTAGAAAATGGAAAGGATGTATATCCCGGTTGTTATGGAGTAAAAAGAGGAGATTCTCTCTTTGGTATTGATATTTTTAAAACAAAGGCTAAACTTCAAATCGGTGATGTTGTTTTAAGACATCTTATAGATGGGGATTGGGCTTTATTTAATCGTATGCCTTCTTTATCTTGGAGATCTATTTCTGGTCATCAAATAAAGGTTTTAGATGACGAATGGGCTATTAGATTTAATGAAAATAGTTGTAAACCCTTTAATGCTGATTTTGATGGAGACGATATGAATCTTTATTTTGTTAATGGAACTGTTTCTAAACTCGAAACTAAGCACTTAAGTAATATTAAAAATTTAGGTATTGATTATCAAAATGGCGAATGTACTATTGGTTTAAAAGAAGATGCTATTTTAGGTCTTGGTCTTTTGACTTTATATGGGGTTGAATTAGACTTCAAAACAGCTCATAGATTGTTTAGTCAATCAACTATTAGACCTGATATAAAGGGATTTAAAAGACATCCTGAATTTGTAGGAAGTGTTAAACCTGGTTATTATAGTGGTAGAGATATTGTTTCTATCGCTTTAGAAACTATGGGTATTGATATTAATTATACAGGTAAATCCAAATCTTTTAATAAAAAATATCAAGAGTACCTTGGTAGACATGATTCAGATGAAGTTATAGTTATAAAAAATGGACATATGTTGAGCGGTGTATTTGATGTAAGCGCATCTAAACAAGGTTCTTTTGGTACTCCTTTTCATTTAACATTTAATAAATATGGGTCATCAAAAGCTAATGAATTATCCTTTAATTTACAACAAATAGGTCTTTACTATTTGATTAGAAGAGGATTTAGTATCGGAATTATGGATTCTTGTATAAGACCAGAAAAGATGGCTGATATAGAGAAAGATATTAAAGATATGATTGATAGATCTGTTCAATGGCATCATAATTATATAAATAATAAAATTGTTCCTCCTATTAATTTAACTACTGAAGAGTATTATGAAAAAGAACAATGTGCTATTTTGTCTCCAGGTGAGAAATTTCAAGATAAAATTATTACTAGTATATATCCTGATAGTGCACTTTACTTTATGATATCTATGGGATCTAAAGGTAATACTGAACAAATGCAAAAATGCATCGCTTTATCTGGACAAGCTTTAGTCCATAATAAAAGAACACCAAAAGAGTGTAATAATAGATCTTTTATCTATGCGACTAATCAGTCTTATAATCCTGAAGATAGAGGATTTATTCCAAATAACTTAGTAACTGGGTTTAATCGTAAAAATAAAAATAGCGATGCTCAAGCAGAAAGATTAGGTTTTATTGGTAAATCTCAAGAAACAGCTAAAGGTGGTTATTTTGGTAGACAATTAACTAAATCTTTAGAAAACGAATGTGTTGATAATAGATATTCTGTTATAACTGGAAAAGAAATTGTATCTTTATTATATGGAGGCGATGGATTAGATCCAAGAAAACAGTTTAGTAATAAAGTTAGTGCGCTTTTGCTTTCGAATAAAGAATTAGAAGACAAATATAGAACTACTACTTCTCATGTAGATAAAATTTACAACAATAATACTGTTAAAGCCAGATTGGATGAAGAATATAGTTTGATTGTAAAGTCTAGAGATTATTTAAGAACAATATTAACTACTTCTGAAGTATTCGAAGAAGATAAAGTTTTTGATATATCTTTTAAAATACCTATTAATATTGTTGGAACTATTGAAAATATTAGACCTGAATTAAGAGGAGGAAGATTAGACCCAATAAGGGCTTTAGATTCAATTCAAAAACTTATGTTAAGAATAAGATATTCTATAACAAATGAACATATAATGAATCAAAAAATCGAATTACCTAGTTATATAGAAGAAGCTTACAAAAAAGCTTTATCTGTTATACAGATTAATTTATGTTTAAGAGATATTTTAAAAAATAACTTGAATAATGACAATATAGATTTTATTTGTCAAACCCTTTTTGAAGACTATTATATGTCTTATATCACACCAGGAACTACAAATGGGTCAATTGAAGCTCATTCAAATTCTGCTGCAGTTACACAAGGTTCACTTAATTCTATTCATGCTTTAGATAAAAAAGGTCTTTTACCTTCTATTATGGATATAACTCATGTAAGAAAACCCAAAAAAGAAAATGATAAAGAAGATAGTTTGACTAATCCTTATATTCGTTTTGAATTAAAAGATGGAACAGACTATAATCAATTTATAAATGACTATGAAATGAAAAAAATGGAATACTTTATTAAAACTATGACATTTATGGTTAGACCTTTAAATCAAAAGGATGAAGATGCTGAACTTTTTAAGAAACATGAAAGTATGGCTTTAAAGAAAGTTTACACAACTGATAGTTGTCTAAGATTAGAACTAAATAAAATAGAATTAGTTATTAAAGGAATAGATATTAATTCTATAGTTAAAAGACTATATCAACACTTTAACGGTTTTAAAATAGATAAAAAGCCATTAGAAATTTATTTAGTTTATGGACCAATGAGTAATGAGAAAACGATATTATATATTTATATTTCTAAATTGCCAATGGTACCTTTAAATACTTTAGAAAGCGAATTTATACATCATGTTAAAAACTGTATTGTAGGAGGTATTTCTGGAGTTATTCAGATGAAAAAGAAGACACACAAAAGATCTAAAATCAACGATGATGGCTCTTTTGAATATGTAGAAAGACCATATATACATACTGAAGGTTTAAATTTAGATATTATTTATAACGATGAAAGAGTTAAACAAGAAACATTTGTATGTAATTCTTTAATAGATATAAATAAAAAATTTGGTATTCTAGCAGCTGAACATACAATAGTTACTGAACTTAGAATACAAACTGGAAATTCAGCAGATATTAGACATTATATTAATATAGCAGCTTCGATGACTTTTGTTGGTAATCCTTTACCTAACTCTTATCATGGAATAAAGATAAGATATAGAGATCATGTTGGATTACAAATGGCTACTGAGCATTTTATTGATACAATTCAAGATGCTGTCAAATATGAAAAGAAACATGATATAGCAGGATTAAGCGAACCTTTATTGTTTGCAACAGATATACCTTCTGGTACTAATTTTAATAAAGTTATTATTAACCATGATTTTATTACATCTCATCAAAAGGAACAAAACAATGAAGAATTGTTTAGCTTTTAAATAAATCTTTAAATAAAGATTTTAGTATAATTTTTTAACATAAGTATTACAATTATAATAAAAGAGAATATTAAAAAACAGACAATTTATGGAATCTTTTCCACTAAATAAGAGATTTATATATTATGAGGACATACTATTTAAATATTTAGTTTTAAAGGATTTATTACTATCGGGGCCGGACTCTGATATAGTGAAACTATTAATTATTTTTAAATATCCTAAAGAAGCAGAAATAACTAAATATCTACAAAATACCTTTTATAATACAAGATTATTTATTGCGGATATTAAAGTTCCGGAGATTTATTTTTCCGAAGATAAAAAAATTGAACCGACTTATAGTGATTATGTTAGAAACGGATTTGTTAAAATATACGGAATTATAGATAGACAGTTCGTTATAAATAATTTTATTAAATACGTATATTCTTTAGAAGATATTTCAATGCCCTTAAATTATGAACTAGCTTATAAATATTTTCGTTACTTGTTATTAGATGTACCTATATATGAAGATGTCAATTACATGATCATGGATAAACATAACGAATTTCAAAAAACACTGAAGATGAATGATTTTAGTCTTTTACCTTATTCTAAAAAACAAAGAGAGTTAATTATTAGAGAACACTCATAATTAAGATTACCAGTTATTTGGAAATCTTTATTCCTTCTATTTTATTTAGCAAAGCTTTATCTTTATTACGTAAATAATTACATAATATATAGTAACAGAAATTAATTTTTTATTATAAAATATGATCTTTTTACTTTAGATATAGAAAGATATAATTTAAATAATGTTGATTTAATAGACTTAATAGATGTTTTAAAGTATCTTATTAAAAGGATTATAGATATTGATTATAAAAAATTAAACGAAGAAATCTAAAGATAATACAAATATTCTAGATTTAAAAAACTAATAAAAATAGATACTTAATAATAAAATAGAAAGGTATTTTATTTATCTGACAGTATTGCTTTAAAGCTATTTAATTTATTCTCTAATAAAGTGATCTTATTTTTAAGTTCTTCATTTTCTTTTAAAAGAGACTCATTTAAAATTATAGTTTGAGAAGTTTCTTCTATTTTTTGTTTTAAAGTTTCATTGTAATTGATACTAAGAATTGGTTTTTTATTGTCTTCAAAAAGCAATTCAATATCATAAGAGGAGAATCTGAAAGGTTTATTTTGTGATCTATAATGATCAAATATAGTGTATAATAAAATACTTAAACATTCTTTAGTTTGAGGTATTTCTAAGAAATCATCAAATGATAATATATATGTATCTTTTTTATCATAAGAACTTGGTGAAGAAATTGAAAACCTTTTATTTGGAGGGAGATTTGAGTCATATCTTAATATACAGGATCGAAGTTGCATAATTGCATTAACATGACAATACACTCTATAGGAAACTTCTTTTGATACAATATCAGACATCAGACTTTTGATAATATAAAAATCAGTTTTTATAATAATTGATTTTATTTATCATAAAATATAAAAATGAGTTCTCAATTTGGATCCGAATTAAATAAAATGACCGAAGTAGATAAACTCAAAGGAGAGCTATATGAGGTTCTTCGAAAACTCCCTTTAAATGAATTATTTAAAGAAAAGAACAATATACATTTCTATGTTAATCATACTTTTAATCTTTATTCGACATTAAATGTACATAATAAAATTAAATTTTGTTCCGCCTTTAACGATGTATTTAAATTCCAAAGAGGTGACTGCTATCTTCAATGTTTAGAAGATCGAATACATTTAGTAAATTATCAAAATGAAACTATTCATATTAAAGACGATTCATCAAATCGAAAAGATTTGACTCTAGGTCTTTTAAAGAAAATATTGAGATCATACGAAAAATACAGTCAAGATTTATTAAAAGTCAATACGTTCTTTGAAAATAGAGATAATTTAAAGTTAAACAGTATTATTAATTATGTTTTAGATAACTCAGAATTAACTTTAGATTTTGGTGTAAATGAAAAGAAAATAACCATGGCAGTTAATAAAACCTTTGATGAATTTAAGATCAAAGTATATGAAAAAAATATACTTTATAATAACTATATTGTGTTAAGATCAAGTAGAAATTTAACAAGTTTTCATTCTGATATATTTCAGCTTTTGAATGGACTTTATTAAATCTTAAATGCATCTATAATTTGATTAAAGTAAAAGTAAGCTTTAGATTCTTTATTATCTCTATGGCTTTTTAAGAATTTACAATAAGCCTTTATATTTTTTACTGTGCTTTGCTTTTCGACAAATTGATCTAAATCAAAATCAAATTTATATATTTCACTTGCATATAAAATGATAGCTAAAGCTAAAGTTCTTGGATGTTTATCTTGATGTAAAATAGGATTATCTTTTATTATATTACCCATATTAAATAAGAATCTTTCTATCTTGTAGTCTTCAGTTGAATAAAATCTTTTAATAAAATCATGTATAATATCTAATCCATATGATACCTTTATAAGGTCTAAACTAAATTTAAAATTATGAGTAAATACAAAATTGTACCCTTTTGTGAGTATATTTTCTTTTATTTGGAATAATTGAACTAATTCAGATTTAGTTCTAGGTATACCTCTATTTTCGTATTCTATCCATATAAAAGCTATTTGAATACCTTTTTTGTGGTTCTTTTTTTTAACTATCTTATTGTTGGTAATAAGTTGATTATAATTATAAAGTGCTGTATTTATTATATCATCAGGTATTCCACCCTGTTCTTTTAAAGATTTAAATTCGGCTTTTAATCTATTCTCTTGTTCTATTTGATAAGCAGGATATATAATAAAGTGTTTATTTGCTCCAACTTTTGTTATTTTCATCGAAGTTTTATTTGAAGATATGCCAGTATTAGCTTGATTATTATAATCATAATCCATTATTTCACCTTCAACAATACGACCACATTTAAAACATATCATACTACTATTATCTAAAGACATCTTTTGATTGCAACAAATAAACTCATTATTAGCTTTTTCTTTTTCTTTAGGTATCACTATATCATGTATATCTAAGAAATCATCAAAATCCATGTGACTTTATTTATATATAAAATAATCAAATTTAATTCATTTTTGGCATTTGCATAGTTAATGAAATAAGCTTTTTATAAAATGGATTTATTAATAGATGATATATGGTTAAAGATCTTCGGATTAATTGAGATTAAAGATATAATAAGATTTAAAAGATCTTCAAAATATAATTTTGAATTAGTCAAACAAAATTGGCATCAGATAAGTAAAAGATGGAGAATAGAAACCTTTTTGAGTGTAGACCCTTATGATTATCAAGTTTATATGACACAGTGTAATTCAGCTATTTGGAAGGTAGAAATGGGTTTAGGTAAAACATTAGCGGCCTTAATGTGGATTAAAAAAGAAAAAGGTAATCTAATCATTTGTCCGAAAAATATCATTAATGTTTGGATTAAAGAAATTAAAGAACATTTTAAAGGACTTTCTTATTTTGTGTATCATTATGAATACAATAACTTAATAAACATATATAAAAAAGATTTAGTTAAATTTAATGTAGTTATAACCACTTATTCTCAAGTACAATCTTTACTAATAAAATGGAATAGAATTGTATTTGATGAATGTCATAAAATGACTAATCATAAAAATGTATGCTTTTCTTATATTCTAAAACTTGAAGCTAATCACTTTTTAGCTATGAGTGGAACACCAATTAAAAATAACAAATATGAGATGAATAATCTTTTAAAGTGTCTTAAAAGTGAATCAAAAGATATAACTATAATAAGCATTAAAAAAGAGCAAGTTTTAAATTTACCCAAATGTCATATTATTGAGTTTTTTACTTCTTTAGGAATTCACCAAAGCAATTATGATAATTTAATAAAGGATTATAAAAACTGTGTCGTGAAAAAAGGAAATGCTTTAGCTTTACAAGAAATCATGAAATTAAGACAATTATGTGCTATATCTAAAATAAATGATATTATAGATGTAGTTGATTCTCATGAAACAAAAGTGGTTATAATGTCCAAGTTTACACTTTTATTAAAGAAGGTAAAAGCAAAGATAAAGGATTCTCTTTTGATTTGTGGTGAAACCAAATATAAAGATAGACAAAGTATTTTATCTTTATTTAGATCAAAAGATAAATATCGAGTCCTTCTTTTAAATATAGATATTGGGTCTGAAGGAATTGATTTAACTTGTAGTAATGTTTTGATTTTAACTGAACCATGGTGGAATAAAGAATCACATGAGCAGAGTATTTCAAGGATACATAGATATGGACAAGAAAAAGAATGCTATGTGTACAAACTTTTAATAAAAGATTCTTTTGAAACAGATATAGAAAAGCTTTGTAAGAAGAAGAATCAAAGTATTGAATCTCTTATTTAATTTAAATTATTCTCATTATACTAAAATGGATTTATGTGAATTAGAGATAGGTTTATGTTCATTTTATTTTATAATAATAGATCTTTTATGTTGTTCTATGGATGATTTAGAATCAGATAGTTTAATTGTCGATACTGCATAAATTATACTGTATTCTATATTTTTTGTTTTTATTTCAAACGAATGAATTTAGATACTAGTAAAAAGAAGAGAGGAGATGTGATTATAAATTTGAGTCCGGTTAAATCTAGAAAACCATTAAATGATGAAAATGATGAAACATTAAAAGAAGCTTATGAAAGAATTAGTTTTTCAAAACTTAATCTATTATCAAAACAAAGGAATCTAGAATTAAAGAAAATATTAATCAAGGTTTTTAATTTCATTATATTCATATCTACTATAATTATTCAAATAATACAAGCCGTTATGTATTCATCTTTTGTATCGCCTCAATCTTTAAGTGCGGCAAAATTCTTTAATATATCTTCTATATGTTTAACATCAATAGGGATGGCAGCTGAAGCAATTGTGTTTTTACAGGCATATGATGATAAAATAAAGCTTTATATACAGACCGTTAATCAATATGATAAACTTCTCAATAAAATAGAAAAAATAAGCCACACTAAAGAAGAAAATAGAAAACCAGATAAAATAGAAAGACTAAAGAATACATATACAGATTTACAAACGATTTTAAATCTATCATAAATGTTAAATTTGATTTTTTATATTTAGTTTAAAAGACTATAATGGATACAAATATCAACTTTGTTAAATTAGAAACATCTTCTAATAAAGATAAAAAGGATCTTTTAGAAATAGCTCAAAAGCCTGAAATAATGAAGTTTATTGGTTCAGGCACAGTTTGGTCTGAACAATATATAGATTCTTTAAAAGATAGTTATGTCTATTATAATTGGATTATTAAAGATAAAGAAATAGTTGTTGGATATATTGGTTTAAGGCCTATGAATAAAGAAGAAGGACTTCAAATACGTATTTTTATATATCCTGGAGGTAAAGGATATGGATCTTTAGCTTTAAAAGAACTTGAAAGAAGATCAAAAGGAATTAAACTTTGGTCTATTGTCGAGGTATCAAATGAACCTTCTAATCGTTTATTTAAAAATTGGCCTTTAATAAAAACTGAAATGGTATATGGAAAACAACATAATCTTTATCTTTTAAATCAAATGAAGATACAAGAAGTTAAAAAGAATATATTTTGGGTCAATAACAATTATATAGATGTAGGTAAAAAATCTTTTAATCATTTTATGCATTTGAGTTATACTCAATTTAATGTATATAAAAATATATTATATGAAGAGAGAGCTTTAGAAAAAGAAATGACTTATTTATTTGTAGGAGATAGTGGTCTCGATAAAACACCCTTTTATATGGATTTAAAAGGATGGAAGAATTTAGCTTCACAAAGAGAGCCTTATAAAAAATATGACGGAGTAATTGATTGGATAAGAGTAGAACAAGCTAGAAATTATGATAAATGTATTTTAAAAAATAAGGTAGAAGGTCATTCATTTATTACAGATAAATCTTTATTGCCTTTAGTAATGGGAGATTATATGGCAAAATCTACTGCTTTGTTTGAACCCTTTCCTCCTAATTTTAAATATCCTTTAATTATTAAACCTGTTGGGAATGGAGCTTATTCAGGTCAATCTATTTATATTGCCCCAGATGAAACTAGTTTAAATGAAATTAAGGATTTAGTAAAAGATATAAAAAAATGGAAATGGATAGCTTGTGAATATATAGATGACCCTCTTTTATTTAGGACAAAGAAGTTTCACTATAGAGTTTATATTATGATTTCAAGTCAATTAGATCCTGTTTTATTACCTTATTATGAGATATTAACAGCGGCTAAACCTTATGAAAAGCGTAATTATGCAAATAAAGAAATACATGATTCACATGGTAAAAGTACTCCAGAAAGTTTCTGTGTTGGATTAAATGTTAAATATGCTCCACATATGAATAAGATAAAAAGCACAGTTAATATACTTTTTGAAAGAATTAAAGGTAAGTTCTATCCTTATAGTGAAAGTCAAATAGGTTATGAACTTTTAGGAATGGATATTATGTTTGATGCTCAAGAGAATATTTATATTTTAGAAATCAATGACAAAACAGGACTTGGTCCTATGCTCGGAAAAGTAGGTGGGCAACTTAATGAATTTATAGCTAAATGGGAATGCGAGTATGCATTATCTTTATTAAAATAAGTAGATATATTGTTATTTTATTTTTTGATTTTTAGTTTAAAGATAAAGTTAAAATATGTCAAGTGGATTATCATCAACTCCTTCTACGCCAACTTCAAGTGAATTAGGTTATATGACTAAATTAGGAAATTGGGTTTTAGAATCAACCAAAACTGAAGCTAATATAGTAATAGGATGGCTTTTTGTTGTTTTGGTTGTCATTATTGTATCTTTAATTATTGTATATTCATCAGGATGGGCTACATGGAATGGTATTAAAATGCCATCTTGGATGTCATCATCTGAAAGTAAATCAGAATCAAAATAAATAAATTATAGATAACTAAGAATATCTTTATCTTATTTTTTTATTTTTGTATAAAACAATTAAAAGGATGTTTCTTATCGTTATTGCTTTAATACTTATCATAGTGCTCATTAAGTTTAATGAACAAGAATCAGAAGAATGTACTTCTTGCAATAAAAAAGAATACTTAAACGACAATGAATTGACTGTTCCTGTAATAGAACCAAGTAAATCATATTTAAGTGAAATGGTTGATTCGACTTTTACTGAAGCACAAAAACTTAATCATGCTGCTTATTCAGATAAAAGAAGAGCTAGTGGAGATAATACTATTCAATTATGGGGAACTAGAACTGATATTGTTTATCCTCGAGCATATGGAATTAGACCAAAAAGATCTGTAATTACAGATCCTTATGCATCACAACAATACTCACAAATGGGTACACCTGACTTAAAGGAACCTAAAAAAATAAGGCTTTTCTAAATATACTATATTCTTTTTTATAAATTTGATTAAAATTTGATAAAAGTAAAATGAACTGCGTTGGTTTATTATTAACTTATGAAGTATTTACATCTTGTTTAAATATAGATAATCATCAGCCAATTTGGGTTAGTTATACACAGCCTTTTAATCCTAGTTCTTATAATGGTTCTAGACATTTTAAAAGAGATAATAAAAATGAATTAAAAAGCAGCGATTATACAAATTCAGGTTATGATAGAGGACATTTATGTCCGGATAATGATTATGGAGAAAAGACATATTATATGTCTAATGTAGTTCCAATGACTCCTAATTTTAATAGAGGTCAATGGAAGGTATCTGAAAAATATATAAGAGATAAATATAAAGGATATACTATTTATAAAGGCTGTAATTATAGCAATATATGGAAGGACAAATTGCAAATACCTGTATCATGTTGGTATAGAATATATAAAGATAATATTTTGATTGGAGAAAAAACAATACCTATGATTGATCTAAAAAATGATAGAATAGGAATAGTTGATTTATCTTTATTTCAAAAGATTCATATAGCCTTATTAATTACCAGTTTAGTTATTTTTGTGTTTCATTGTCTATTTTATTAGTTTAAAATTAGTTGGCATACTAGTATTTTTTATAATGCTATTATTATAAAGATCTAAATGGACTAAGTTGGATAAAAAGCTTATATCCTTTATTTTTTTATTATTCCCAAGATTCAAAGAAGTTAAATTAGTTAATGAGCTAATATCCTTTATTTTCGTATTATTCCAAAGGTTCAATTCTTTTAAATTGATTAACATGCTTATATCTTTAATCATAATATTATCAGTTAGATCCAATGTGGCCAATTTAGTTAACATACTTATATCTGTAATCCCATTATTATAATTAAGATCTAAACTAGTCAAATTAGTTAATGTTTTTATACATTCTATATGATGATTTCCCTTTAATTTTAAATTAACTAAATTAGTTAACATGCTTATATCTAAAATGCTTTTATTGAAACTGAGATCTAAATCAGTTAAATTAGTCAACATGTTTATATTTTTTATTGGGCTTTTACGAGGATAAAATGGTAATAAATTCCTCATTAATAAACTAGTTAAATTAGTCAACATACTTATATCCGCGATTTCACTATTATAGCTAATATCTAAACTAACAATATCTTTTAATTTACTTATATCTGAAATACCAGAACAATAATTTAAGGTAAGGCCTTTTACATTTTTGTAATCTAGATGATTTATTCTAAACATAATATTAAAGTGACAATTAAGACATTTCCATTTATTATAACTATCTTCGGATTTAACTAAAATAATACCTAAATACGAATCCTTTATACATTTATTAAACCCTTTATTTGCAAAATATAAAGAACTTAATATATCGTAATGCTTATCTTTTATTAAAGCTTCAATAAAAGGTTCGACTAAATACATGTATATTTGAATAAAAAAATCAGTTTTAATACATTAACGACTATTTACGAAAATATAATTTACTTCAGAGAAAACATATCCCTTTCCTTCGTATTTACTAATAATATCTTCATATACTTTATTCTTTATTATATCTGCAGTATTATCAATATTGTTTTGAAAATCCAATTTATGGGTAATATCTTTAATAAGAGGATTAAAAGCACCTATTAAGTGAGCATTTAGACTAACTTCAAAAGGCATGAATATATTGAATTTTAATTCATTGATAAAGCTTAAATAAAGATCTTTTAAATATATCATTATATATTTGGTAGCATCTCTATCTAAATGTTCGTTTAAAATATAACCATAATATAGCTTCCTTTTCTTAATCATCTTTTTATTAAAAAGAGACATTTTAGTAGTATTATATTTAGATTTATGATATACAATATGACAATTGCACTTAGACATTTTTAATAAAACTAAAATCAAGTATTGTAATATACGGATCTTTTTTAAATAAGATTAGTTTTATTACCAGGCAATATTATTATACTTTGTATTATATTTCTTTTATCTAACTCTAAATTAACTATATTTGTTAGCATACTTATATCGTTTATCATACCATTGCCGCAGAGATTCAAAGAAGTCAAATTAGTTAAAATGTCTATCTTTTTAATTTTTCCATTACAATAAAGACTTAATTCTTTTAAATTATGCAGCATACTTATATCTGTAATATAATTATTAAGACCAAGATTCAAAGAAGTCAAATTAGTCAACATACTTATATCCTTTATAAACTTATTATTTCTTAAATCTAGTCCCACTATATTTTTATAATTCAAATGCGTTATTTCAAAACTGATATCAAAAGAACAATTCAAGTATTTTAATTTATTGTATCTATCTTTGAATCCAACTAAAATAATACTTAAATATGCCTTTTTTATGCATTTATTAAACCCTTTATTTATAAAATATAAAGAACTTAATATATCGTAATGCTTATCTTTTATTAAAGCTTTAACAAAAGGTTCGATTAATGCGGATAGCATTTATGTTAATAAAAAATCAAGTTTGAATACTTATTTATTTTCCCAATAGTATTTTAAGTTCTCATATATACATTTAGATTTTAAAGAAGAACTAAGCCTTCCATAAAGTACTTTAATTTCTTGAAAAGTAATATTATATTTTTCTTCATCTAATTTAATGTTTAAGTCTAAGGTTTTTGTTTTTCTTGCTTCATTAAAAGCTTTATCTAAAGTACTATAATACTCTTTCATAGTTTCTTTATATTTGCTTTTGTTGTTCATAAAATCAATAATAGTATTATTGATTTCATTATCAATATCATTTAATTGAGCAATTATAAGTTTAGTTAAAGCAAATTTATTTCTTGGTTTAACTATCTTTTTTAATTCTATATCATGGTCTTTTATATGTTTCTCTAAAAGGCCACTCTTAGAATTATTAGAAACATAGAATTGATTATCAGATGTAATGATTAATCCTGCTATATCATAATATATTTTATTTATATCTAAAACTATCTGCGTTAATATAGGTGATAAAAGATCTTGACTTTGTATTAATTTTAAGTTAAAATCTAAAGAACCCATATTATATTTATCATTAACATAAGTAGTACTTAGTTTTTTATTATAAGTAGTTTCAGCCCTTTTATCTGTCTTTTTATTTAAAGCTTTCAAAATAAAAGATGTTGCTGCCTTAATAGCTTTTTTAGGATCATCTTCATCATTTTGAAATCTATAAGATAAAACACCACCACCAGCTTTTATATAAGAAGTTATATAATAATCCATATCTAAATCTAAATTATGCTGCTTAACAACACTATAAATATAAGTCTTATGTCCTATATTATCTTTATCTCTTTTACCATTAAGATTATACCCACCATCAGGTCTTTTAACAACTAATGTTTTAAATTTAGTTAAAATAGGTAAAGTTATTCCATAGTTTTCTTCCATATTAGATAAACAAGCTTTTTGTGCTTTATTATCATTTCCTTTATATATTTGATATTTAACAAAAAGCTTCTTCTCAAAATGATTAGATTCTATTTGTTTTACCTGATCACATAATATATCCAAAATAGATCTATTAATATCTGGTTGCATACATTGAACCATGAATTCTTTGAATAAGATTTTAATAAATTGCGATCTATCTTTCTTTCTAGTAACAACACCTCTTTGTAAAAAGGTTGCATCAGAAAGCATTATTTTTCTTATATTTTCTCTATCCATATCTTTTGTTAATTCCATAAATTTAGTTAAAGGTAGACCATCAGTATTTAATCCAAAATAGAATTTAGATCCAATATGAACTGCCCATATTATTTCTTCATAAGCTTCTTTCATAAAAGAAGTAGTCTCTTTTAAATATCCATTTATTATATTCTCTAAAGTTTTAGCAGCTTTTTCAGTTACGCTAACCATGCCTTCTTTGTATTCTAAGATACTAATTTCCCCATTTTTGTATTTCTCATCTAATTCGGCAAAATATGATTCGGGTGCATTTACATAAATGGAATCTGTATCTCCATAATTAACTGGGAATCCATGATATTCTGCTAATATCTTAGCAATTAAAAGATAATATCTTCCAAGATTACAAGTACCTTGAAAGTTAAAGAAGCTTTTAAAAAGTCTATTATCGCTGTCTCCATAAAGTCCGTAAATTGTATTTAAAATAAGCTTTATGGCCTTTTCTTTACATGTCAAAACATTAGCATCAAATAACCTTCCTTCAGCTTTGGCAGTTTTTGCTGCATTTTGAACAACCATTCTTTTGTTGAAGAATATATCTAAAATAACAGGTATAATACCCATTCTTTCTTTTTTCCCAAAATGCCTTAATACATAGTAAGTAGTATTATTAAAAGTGAATTTCTCAAAATCTTCCTCTGTATAAATACCCTTTTCTATATAATAGGTTTTCTTTTCTTGATTAAAAAGAGTAGTTGTACAAAGGTTATGTTCTCTTTCAACAGAAGGATATAAAGACTTGTAATCTAAAGCAAATTCAGGTCTATCCGCAATCCATTCATGTCCTTCAAATCGAGGAGGATATTTAGATAAAAATGCTTTTAATCTACTTTTTAAAGTAGGACATTGAATGCCCTCTATGTATTCCATGTTTTTATCAGCTGCTTTTCTTCTAAAAGATAAGTCTTTCATTTTTATTTCTTCTTGTAAGTTAGGTGTATATTTATGATAATCAAACTTATTATAAACAAGTGCACCTTTATGAGAAGCTAATACTAATCCACCAAAAGCTTTTGGTGGTCTAGTTCTATCAAAGTTTGTATTATTAGTATAAAGATAACCGAACTTATGACAAAATGCTTTATAGCAATTATATATTTTAACACCATCTGCATTATGGATATTTACAAAAAGATTAGTATAAGTCTCATTACCTGTTGCTAAAAGAGATGAGACAACACCTCTCTTTTCTGCTAATATGTGAAGACATTGAGAATCATAAATAGAATACTCGAATACTTTTAACATTTCTTCATCTGATCCATTATCGAATATTTTGTTCATCTTACCATAATCCATGTCTTTCTTTAAGGGTACACAATTGTCTTCTAAAAAGTGATTTAACTTACTTATATTAGCTTTATCTCCGGCTTTATATTCGAATTCCTTTTTTAGATATATGAAAAGGTCTAAACATACGCAATCAACAAAAGCATAAGTTTTACCAATAAGTTTATCTTTTCCGACTATTTTGACATCAACGGGTAAAGAACCAACTTTCATAGTAAATTCATCAAAAGTTTGATTCCCATGTTTTATCTTTTTTTCAACTTCTTTGGTCTTTTTTATATGATCTAAACGATCAAGTATCATAGGCCAATCGTATTGACTATCATTAAAAGCCATTAAAACATTAGGTCTAGTTGACGCTAAAAGATCAAAGAATCCTAAAATCAAATCATATTGATCTTTAAAATAAACAACTTTTATTTCTCTATGTCCTTCTTTTAATTTAGTTACAGCATTAGTCAAAAACATATTGTCATCTAAATCCTTTTGTAAAGATATGTCTACCTCATGATCATGATGATAAAGTATATAATCTACAATATGGTCAGAATTTAGCCATTTAAGCGAATAAGATATTAATTTAACTTCATCATAATTAGTTCCATTTTCATCAGGTTCTATTACGTTTGGTTGAGGCACCATACCATGTATATGACCTTCTATATCCCATGCAGCAGATCTAAAAGCCCTTGTTTTATGCAATTCATCATATTCTTCTTCTTTTATATTTGAGCAATTAGAAAAGGCTACTTCTAATATAATACCTTTATGTACACTATCATCATATATTCTTTTATATTTAACTAAATTTATCCAATCACCAGTATTTAAATTAGCTTCTCCCCATAATGATCTATGCAAAAGAGACTTATCATTACAGTATATTTTATAACCTGCTCCTTCTAATGATTTCATACAACAAGATCTAAGTTTAGAATTAGAAAAGGTTAATTTTAAGTAAGTTGAATTATAATGTTGGTACCCTTTATCGGAAGCCTTCCTTTTAACTATTGATATTTTGGGTTTTGTCCAATTTGCTGATCTTTGTATAACTTCTAAGATAGCCATTTTGTTATTTTCTATTTCTGTATTTGAACTTAGTTCATCGCCAATCTCAACATAAAAGGATATATTTAATTCAGTAAACACTACAGCACAAGGCACGCCATGTGTTAAATTACCATAACTAATAACTACAAAATCATTACCTCTTACTTTATCAGTAAATGTTACAGGAAAGAACTTAATAGGTGTTCCTTTTCGAGTCCAATCATTGACTAGATTACATGTTTCTTCTCCTATAATATCTTTTATAGAAATAAAAGAGCTTTGATTAGTATTCATTTTCTTTAAAACAGAACTCTTTTGATAATATAAAAATATTCAATTTTATCATATATAAGCTATTAAAACTGATTTTTTTAATATAAAAGATGCTTAATTCGATTATAGATCCTTTAATCAATTATCTTATAAAATATAAACAATATATAATAATTGCTAATATATATTGTGTAGATAAAGACTTAAACTATTTTGTTAGAAATACTTATATAGGTAATATAAAAGTTGATAGTTCAGACAGTTATTATCAATTATGTAATCTAAATTGTAGTTTTATCATCGACTTTGAGACTTGTCATTTTAATTACAAGAACTTAATAGGTGCTAGTATTAAAACTCGTGATCAAGATATAGTTTTAGATATGAGTCCTTTGAGTAATCTTACTAGTTTAAATGTTAGATGTTATAATAAGTTAAAAAATATAAACCCTAATATGTTAAATAATTTAACTAGTCTAAAGCTTTGTAATAATAGATCTATTGGAGAAATCAATCAATTGACTAATTTGACTAAATTAGCTCTTTATGATAATATGCGTGTTAAAGATATAAATGGATTGATCAATTTAAAAGAATTAAAACTTTATTATAATAAACGTATTAAAGATATAAATAAATTAACTAATATAACTAAATTGAATCTTTATTATGATGAGAAAATTGAAGACATAAATGGATTAACTAATCTAACTAAATTGAAGCTTAGCGGTAACGATAAAATTAAAGATATAGATGAACTAGTTAATTTAACTAGTTTAAAGCTTAGCTACAATGAAGAAATTAAAGATATAAATAGATTAACTAATCTAACTGAATTAAAATTTCGGTCCGATGAAGTAATTAGTGACATAAGAGGATTAACTAATCTAAATAAATTAGGTCTTCATTTTAATGAAACTATCGAAGATATAAGCACATTAATTAATTTAACTAAACTAACTATCAGTGGAGGAAATAAACCAATAATAAAGGATATTAGTATGTTAACTCAATTGAAATCATTACATTTACATAAAAATATAAGTTCATGTGATATGAAGTTGCCAGATAATTTAATACTTTAAAGATATATAAAATTGATTTTTTATAGTTGTAAAAGAACTATGGATGACATACTTGCTTTTATTAATAAACACAAAAGTGATAATCAAGGTACTAGTTCTTGGTTAGAAGAAACACAATACTCAATTGGAGGTTCATCAATAGGTTCTTTTACAGGTTCTAGTAGAACAAGTATCGAAGACTTAGTAATAGATAGAGTTTTTAAAAAAAGGTTTGAAAACATATATATGGATTTTGGTAGTTTAATGGAAGATGTATGTGTTCTATATTTAGAATTAGTTTTAAATACAAAGGTATATGGATTAGGAGCTGTCCCTTATTTAGTAAAAGATCAAAAACTAATGGCTCATTATTCAATGGATGGTTTATTTAGAGCAAATATGAATCCTTTATGTGAATTCTTCCCAAATGAAGAACAAAACTATCTTTTAGAAATCAAGTTCCCTTATTGCCGTAAAATAGAAAAGTATAAGTCCAATAGAGTTAAACCTATTGGTTCCTGTAAAATTCCATCTTCTTATGAAGATCAAATAAAGATGGGATTAATAGTTGTATCTCCAGCAGAAATGGGAGTATTTTGTGATTGTTTAGCCCGTATTTGTAGATTAGACCAAATGCTAGAATTGAAATCAATAAGTCCTTTATTTGAAGATCCTAGAAATGAAATAAAAGACTGTTTAGCTACAGGTATTATTATGGTATTTGTAAATAATGAAGATCTTTTAGATAAAGATAATGTAACTTATAAATCTTTAACCCTGGGAAATCAAATAGTTGATGGAATTGTTGATTTTGGTACAGATTTTAAAAACATTATAAGAGCCTTAAAAGAAGACAAAAGAGGTAATAATGAATTTAGACTAGAATATCATTTAAAACTTGGATTACAAGATTGGTCATCGCAAATTAATAAAACACCAGACCTTTTAGGTGTTATACCTTATAAGCTTTTCGATATTTATTATGGAGTAGTAGAAAAGGAAGAGGACTTCTTAGAGCCTTATTTAGAAAGAATAGAAAAGGTATCATCTTTATTATATGAATCACATGGATTAAGTTTTGATGAAAAAATGTTATTATTAGACGGAAAGAATGTTTAAATAATAGATGAGTAAACTTTATTTTTTATACAATAAGTGATTTTGCTTTCTAATAAAAGATGATAGTTACAGATATTTATCCTTTGATTATTAAAGAATCATTTATTCTTTTAGTCGAAAAATATATAGGGCTATATAAGTCATTATTTAAACCTGGTATTCATAAAGAACTTAAAAATAATAATCTAGTTTGTAAACAATGGTTTCAAAATTATATGGATTTAGATTTTATATATAATAGTTATGAAAGATCTTTTGATATGATACCGGTTTTTATAAAAATAAAAGGATCTCCATATATATCCTTTTTGTATAAAAAATATATGACAGAATCAAAGAAATTATTAATTATGAATTATAGTCATTATATTCCAAATTTAAGATTAGATGCATTAAAATCGTTCTTAATTAACTATAAAAAGACTTATCCTGAAACACTAATATATGATATCCAAAGTGATAGTTGGGATATACATGAAATAAAAGAAATGACTGAATATGACAACCGTGGTAATTATTCAGATAAAACTATAGATTCATTTATTGATTTATTGTAAATAACTGATTTTATTTTTTAATAAAAGATGATTAATGAAGATATTGATTCTGCTATTATTAAAGATTTATTTATGTCTTTTATAAAAGACAATAATATGGAAATAGTTACCGGTTATCCTAAAAAATACTGTATTTTATCTTATAGTTTATTAAAAAACAACATAGTATGTAAAAAATGGTTGAATTGTTATAAAAATTTGAATTTGATTTATTATAACAGTAATGCTAAATCATATGATTATAATCAGCTTGTAAGTATTAAAATCTCTGAATCTTTTATATTATATTTTATATTAGGGCTACCCTATCATTCAGACGGATTAATTTTAACTCAATTAAACTATTTTCAGTTACCAAATAAGAAAGCATTAAAAAAATTCTTATTATATTATAAATATAACTATCCGAACACTAATAACTATAAAATAGATAAAAACCTTTTATATGAATATAAAAGAATGAATGATCGATTTCTTGAATATACAAAAGATACAATAGATAATTTAATTACCAGCATAGATCATTGATGCTAAATATTCATCACTTATATTTTTATAAGCAGTATTTTGTCTTTGTTTAGTTCCAACTTCTGATTTTTTCATTTCGTATTTAACTCGAGTATCGTAATCACTTAAAAGTCCTTCTTTATCAGACTTAAGTAAACATACTATAATAAGTATAAGAAAAAGTATAATGCAAGGTTTAACCATTTTGTATTTTTTTATAAAAAAGAAGTTTATATAAATTAAATTGTTTAATTACCAGCCAATAAAGAGTCTGCCAAAATATGATTTGGTTCATTACCGTACAATCTAGGTTGTTTACCTCCTCTTTCATCTTGAGGCATAAATCTATTTTCATAATTTTGACCATCTCTAGCTGGCGAACCATCAACCATCATTCTTAAAACATTGGTTTGATAAGGAGGTAAAGGTTGACCTTCTCCTGTTAAACCATCTCGTTTACAAAGCCACTTTTTATAAACTAAATAAGCAATAACGAGAATCAAAATAATACAAACTATATTACAACATGTGTTCATAGTACTATCAGAATTACATTCTTCTTTTGATTCCCACCATTTATGGCCTCCATCATAATACATATCATCCATTAAATCTGTCATTTTAATACTTTACCATCCCCACAAAATTTAAAAAATTAAATATAATTAAGATCATACTATTTAATAAATTTGATTAATTTATATAAAACAATAAATGTACGAAATATATTTAAACATCTGTTCTTTTATTAGATTTTCTGGTATCGATCCTAATTATAAAACACTTGAAAGAAAGGAATTAGCTGATATAATTAATAGTAAAAAACCTATTAAAATAAAATTCCCTAAATATGAGATTATCATTTATCATAAGAATACAACTACTGTATCTTATTCAGATTTAAATAAATTAGCTAATGAAAATCCTGATATTGAATATATATTTATAAAAAGCTCTTGGATTAAAGGAAAACCAGAAAATGCTATTTATATGTCTTTTGAAGACTTCGAATTAAATATTGAACCAAAAAATAGATATTATAATATAGAAGTATTTAGAAATGGGGCTGTCCCCAATGACTTTAATTTCTATGAATTATCATCAGATGGATTACCTAAAATACTAACATCTGATATATTAGCAAAATGGCTTCTTTTAAAAGAAGGAGATATTATTAGTTATACTTTATTCACTGAAGAAGGTTTTTATAAAAGGTACAGAGAAGCAGTTGATTATTGGTAATCAAAAGCTATCTTATTAAAAATACTAATTAAATCCTTTTTATATTTTTTATATCTTATCATAAAAAGATGTGTAATAAATCACTTTGTTTTATTTTACTTATTATTTTAGTTGTTTTACTTTGCAGTAATCAGATGGAAGGATTAGAAAACGCTCCAGATAACTGGACAAACAAAAATGTCAGATACAATTATTACGATAATAGAGCTAGATTTGGAATGGTTAAATCAACACCAGGTACAACATCAAGTCTTTACACACAAGGTCATATTAATTATTCGTCATAAAATAATTATATACTAAAACATTTTTATATTTTTTAAATAAAGACTTTATATGAATTATAGAGAATACACAGAAGAAGAGAACTCTAAAAAAATTAAGAATACTGTATTATGCATTATTGTAATGATAATGTTATTTTATATATACATGAATTTACAAAATTCTCAATTAACAACTACTATATATAAAGTACCTATGATGAATAAATACAAACCAATGACTTATAATATGGTATATAGGCCTCATCATTTTGTTAATAGAGATACTTTATTACAATATAAATTAAAAGGATGTTAAGATGTTGCTATAGTTAACATTAAATTATCTATTTGACATATAAGATCTTCTAATGAACCATTATTATCTATTAAATAATCGTATTGTAAATGATCTATTTTTTCACTTATATGATTATCATTTATATCTATGTTCAAATTTATATCTAAATATCTTTTTAACATTCTTTGTTGACGAGTATTTTCATCTATTTTGATTTGTATTAAAATACCTCCTCTTTTTTTAATTTCATCGACTTCATGAATGAATCTAACATCAGATATAACTAAGTCCTTTTTTATCGGTTCTAAAAAGAGCCTTTTAACTGCATGATTATTTCCTAAATCAGGTATAATTTCCGATAATCTATTTTGTAAATAATAAGTTCCTAAATCTTTAAGTATAGTTCTTGGTGAAACTCCCCATTTTTCACTTATTTTGTCTCTTAACTCCATTTCTTCAGAAGTAAAATTAAATAATATTTGAGTTGCTTCTTTTAAAGGATCTGCAAAAGCTCTTTTTTCAAAACTATAATTATTTTTTAAATAATCGGCTATAGTATCCTTTCCCGAGAATTTAAGTCCTTCAATACCAATTATCATATTTTATAATTTATTATATAAAAAATCAATTTTAATTACAATAAGTTTATTAAGCATAACCTCCGGATTTATTGATTAAATTAGTTAGCATACTTGTATCTTTGATAATATAGTTAGAAACAAGATCTAAATCTATAAGATTAGTTAACATACTAATATCTTCAATAGTACGGTTATTACGAAGATTTAAACTAGTCAAATTAGTCAACATACTTATATCTTTAATAGTATAATTAGCATTAAGATTTAAATCAGTCAAATTAGTCAACATACTTATATCTTTGATAGTTTTATTAAAACAAAGATTTAAAGTAGTTAAATTAGTCAACATACTGATATTTTTAATAGTTTTATTCTCATAAAGATCTAAACTAGTCAAATTAGTCAACATACTTATATATTTGATAGTAATATTATTTTCAAGATTCAAACTAGTCAAATTAGTCAACATACTAATATCTTTTATAATGTGGTTATAACGAAGATTTAAATTAGTTAAATTGATCAACATGCTTATATCTTGAATAGTATTATTGTATCCAATATTTAAATGGGTTAAGTTAGTCAACATACTTATATCTTGAATAATATTGTTACTAAAAAGATCTAAACTAGTTAAGTTAGTTAACATACTTATATCTTTAATAATTTCATTACAATAAATACTTAAACTGGTTAAATTAGTTAGCATATTTATATCTTCAATAATGTTATTGCAATCAAGATCTAAATTAACCAAATTAGTCAACATGCTTATATCTTCTATAATATCGTTACTACAAATATTTAAAGAAGTCAAATTCGTTAACATACTAATATTTTTAATACTATTATTAGTATAAAGATTTAAAGTAGTCAAATTAGTCAACATACTTATGTCTTGAATAATATCATTATCACAAAGATCTAAACTAATTAAATTAACAAGCATGCTTATGTCTTGAATAGTATCATTATTAATAAGATTCAATCCTACTATATTCTCATAATTAAGATGAGTTATATAAAAGTCTATATCAAAAGAACATTTTAAATACTTCCATTTATCGTATTCATTTTCATCATCGACTTTAATAATACCTATATTTAGCTCACTTATATACTCATAAAGTTCTTTATTTACAAATAACAAAGAGCTTAAAGTATCATATTCTTTATATTTTTTTAATAGATTAATAAAAGCTTCTATCATTTTTTGTTAAAAAATAATCAAGTTTATTATCTATTGATTTATTTCAATTTAGTCAACATACTTATATCTTGAATAATATTATTATAATAAAGATTTAATTTAGCCAAATTAGTCAGCATACTTATATCTTTAATAGTATTATTATACCGAAGATCTAAACTAGTTAAATTAGTCAACATGTTTATATCTTTAATAGTATGATTAAAACAAAGATTTAAATTAGTCAAGTTAGTCAACATACTTATATCTTTAATAGTATGATTATCACAAAGATCTAAAGTTGTTAAATTAGTTAGTATATTTATATCTTTAATAGTGTTATTACGATAAAGACTTAAACTAGTCAAATTCGTTAACATACTTATATCTTTAATAGTAATATTATAAATAAGATTTAAACCTACTATATTTTTATAGTTAAGATGATCTACCCGAAATTTTATATCAAAATAACATTTTAAATACTTCCATCTATTGTATTCTTTTTCATCATTTATTTTGATAACACCAATATTTAACTCACTGACATATCTATAAAGTTCTTTATTCACAAATAGTAAAGAGCTTAAAGTATCATATTCTTTATATTCTGTTAATATATTGATAAACGGCTCTATCATTTTTTGTTAAAAAATAATCAAGTTTATTATCTATCGATTGATTTTAATTTAGTCAACATGCTTATATCTTTGATAGTATTATTATTACAAATATCTAAACTAGTTAAATTAATCAACATACTTATATCTTTAATAGTATTATTACTACGAAGATTTAGATTAATTAAATTAGTTAACATACTTATATCTTTAATAGTATTATTATTCCAAAGATTTAAACTAGTCAAATTCGTTAACATACTTATATCTTTAATAATATTGTTACCCCAAAGATTTAAACTAGTTAATTTAGTCAACATACTTATATCTTCAATAAATATATTGTAACTAAGATTTAAAGTAATTAAATTAGTCAGCATACTTATATCTTTAATAATATTATTATTCCAAAGATTTAAACTAGTCAAATTAGTTAACATATTTATATCTTTAATAATTTTATTATAGTCAAGATTTAAACTAGTTAGATTAGTAAACATACTTATATCTTCAACAGTATTATTAAAACTAAGATCTAAACTAGTTAAATTGATTAACATACTTATATCTTGAATAATATTATTATCACAAAGATCTAAACTAGTCAAATTAGTCAACATATTTATATCTTTTAGAATCTTATTATTGCAAAAATCTAATCTAGTTAGATTAGTTAACATACTTATATCTTTGACAGTGTTATTATTACAAAGATCTAATCTAGTCAAATTAGTCAACGTACTTATATCTTTAATAGTATGATTATCATAAAGACTTAAAGTAGTTAAATTAGTCAACATATTTATATCTTTTATACTATGATTCAAACGGAGATTTAAAATCATTAAGTTAGTTAACATACTTATATCTTTAATAATAATATTAAAACGGAGATTTAGAGCAGTCAAATTAGTCAACATGCTTATATCTTTAATATTATTATTATGATAAAGACTTAAACTAGTTAAATTAGTCAGCATACTTATATCTTTGATTATATTATTAGCATTAAGATTTAATCCTACTATATTCTTATAATTAAGATGAGTTATATAAAAATCTAGATAGAAAGAACATTTAAGGTACTTCCATCTATCATATTCTTTTTCATCATATATCTCAATAATATCTATATTTAACTTACTTATATACTCATAAAGTTCTTTATTCACAAATAGTAAAGAGCTTAAAGTATCGTATTCTTTATATTTTTCTAATATATTAATAAAAGCTTCTATCATCTTTTGTTAAAAAATAATCAAGTTTATTATTTATAAATTGATTTTAATTTAGTTAACATACTTATATCTTTAATAGTATTATTATTCCAAAGATTTAAACTAGTCAAATTCGTTAACATACTTATATCTTTAATAGTATTATTAAACCCGATATTTAAAATAGTCAAATTAGTCAACATGCTTATATCTTTAATAATATTGTTATTGCCAAGATTTAAAGCAGTTAAATTAGTCAACATACTTATATCTTTAATATCTTCATTATTATCAAGATTCAAAGTAGTTAAATTAATTAACATACTTATATCTTTAATAGTATCATTATAGTTAAGATCTAAATTAGTCAAATTAGTCAACATGCTTATATCTTTAATAGTTTTATTCTCGTAAAGATTCAAACTAATTAAATTAGACAACATACTTATATCTTTAATACTACTATTACTATTTAGATTTAAGCTAGTCAAATTAGTCAACATATTTATATCTTTAATACTATTATTAAAACGGAGGTTTAAACAAGTTAGATTAATCAACATGCTTATATCTTTAATAGTATCATTATAGTTAAGATCTAAATTAGTCAAATTAGTCAACATATTTATATCTTGAATAGTATCGTTATGATAAAGACTTAAAGTAGTCAAATTAATCAACATACTTATATCTTTAATAGTATTATTATACCGAAGATCTAAATTAGTCAAATTAGTCAACATGCTTATATCTTTAATATTATTATTACCGCCAAGATTTAAAGTAGTTAATTTAGTTAACATACTTATATCTTTAATAGTATCATTATTGTAAAAATTCAAAATAGTCAAATTAGTTAGCATACTTATATCTTTGATTACATTATTAGCATTAAGATTTAAACCTACTATATTTTTATACTTAAGATGATCTATCCGAAATTTTATATCAAAAGAACATTTTAGGTACTTCCATTTATTATATTCTTTCTCATCATATATCTCAATAATACCTATATTGAAATTATTTATATGCTTGTAAAATTCTTTATTCATAAATAGTAAAGAACTTAAAGTATCATATTCTTCATATTCTTTTAATAGATTAATAAAAGCTTCTATCATCTTTTGTTAAAAAATAATCAAGTTTATTATCTATGAACTACTTTTAATTTAGTTAGCATACTTATACCTTCAATAGTATAATTAAAACCAATATTTAAAATAGTTAAATTAGTCAGTATGTTTATATCTTGAATAGCATTATTACGATAAAGATTTAAAGTAGTCAAATTAATCAACATACTTATATCTTTAATAGTTTTATTAAAACTAATATTTAAATTAATTAAATTAGTCAATGCACTTATATCTTGAATAATATTATTATTACAAAGATCTAAATTAGTCAAATTAGTTAACATATTTATATCTTCAATAACATTATTACTATCAAGATTTAAACTAGTCAAATTAATTAGCGTACTTATATCTCGAATAGTATAATTACAACAAAGATCTAAACTAGTCAAATTAATTAGCGTACCTATATCTTTAATAACATTATTATTACAAAGCTTTAAAGTAGTCAAGTTAGTTAACATACTTATATCTTTAATAATATTATTACTATCAAGATTTAAACTAGTTAAATTAATTAGCGTACTTATATCTCGAATAGTATAATTACAGCAAAGACCCAACCCAGTTAAATTAGTTAATATACTTATATCTTTAACAGTATTATTGTTCCAAAGATTTAAAGTAGTTAAATTAGTCAACATACTTATATCTTTAATAGCATTATTATTAAAAAGATTTAAACTAGTTAAATTAGTTAACATACTTATATCTTTAATAGTATAATTATTCCAAAGATTTAAATCAGTTAAATTAGTCAACATACTTATATCTTTAATATTACTGTTATTAATAAGATTTAATTCTACTATATTCTTATAATTAAGATAATTTACTTCAAAATTTATATCAAAAGAACATTTAAGGTATTTCCATTTATTATATTCATCATCATTATTTATTTTGATAATACCTATATTTAACTTACTTATATACTCATAAAACTCTTTATTAACAAACAATAAAGAGCTTAAAGTATCATATTCTTTATATTCTTTTAATATATTAATAAATGACTCTATCATCTTTTGTTAAAAAATAATCAAGTTTATTACCTACAAATTGTTTTTAATTTAGTCAACATGCTTATATCTTTAATAGTATAGTTATGATAAAGATGTAAGGCAGTTAAATCAGTGAACATACTTATATCTTTTATAGTATCATTATAGTTAAGATTTAAACTAGTCAAATTAGTCGACATACTTATATCTTTTATAGCATCATTATTGCGAAGATCTAAACTAGTCAAATTAGTCAACATATTTATATCTTGAATAGTATTATTATACCGAAGATTTAAATCCATCAAATTAGTCAGCATACTTATATCTTTAATAGTGTGATTATGATAAAGACTTAAACTAGTCAAATTAGTTAACATATTTATATCTTTAATAGTATCACTATAGTTAAGATTTAAACTAGTTAAATTAATCAACATACTTGTATCTTTTATAGTATTATTTTTGCAAAGATCCAAACTAGTCAAATTAATCAACATACTTATATCTTGAATAGTATCATTATTATAAAGATTTAAACTAGTCAAATTAGTCAGCATACTTATATCTTTAATATTATTATTTTTTTTAAGTTTTAAATCAGTCAAATTAATCAACGTACTTATATCTTTAATAATATTATTAAAACAAAGATCTAGTCTAGTTAAATTAGTCAACATACTTATATCTTTAATATCACTATTACTAATAAGATTTAATCCTACTATATTTTTATAATTAAGATGAGACATATGAAATTTTATATCAAAAGAACATTTAAGGTACTTCCATTTATTATATTTATTCTCATTATATATCTTAATAACACCTATATTTAACTCATTTACATATCTATAGAACTCTTTATTAACGAATAATAGAGAACTTAAAGTATCATATTCTTTATATTCCTTTAATATATTAATAAAAGCTTCTATCATCTTTTGTTAAAAAATAATCAAGTTTATTATCTATTTATTGATTTTAATTTAGTTAACATACTAATATCTTGAATAGTATAGTTATGATAAAGATTTAAATTAGTTAAATTAGTTAACATACTTATATCTTTTATAGTATCATTATAGTTAAGATTTAAACTAGTCAAATTAGTCAACATACTTATATCTTTAATAGTATAATTAGCATTAAGATTTAATTCAGTCAAATTAGTCAACATACTTATATCTTTGATAGTTTTATTAAAACGAAGATTTAAAGTAGTTAAATTAGTCAACACACTGATATTTTTGATAGTTTTATTCTCATAAAGATCTAAACTAGTTAAATTAGTCAACATATTTATATCTTTAATAATAGTATTGTAACCAAGATCTAATTTAGTCAAATTAGTTAACATGTTTATATTTTTAATAGCTTTATTACCGAAAAGATCCAAACTAGTTAAATTAGTCAACATGCTTATATCTTTAATAGTATTATTATTCCAAAGATTTAAGCTAGTCAAATTAGTCAACATGCTTGTATCTTTAATAGTTTTATTATAGTTAAGATTTAAACTAGTCAAATTAGTTAACATGCTTATATCTTCTATAATATTAATATTAAAAAGATTTAAACTAGTCAAATTAGTCAACATATTTATATCTTGAATAGTATTATTATCACAAAGATTTAAACTAGTCAAATTAGTTAACATACTTATATCTTTAATATATTCGTTGCAATCAAGATCCAATTTAGTCAAATTAGTCAACATACTTATATCTTTAATAGTATAATTCTCACTAAGATCTAAATCAGCCAAATTAGTCAACATACTTATATCTTCAATAGTATAATCAAAACTAAGATTTAATCCTACTATATTTTTATAATTAAGATGATCTACCCGAAATTTTATATTAAAAGAACATTTAAGGTACTTCCATTTATTGTATTGATTTTCATTGTTTACTTCAATAACATCTATATTTAATTTACTTATATGTTTATAAAACTTTTTGTTTACAAATAATAGGGAACTTAAAATATCGTATTCCTCATATTCCTTTAATATATTAATAAAAGCTTCTATCATCTTTTTGTTAAAAAATAATCAAGTTTTATTATCTATTAATTTAATTTAGTCAACATACTTATATCTTTAATAGTGCTATTAAAACCAAGATCTAAACTAGTCAAATTAGTCAACATACTTATATATTTGACAGTAATATTATTTTCAAGATTCAAACTAGTCAAATTCGTTAGCATACTTATATCTTTTATAATGTGATTATAACGAAGATTTAAATTAGTTAAATTAATCAACATACTTATATCTTTAATAGTATTATTGTATCCAATATTTAAATGGGTTAAGTTAGTCAACATACTTATATCTTGAATAATATTATTACTAAAAAGATCTAAACTAGTCAAATTAGTCAACATGCTTATATCTTTAATAATATTATTACGATAAAGACTTAAAGTAGTTAAATTAGTCAACATACTTATATCTTCAATAGTGTCATTGCAATCAAGATCTAAATTAACCAAATTAATCAACATACTTATATTTTTAATAGTATTATTATTATAAAGATTTAAAGTAGTCAAATTAGTCAACATACTTATATCTTGAATAGTATCATTATCACAAAGATCTAAACTGGTTAAATTAGTCAACATACTTATATCTTGAATAGTATCATTATCACAAAGATCTAAACTAGTCAAATTAGTCAACATGTTTATATCTTTAATAATACTGTTATTCCAAATATTTAAATCAATCAAATTAGTTAACATGTTTATGTATTGAATATTATTATTAAAACCGAGATTTAAACTAGTTAAATTAGTTAACATACTTATATCTTTGATTATATTATTAGCATTAAGATTTAATCCTACTATATTTTTATAATTAATATGAGTTACATAAAATTTTATATTAAAAGAACATTTAAGATACTTCCATTTATTGTATTGATTTTCGTTATTTACTTCAATAACATTTATATTTAACATACTTATATGTTCATAAAGTTCTTTATTCACAAATAGTAAAGAACTTAAAGTGTCATATTCTTTATATTCCTTTAATAGATTAATAAAAGCCTCTATCATCTTTTGTTAAAAAATAATCAAGTTTATTATCTTTGAATTACTTTCAATTTAGTCAACATACTTATATCTTCAATAGTATAATTAAAACCAATATTTAAAATAGTCAAATTAGTCAACATACTTATATCTTGAATAGTATTATTACAACGAAGATTTAAACTAGTCAATTTAGTCAACATACTTATATTTTTAATAATATTATTGTTACAAAGATCTAAATTAGTC
>Ga0255184_1000095_pt1 | contig 31297 bp, 31 predicted proteins | sample Miss_Cont_RepA_0_FD_189954 | JGI IMG/M metagenome (GOLD analysis project Ga0255184, IMG submission 189954) | Freshwater microbial communities from Mississippi River, Louisiana, United States - Miss_Cont_RepA_0h | ecosystem: Environmental > Aquatic > Freshwater > River | place: USA: Louisiana...
TTTGATAGGCCCTAATGGCGCTGGGAAAACAACCACAATCAAATGTTTATTAGAATTTATTTTTCCTGATAGTGGCGAAATTAAGTTTCGTGAAAATATGAATTTTGTACAATTTAAAAAATCTGTAGGCTATTTACCTGAAAGACCATTTTTTCAAGAGTTTTTAACGGGGATTGAGTTTTTGAAATTACATTGGGATTTGTCTTCTTCGGAAGTAAAACAACTTCATAGTATGACTTTTAAAGACCGCTCTTCCAAGGTTTTAGATATGGTCAAGTTGACTCATGCTAAAGATAAAAAACTTAAAGATTATTCTAAAGGTATGTTGCAAAGAATTGGAATTGCACAGTCAATAATTGCATTCCCAGAATTTTTAATATTAGATGAACCAATGTCGGGTTTAGATCCTGATGGAAGAATACTTATTAAAGACATTCTGAAAGATTTAAAGAAAGAGAAAATAAGTGTGTTAATGAGCAGTCATTTGCTAGAAGATATTGATGAGTTATGTGAAGAACTTATCATTATTCACCAAGGTGAATGTTTATATAACGGCAGCCTCGTGGAATTTAAGAAAAACTATTTAAATTTGTCAGAAGCATATAAGGCATTTAAAGGCCAATTGCAGGTGAATTATAACGTATGATGAAGTTAATGTATATCAACACTCAAGAGTGGATCAGATTAAAATTTTTTCAAATAATTTTATTTATTGCTTTTATTTTTGTTTGTTTCAGTTATTTATTAGGCTCGCTCAGCTTCACTGAGCAACAAAGGTTAATCGTTGATTTTGGTCTTGCCGGTATCGAATTGGCAATTATCTTTATAGCAGCATTTTTTTCGACTCATTCGCTGCATAGAGATGTCGAGCGCAAAACAATTTTAGTATTGCTTGCTCGTCCAATTCAGAGATGGAAAATCTTAATTGGGTATTTTGGTAGTCTTGCTATTTTAAACTTGATAACGACTATTGCATTAGGCTTTACTTTAGGATTTTTTTTAAAGGAAACACGTCAAATCGGAATGTTTATAGTCGCACTCGTTTTTATTTATCTTAAATCACTTATCATTGGTGGATTCGGCTTGTTTGCAAGTGTTGTGGCTCGTCCAATGTTTGCATTTGTTTTATCTTTAACTTATTGGTTGGTTTCATATTCTATTGAAGATATAAAGTTTTTCCTCAAGAAAAGCCAAGCGGACAGTGGACTTTTGAATTGGTTATTGGATTACTTATTCCCGCAGTTTTATAAATATAACTGGAAAACATTCAGTTTTGTAAAAGCTATTCCCAATCCAAACGACATTTCATGGGCGTTAACTCACAGTTTTTTTTGGTTACTCTTGTTTTTGTTTTTATCTACTACTATTTTTAGAAGGAAAGAAATTGTCTGATATAACGTTAATACTTTATGTGTTTATTTTCTTATTAGGTGCATGCTTTGGAAGTTTTGCAAATGTTTTGATTTACCGTATGCCTCATGGCAAAAGCATTATTGGTCGTAGCCAGTGTATGTCGTGCGAGCAACCTATTCCATGGTTTCGTAATTTGCCAATCATTGGATATTTAATTAATCGTGGGCGCTGTTCAAGTTGTGGTGCGCGGTACTCTATACGTTATCCAATTGTCGAAATTATTGTAGCTTTACTGTGGACAGTTTTATTTTACTACTACAATGTGTCGTGGTTATTTTTTGAGTACTGTATACTCAGTTTTGGTTTGGTTGTTGGTAGTTTTATAGATTTAGATCATATGATTTTGCCTGATGAAATTACATTGGGTGGCTGTGTTTTAGGATTAATTGCGGCAGCCATAAATCCAGAGCGAGATTTTTTTGACGGTTTGTACGGTTTTCTATTCGGCGGTGGAGTTCTCTGGTTAGTCGCATATGTTTATTATGTATTTACAGGTCGTGAAGGTTTAGGCGGCGGAGATATAAAACTATTGGCATGGATCGGATCAGTTTTAGGATGGAAAGCTATACCTTTTGTCATATTAAGCTCTTCAGTTTTGGGAAGCATTGTCGGACTATATATATCTCGAAAAAGCGAAGATAAATTGAAGGCAATGATTCCATTTGGTCCATTTATAGCAGCCGGAGCATTACTCTATATCATGGGACTAAAGTCTGTAGGTATTTGGTATATAGATTTATTTTTCCCAGACTTTTAGTCCGTTCCGCTAGACCCGACCGTCGCAACTTTGACAAGACTCGTCTAAGGGGCGGATAATTTAAGTTGGGAGTTAGCATCATGTTATTTTCGTCAAAAAAAGTAATTGGATTAGATTTAGGTTCAAGTTCAATTAAGATAGCACAGTTGAATATTACTAAAGATGGAGCGGAGCTTGAAAACTTTGCCTCTGTTCAAACTCCGCAGCAAGCTATGACAAATGGTGAAATAACGGATCCATTTCTTTTAGGCGAAGCTATTAAAACCCTACACAAAGAGCAAAAATTCGGTCGCAAAAAAGCCTGTATCGGAATGTGGGGCAACTCTGCAATTGTTAAAAAAATTTCAATTCCTCGTCGAGATCCTAAAGAGCTTAGAGAACAAATTAAATTCGAAGCGCAGCAATACTTACCATTTGATATTTCACAGGTTACCTTAGAGCATCACATTTTACCATTTTCATTTAACAATGATATGATGGATGTTCTCATCATAGCAGCACAAAATGACTTCATTACTAAATACGTTGAAGTAGCAGCATTTTCAGGTCTGACTTGCCAAATTGTTGATGTCAGTAGTTTGGCGCTAGCCAATATTTTTGAATTTAATTATGGAAAACTTAAAGACCCGATAGCCCTTTTTAACTTCGGTGCAACTTCAACTCAGTTTTTAGTTGTTCTTCAGGGTGAAGTATTATTTGTTCGTGATATTCCAGTTGGCGGATTTCATTTTACGAATGAAATTAGTAAAAATATGGGTATGACATATGAAGAAGCCGAAGCCTTAAAACTTTCACAATCTGAAACGACCACAGAGGTGCCTGAAGAAACTCGAACGTATATGAATTTAGCTTTGGATTATGTCACTGAAGAGGTCCGAAACAGTATTGATTTTTATGGTGCCTCTGGAGGTGATTTGCAAATTACAAAAGCATTTTATACTGGTGGAGCAAGTCTAACACTCGGAATGATTGATCATTTACAAGATACGCTAAAGTTGCCTTTTGAGCCTATAAATCCGCTTTTGAAAATTAAAACGACAAATAAAAAATTGACTCCTCAGTATTTAGATCAAATTTCACCATTTTTATCAACTTCGCTAGGGTTAGCCTTGAGACAAGAAGGTGACTCTTGATTAAAATTAACCTGCTGAAATCTTACAATTTATCTGACTCCGATGTTTTGAAAGAAATGGAGGAGCTAAAACACGTCAAGATAGAAATATCGAAACGTATTTTAGTTGTATTATTAGGTCCAATTGCTTTGTACGCATACGAAAATATTAATATACCAGAACTTTCAAACGAAAGATCTGCAACGCAAGCGCAACTATCTCAATTAACAGAGTTTAATTTAAAAAAAGAGGCAATGGCTAAAGAGATAGCTAAATACGAAGAAGACAAAAAACGTATCAATCGACAAACTCGTTTTTTAGAAAGAGTATCAAAAGAACGATTATATCCAGTAGATTTTCTTAATAAAATACCTGAAATTATTCCTCAAGGTGTTTGGATAAATTCACTCAGCGTTTTAGGTAAAAAAGTTGTTATTGTTGGTGAGGCTATCGGGGAGTCAATTATAGGTGATTTTGAAGCGCGATTAACAGGAATTAATTTTTTAAAAAATGTTAAGCTTTTAGGTGTCGATAGTCGTTCCTCTTCCATTAAGGGAGAAGCTCCAATCAGAACTTTTACAATTAATGCAGAGTTCATTACTGAGCAAGCAATGGATAAAGTCGCAGAGGGTGTGAAATGAAGCTAAATTCAATAATGATAAAAATTGCGAATTTAGCTATTAGCCGCATTGCTATTGTGGGACTATTTGTTACCGGATTTTATTATATTTCGTTTTATGATACTGGTGAGACAATAATAAATGAAATAAATGCGCTAAAAACTCAAGTAAATGATGAAAATAGTAAAAAAGCTGAGACTGAAAGGTTATTGAAAAAAGAAGAGCAAATGCGAGCTGACGTTGCTCTGTTAGCTAAAACATATGAGGATGTTAGATCTAAAATTCCACTTACTTTTGATCCACCAGAATTGAGAGCAATAGTCGACCAAGTCGGTTCTGCGAATGGTTTAGATGTCGTTAGATTTGATAATAATGTTTCTGGGGTTATGAATCAGTCGCTCGTGGGCTCTGAAGATGCTAATTTAATTGATCAGGTTGCTGTTAAGTATGAATTACAGGGCAATTATGTGCAATTGGCCCGGTTTGCAACTCAATTGGCTAACGTTCAAAAAATTATAAAATTAGAAGATGTTATAATAACAAATGCACAAACAAATTCGCAAGCTGGGCCTCAGCGAAAATTAAAATTTGATGCAACTATAATTGGTTATAAACAAGCCGCGCTAATGAGTAAAGAATCTGACAAAGATAAGGCGGTTAGTAAATGATTAAAATGTCAATAATCATAAAAAACTTTGTTTTATTTTTTATGCCAGTGGCATTGTCAGTTGTGGTGATTTATTTTTTTGGACTTTCTCCATTTTTAAAAGCTCAGCCCACTGGTTCAGTTAGCGCTACTACGGCAATTGTTTCTGGTACAATTTCAAATCAGAATGTCGATAAATACGAAGAGCAAGAGCTTAAACAAGTTGAAACTGATTTACTTAATAAGGCGAATGTTGTGCCGGTTGATGATATTTCAAATGGTAAAAATGATTTGATTAATAATTCAATAGCTAATGCTAATCCGACTTTTCGTATGTCTAAAAATGAAGAGTTCAAATATGGAGCTTCTTATATTGGTGATTTAGATTTACCTGAGCGAGATCCATTTAGAAAACCTGAAGATTTGCTGAGACGTGAAGAGGACATAGCTAGACCAAAGACCCCAGTCACAAATTTAGATGAAATTATTGACGACAAAATGGAAGCCATTCGCAGATGGCCTCTAACTGAATACAAATTGATAGGTGTTATTTGGGATGTTAAAAATCCTAAAGCTATGGTCGAGGATCAGAAAAAAACGAAACATCTATTGAAAAAAAACTATAGAATAGGTAACAAAAATGGACTCGTCTCTGAAATCGGAGAAGGATCTATGACTGTACTTCAAGAGGGAGTACCTATAGTTATTACTTTGAGTGGCCGCGATGAAGTTCGTCCAGCTGGCAAAGCTGATTAACTATAGTGTTTTCAATCAGGAGGATTGAATGAAAAAAAGCAAACTGTTGGCAACAACCTTAATATTAGTTAGCTTTATAGCTTCGTCTTGTGTGACGAAAAAGAAAATATCTGATGATGATTTTGCAATGGAAGATGAACCTTCAGCTGTCGAGAATTTATCTCTAGACTCGAGTTCTGACACATCTACTGATGCCAGCGCTGTATCTACTACGACTAATGCAAATGAAGTTGAATCATCTAATAAAGATGAATTTGCTGATTTTGCAGAAGAAGCTGCAAGTACAAATAACAGTGAGCAACAGGTCAGTACGCAAACAACTGAAAATGTAAGCGCTGATGAGCTGACTTTGGATGAGGCTCCTTCTGAAAAAGTAGAGGATTCAGACTTACAGGCAAATAATGGAACTACAGATTCTCAGTCAAATGAAGCAAATCCTCCTGAACCAGAAGTTTTGTCCCTTGATGAATCACAAGCAACTCAGTCACAAGATACAAATACTTTACTACCAACAGAAGTAAAACCTGAGGTGGTGCAAGAACCTGTGCAGATTCCACAACCGCCGATTGAACAAGTGCCTGTTGAAACTCAAATGGTGGCTCCAAGTGTAGCTCAAATTAACGATTTAAAGTTTTTAGCTAATGATAGTGGTGGAACATTAGTAATATCATCTGATAAATCTTTGCAGTTTAGAACTAGAATGAATACAGCAAACAATCAATTAATTGTAGAGGTGCAAGACGCAATTGTTCCAGATCGTCTTAAGAGACCTTTAAATACAAAAGACATGACATCGACTATTGGTGGAATCGATATTTATCAGAACAGAGGTTCTAAAATAGCGCGTTTTGTGATTCAACTCAGAGCTAACTCTCCAGAACCTGTTGTTCAGCCAGAAGGAAATTCGATTTTGGTTGTTGGATCTCTAAATTCAGCTGTGGTCAAAAACTCAATGTCTGAAGCGATTAGTGATGACGCTGAACTATCAAAAACAGCTCAAAATAATGAAGATGGTTTAGGGATTTTAGGCTCTGAATCTTTGGATGATTTTTTAGCTAATAATAATAAGTATTATGGGCGCAAGATTAACTTCGAAGTTAACAATATGGATGTTGATAGTGCCATTAAATTTATTGCTGAAGAATCAGGGATTAATTTAATAATGGATAATGGTATTGGCGCTGGTACAGTGACAATGAAACTTAGAAACGTTCCATGGGATCAGGTGTTTGTTGCGATTTTGAAAAGCAATCAGCTCGCGTATCGTCGTCAAGGCGATGTTATTCGAATTGGAACGCAAAAAACTTTAATTGACGAAGAAGATAGTGCTATTCAGCTTAAACGTAGTCGTGAAGAGCTTGAGCCACTTGTCGTTAAAAACTTCCTTATTAATTACGCCAAAATTGATGAACTAGAAACAAAAATTAGAGATTTTATTTCTCAGTCCGCATCGGGTGGCGGAGCAGGTGGCGCACCGCCAGCTCCAGCAGCTGGTGCCTCTGGGGCCGGCGCATCGCGAGCTTCTTCGGCTTCGGCTGCTGGCGGTAGTCGTGGGCGCGTTACATCAGATCCTCGGACAAACATCATCATTGTAACTGAAACAGCATCTAAACTTAAAGAAGTAGAAAAGCTTATTAACTTACTTGATCGTCAACCACAGCAGGTTCTTGTTGAGGCTCGAGTAGTTGAGGCAACTGAGTCTTATGGTAAAGCTGTTGGAGTTAATTTTTGTACTAATGGTTTTGATGGGCTAGGTTGCAATATAGCTGGTTCTAGCCGAATAAACTCTGCTGTTAATGGAGTGGGTGTAAATGGTCAAACGTTAACGGCGAGTCCAGCTATGCAATTTGCTCCCGATACTGGGGGATCGTTCGGTGCTAGTCTCTGGTTAGGAACTTTAGGTTCGTTTGGTGATATTGCAACTTCATTGAGTTTAGATGAAACGGATAATAAAGTTAAGATCTTATCTTCGCCTAGATTGTACTTAATACATAGCACGCCTGGTGAAATTAAACAGACAACTAATATACAGCAACCAAGACTAGAACAGTCTGCTGTAGCTACTGGAGCAGTTGCTACATCATTTGAAGCAGTTCCCGTGGGTTTGACATTAAAAGTAACGCCATTTATTTCAAGTATCGGTACTGTCAGGCTTAACCTTAATTTAGATCGAGGTGCTGTTGGTCAAAATAATGCTATTTCTAATCGATCAATTACGAATGAGATTATTGTTAGAAGTGGTGAAACCGCTGTTGTCGGGGGGATTTACACTTCTGATGTGACAGATCAAAATACAGGTATTCCTGGATTGAGAAATATTCCAATATTAGGTTGGTTGTTTAGATCTGAATCTTTATCGAAACTCAAAACTGAATTGATGTTTTTTGTTTCGCCTAGAATATTAAACGATTTAAACACAACAACGCAGGCAGCTGCTGAGCAACAGGCTTCTAAGTTCTAAAGATTTAAATTTTATTTGCTACGAAAAACGAGCTATTCAGTTCTTTTAGATTGCTAAAGGAGTAGTTCGTATTTGCTGGAATCTCAACTTTATCTCCTGGGCGCAATACAAACTGTGTACCTGATAGGTTAAAAATGAGCTCGCCTTCAACAACTTGAATGACTTCAGTCATGTATGTTTTTTGATTTGTAAACTTACTGCCTGATTTAACAGGTATGAGTTTAGGTTCTAGCCCTGCTAATTCAAATAATTTATAAACGATCTCTTTTGATGCACTAATTTCAGCATTCCAACGTGTAATTTTCATTTTACCTCAAAAATATTTCAAAAATCTTAAATTGGAACGAAAAAAATTTAAAGAGTTAAAATCAAATAGTCGATAATTTTTTAGTTGGAGGCCACCTTGAAAAAGCCAAATGAAACAACTGTAGCTCAGTCTGTGAATGAAATCGTGAATTTCCTTGAAACGACCACCCAATTATCATTTAGACTTGAGAAAAGCTATATTGAGATAAAGCAGACTGAGGATGGAAAAACATTATCATTTGACTTAGACGTCGTTGACAAAGTGTTATTACGAACAGATTTTGATGGTTCAGGCTTCATACAAGTGAATTTTAGCGATAAAACTAAGGTTTTAATTACAAAATCACTGGTTGGCTTTAAACCTTTCGAAATAACTGGCTTTGATGCTGGTAAAATTCCAAAGGTTGTGACGACAGTCGATCTAAATAGTGTGTATAAAGCTATTGAAGATCTTTTGGACTCGGAAGATACGTATCAAACGGCCACTGAATTAGAGGTTTTGAAAAAAGTATATCAAAGTATAATGCTCGGCGCCGAACAGGTCGGGTTCGAAATGCGGGCAGAAAAGATATGGTTTTCATCATTTTTGCTGAATACTAACGCAGCAACAGCTTAATAATAAATCAACAGTCCAGAAAAATCGTAAAAAACGAATTAATTTAAAAAAAAGTATTGCCATTTTTCCCGGGTTGAGCGACAAACACCGAACAGCAAACGACATCGGGGGCATAGCTCAGCTGGGAGAGCATCTGATTTGCATTCAGAAGGTCGCAGGTTCGATCCCTGTTGCCTCCACCAAATCAAAACTGATTTAAAATTTTTAATAAAATTTTGAAAAAAGTTGTTGACGAGGTAAAGAAGCTGAATTAAAACTGACGTCCTTGTTGTGGTTCTTTGAAAACTAAATAGCTAAAAGATTTTGGGCTAACGTCATAATGACGTTATCAATTTCTAGAATTCTTTAATAAAGAATTCAATTTAAATACTAACGTATTTATCTCAATAAATAAGCATTATTAAGCTTTACAGTTTATAACTGGAGAGTTTGATTCTGGCTCAGAACAAACGCTGGCGGCGTGCCTAATACATGCAAGTCGAACGGGGAAAGTAGCAATATGAGTACTAGTGGCGCACGGGTGAGGAATACATGGGTAATCTGCCTTCAAGTCGGGGATAACCAGTCGAAAGATTGGCTAATACCGGATAAGACCACGATATCTGCGGATATTGAGGTTAAAGGTTTTTCGCTTGAAGATGAGCCCATGCGAGATTAGCTAGTTGGTGAGGTAATGGCTCACCAAGGCGACGATCTCTAACTGGTCTTAGAGGATGATCAGTCACACTGGAACTGAGACACGGTCCAGACTCCTACGGGAGGCAGCAGTAGGGAATATTGCGCAATGGGGGAAACCCTGACGCAGCGACGCCGCGTGAGTGATGAAGGCCTTCGGGTCGTAAAGCTCTGTCGTATGGGACTAACACAATGAAGGTACCATGCAAGAAAGGATCGGCTAACTTCGTGCCAGCAGCCGCGGTAAGACGAGGGATCCTAGCGTTGTTCGGAATCATTGGGCGTAAAGCGGGTGTAGGCGGATTTCTAAGTCAGGTGTGAAATCCCAGGGCTCAACCCTGGAAGTGCATTTGATACTGGAAATCTTGAGTGTGGTAGAGGCTACTGGAATTGTTGGTGTAGTGGTGAAATACGTAGATATCAACAGGAATACCGGAGGCGAAGGCGAGTAGCTGGGCCAACACTGACGCTGAGACCCGAAAGCGTGGGGATCAAACAGGATTAGATACCCTGGTAGTCCACGCTGTAAACGATGGATACTTGTTGTTAGAGGTATTGACCCCTCTAGTGACGTAGCTAACGCGTTAAGTATCCCGCCTGGGGAGTACGGTCGCAAGATTAAAACTCAAAGAAATTGACGGGGGCCCGCACAAGCGGTGGAGCATGTGGTTTAATTCGATGCAACGCGAAGAACCTTACCTAGGCTTGACATGGACTGGAAGAGTGGCAGAAATGTCCTCGCTCGCAAGAGTCGGTTCACAGGTGCTGCATGGCTGTCGTCAGCTCGTGTCGTGAGATGTTGGGTTAAGTCCCGCAACGAGCGCAACCCTTACCTTTAGTTGCCAGCATTTAGTTGGGCACTCTAGAGGGACTGCCTGCGTTAAGCAGGAGGAAGGTGGGGATGACGTCAAGTCCTCATGGCCCTTATGCCTAGGGCTACACACGTGCTACAATGGTGGTCACAAAGGGAAGCCAAACCGTGAGGTGGAGCTAATCCCATAAAAGCCATCTAAGTTCAGATTGCAGTCTGCAACTCGACTGCATGAAGTTGGAATCGCTAGTAATCGCGGATCAGAATGCCGCGGTGAATACGTTCCCGGGCCTTGTACACACCGCCCGTCACACCATGAAAGTTGGTCGTACCAGAAGTCGCTGAGCTAACCGCAAGGAGGCAGGCGCCCAAGGTATGGTCGATGATTGGGGTGAAGTCGTAACAAGGTAGCCGTAGGGGAACCTGCGGCTGGATCACCTCCTTTCTAAGGATTTTATCCTAGGTCAGACCAAAATCTTTTAAGCTATTTAGTTTTGAACGAACTACGGGTATGGGCCTGTAGCTCAGTTGGTTAGAGCACACGCTTGATAAGCGTGGGGTCGGAAGTTCAAGTCTTCCCAGGCCCACCAACAATTGTTCTTTGAAAATTGAATATTATACTATCTAAATGATAGAGTTATTAAATTTACGTAAATGTATATTTACAGTAGATTGTATTAATTGATTTTTAGCGAGGTTAGATTCATATTTTAAAGCTACTAAGGGTATGCGGTGAATGCCTTGGCACTTTTAGGCGATGAAAGACGTGGTAAGCTGCGATAAGCTTCGGGGAGTGGCACACACACTTTGATCCGGAGATTTCTGAATGGGGAAACCCTCCTTAAATGGAACTTTAAACAAAATAAATATGTTTAAAGAGCAAACGATGGGAAGTGAAACATCTCAGTACCATCAGGACAATAAATCAAACGAGATTACCCTAGTAGTGGCGAGCGAAAGGGTAATAGCCCAAACCTAGTTCATTTTTGAATTAGGGGTTGTGGGACCTCAACATGGGACTTGTAAATCTTAAATGAACAATCTGGAAAGTTTGGCGAAACAGGGTGATAGCCCCGTAATTGAAAAGATTTGCAGCCCTAGAGGTATCCCGAGTACCAACGGACACGTGAAATCCGCTGGGAATCAGGGGGGACCACCCTCCAAGGCTAAATACTAAAAAGTGACCGATAGAGGACAAGTACCGTGAGGGAAAGGTGAAAAGAACCCCGAGAGGGGAGTGAAATAGAACCTGAAACCGCATATCTACAAGCAGTAGAAGCGCTTTACATGCGCGACTGCGTACCTTTTGCATAATGAGTCAGCGAGTTATCTTTGCAGGCAAGGTTAAGCCGTTGAAGGTGGAGCCGTAGCGAAAGCGAGTCTGAATAGGGCGCAAGTCTGTAGGGATAGACCCGAAACCCAGTGATCTAATCATGGCCAGGCTGAAGCGAGGGTAACACCTCGTGGAGGGCCGAACTAGTTGGTGTTGAAAAACCTTTGGATGAGCTGTGATTAGGGGTGAAAGGCCAATCAAACTGGGTGATAGCTGGTTCTCCCCGAAATATATTTAGGTATAGCTTCAGGTAAATTGTATCACGGAGGTAGAGCACTGAATGGGCTAGGGGTCTTTACCAGATTACCAAACCCAAATAAACTCCGAATGCCGTTGATATTTACCCTGGAAGGCAGACGTAGGGTGATAAGGTCATACGTCGAGAGGGAAAGAGCCCAGACCACCGGCTAAGGTCCCTAAATGCATGCTAAGTGGAAAACGTTGTAGAGTTACTGTGACAACTAGGAGGTTGGCTTAGAAGCAGCAATCCTTTAAAGAAAGCGTAATAGCTCACTAGTCTAGTGACTCCGCGCGGAAGATATAACGGGGCTAAGCATGTTACCGAAGCCGTGGCTTGTCGTAAGACAGGGGTAGGGGAGCGTTCGAGTGTAGGCTGAAGGTTGACCGTGAGGACAGCTGGACGAACTCGAAGTGATCATGCTGACATAAGTAGCGTTGAACTCAGGTGAAAAACCTGGGCGCCGAAAACTCAAGGGTTCCTGGGCAAGGATAATCCTCCCAGGGTTAGTCAGGACCTAAGGCGAGGCCAATTGGCGTAGTCGATGGACATACGGTTAATATTCCGTAACTAATATATGATTGTTATAGCAATGACAGAGTAGGTATATCCAGCCACTTATTGGATTGTGGTGTAAGGCCGTAGGAGGTCAAGTAGGTAAGTCCGCTTGGCAACTCTGAGAGCTGAATGCGAGGGATTTATCCCGGAAGTGGATTGAGCCATGCTTTCAAGAAAAGTTGCGATAGTTTAATATGTTACCTGTACCGTAAACCGACTCAGGTGAGTGGGATGAATAATCTAAGGCGATGAGGTGAATCTTGGTTAAGGAACTCGGCAACTTAACACCGTAACTTCGGGAAAAGGTGTGCCTTTGAATGTGTAAAGATTTACTCTTGAAGCATTTAAGGGTCGCAGAGAGTTGGGAGTAGCGACTGTTTATCAAAAACACAGGCATGTGCAAAGTCACAAGACGAAGTATACGTGCTGACGCCTGCCCGGTGCTGGAAGGTTAAGAGGATTTGTCAGCGCAAGCGAAGCAGAGAATCGAAGCCCCAGTAAACGGCGGCCGTAACTATAACGGTCCTAAGGTAGCGAAATTCCTTGTCGGGTAAGTTCCGACCTGCACGAATGGCGTAACGACTTCTCCGGTGTCTCAACCAAGGGCCTCGCGAAATTGAATTCTCGGTGAAAATGCCGGGTACCCGCAGAAAGACGGAAAGACCCCGTGAACCTTTACTGTAGCTTGACAGTGATTTTAGAGTTTTTATGTGTAGGATAGGTGGGAGCCTTTGAAGCCAGGTCGCTAGACTTGGTGGAGGCGTCCTTGAAATACCACCCTTGAAAACTTTGAAATCTAACCTGCTCCTTTTATCGAGGAGAGGGACACTGTCTGGTGGGCAGTTTGACTGGGGCGGTCGCCTCCCAAAAAGTAACGGAGGCGCGCGATGGTCCCCTCAGCCTGATTGGAAACCAGGCGTCGAGTGCATTGGCATAAGGGGGCTTGACTGCGAGACCTACAAGTCGAGCAGGTGCGAAAGCAGGCCAAAGTGATCCGGTGGTCCCGCGTGGAAGGGCCATCGCTCAACGGATAAAAGGTACTCCGGGGATAACAGGCTTATTCCATCCAAGAGTCCATATCGACGATGGAGTTTGGCACCTCGATGTCGGCTCATCACATCCTGGGGCTGGAGCAGGTCCCAAGGGTTTGGCTGTTCGCCAATTAAAGTGGTACGCGAGCTGGGTTCAGAACGTCGTGAGACAGTTTGGTCCTTATCTTCTGTGGGCGTAAGAAATTTGAGCAGACCTGTCCTTAGTACGAGAGGACCGGGATGGACAAACCTCTGGTGTTTCTGTTGTCGCGCCAGCGGCAATGCAGAGTAGCTATGTTTGGAATGGATAACCGCTGAAAGCATCTAAGCGGGAAGCCAACTGCAAGATTAGATTTCTCTGGGACTTCGGTCCCCTAAAGATTCCTCGGAGACTACGAGGTTGATAGGCATAAAGTGTACGCACAGCAATGTGTTTAGCTTATATGTACTAATAGATCGTGCGGCTTTTTTAAAATCAATTCTAACTTACTTCGCTAAAAATCAATTAATACAATTTGCTGGTGTCTATAGCAGAGAGGTCACACCTGATCCCATTCCGAACTCAGAAGTTAAGCTCTCTTGCGGCGATGGTATTGCACGCGCGAGCGTGTGAGAGAGTAGCACGATGCCAGCTCTATTTTTAAAGCTCCCTCTGGGAGCTTTTTTTTTGCCTTTTTTTGTTTCGTGTATGTTTTTTGTACACTCACTTAATTTTTAAATCAAATATAGAATATGTAAGATCAAGTTAAGGTATTCTCTAATCGGTACGGATTTTGATGACAATGTGCATTGAGGTATCTATGTGGTTATTTAAATCTGCTCTGGTTGTGTTATTTTTTCTTGCTGGGTCATTGATTGCTTGTTCCCCAACGCGATTTAGTTCTTCAAACTTAGGTGAATCTCAGTGTGATAGCAAGGCGTTTAGTTGCGTCAGAGAAAATGATTATTTGATTAAAACTTATAATCAGCCATTTAAGGTAGGTCAAGGTAAGACGGATATACTCTTCGTTAATGACAATTCTGCATCTATGTCTGTTATTCAGGCTAGATTGGCCCATGCATTTAATGGTTTTATTGCCAATCTTTATGCTAAAAATGTGGATTTTAGAATAGCTATGACTACAACAGATGCAAATAAGTTTCAAACTAATCCATTATTAGCTATCAGTCAGGGTGGAGGTGAATATATAGATTCATCTTTAGGCCAATCTACAGTTAACTCATTATTTGTGAGTGCTTTAGTAAGAAAAGAAACATTAGACTGTGAAGATTTTATTAAAAGTACGTATTACACTTACGGTCCAAATTTTCGAACAAGTAATTATTATTACAACAATTATTCTAAATATTGCCCGTCGGGCGATGAAAGAGGAGTATTAGCTGCTTATACTGCATTGGATAAAACGCAAGGATTTATAAGAGCAGATGCTAATTTAAATATAATATTGATATCGAATGAGGATGCTAGAAGTGGTTTATATTCAACAAACTCTGCATTCTCACTAGGTGTGGGTGACAAGGCGGAGGATTTAATTAGTTTAATTAATAACAAGTATCCTCAGAAATTCTGGCAGTTCAATTCGATAGTTACAAAGGATTTGTCATGTGCAAATCAACAAAGAAATGAGTTTAAAGATAAAAATGGTAATACGATCATTGATAGTAGCGGCAATACCGTTGTCGACTCTAACATTGGATATGAGTATTTAAAGTTGTCTAATTCAAGTTCATTTGATATCGATGGAAACAGTAGTACTCGTGGAATCTCAACAAGTATTTGTGAAAGCAATTATTCTAATTACTTTAGCAATGTTGCTACACTAATAGCAGACTCAGCTAGATCAATGAAATTAAACTGTGTTCCTTATGAGCCACCAGTTGTATCTAGTTCGGTAGCGAACATTCCATATCAGTGGTCTCAGGGTAGCTCGAATATTATTTTTAAAAAAGGATCTGAGGGGCTAGATATTCAGGTTACGTACAAGTGTAGAACTGCTTTAGTGCAATAATGTGAATATAAAGAGTAGCATTTTGCAATTTCCGTTTTTAATCTGAATCATTCGAGACGCTATTTGCTATCACATCAGTATTTATTCGCTTGGAAAATAAATGCTATCTGAATTCAACACGGCAAATATATATTCTCAATTTGATACAGATAAGTTGATTAAGATATCTGTGCGACACATTTAGCAGATTTGTATGTACTATAAATTCTACCTCGATTAAGGGCCTAAGAAATACTTAAATTAAAATTTAAAGTTATCAATGCTAAACTTTAAAAATAAAAAGACCGATTTATACAGTATATGGCAATGGTAGATAGATACAAAAAAGCTGGTGGATTTATTCAACTTCTTCAAGTCATTGAAACTTGCGGTCCTAAAAAGCGCGAACAATTGATGACGATAATTCAACAAGAAACACCAAAATGGGCTGATGCACTTACTTTAAAAATGCTAAGTTTTTCAAAAATTCTCTCGTGGCCGTCAGAGGCATTGATGGAAATAACGGCATCTGTGAATTTGCTAGCTCTAAGTACGGCATTAAAATCATTATCTGATGAGGATTTAAATATTTTTCTAAACAAATTAGGAACAAATGAAAAGCGAAAAATTGACCAGCAGATGAAGGAAATTACCCCTTCTACTAACGAGATTTCAGCCTGTTTGATGAAGGTTATCAATGAAACTAGATTATTAATCGCAAGTGGCGCGCTAAAGATGGATAAAGTAGATCCATCTTTAGTTATTCCTGATGACTATGAAAATATACTGGAAAAAGCATCGGTTAAAAGTGCTACAACGAAACCCGTAGAATCTCTAGCGCAGCAAAATTTAGCGAACGATATCGATGATTCATTAAAGTTGGATTCTTCGTTTGCTGCAGTATCAAATGGAGCGGGATCACCTAATGAACTTGACTCTTTACGGAGAAAAATAGTCGAATTGACACTTCAATTGCAAAGTGTAAAAAAAGAAAACATGGTGATGAAAGATAAATTAGATAAAATCAAGAAAATTGCCTAATTCTTAGATTTATTAACTAAAAATAGGCAACAATTTCGTTAATGTTTGACTTTTAACCCCCTATCAGAATAATTTAGCTCAACATATTTAGTTCGGGGAGTAGCGCAGTCTGGTAGCGCATCTGGTTTGGGACCAGAGGGTCGTAGGTTCGAATCCTATCTCCCCGACCAATTAATTTGACAAAATTTCCACAAAATCCCAAAAAATCAAAAAATTATAAGTACTTGAAAACACTGGATTTAGTCGTACAAGAAAAACTGAACATTTCGTGAAATTTCGCGAAATTTGGCTGGTTATCTACTTTTGACTACTTGGTTGACTACTTGCTTTTGATTATTTTAATAGGGAATTACTCCCGATTTAGAAAAAATCGGGAGTTTATAAGGTAGTGCGTGCAAAATGAAACATTGAAAATATAAATTTTAGTAATTATTACATTCTTTTCAAAAAACAACTGTCAGTTTTATTCATTTGGGGTACTGACAGAAAATAATATAAGGAGTATTTATGTATAAATTAGTTATTATTTTTTTTCTATCGACTGTTTGTTTAAATATTTCAGCAATGGAATGTGTGACAAAAGCTGATTTAAAATTACCAAAAATGGAAGTTGAAAATTTCGCAGGTAATTTCAGAATGTATGCTCAATTTTCAAATGGTTCTCAGATTGGGTTTGGCTTGAGAGAATTTCCAGTAACTAGTGAAAATCTTGTTGATAATGAATACTGCTCATTTTTAGTTGCTTATAACGCAAGTAACGGCAAATCAAATTATAATGCCAAAGAATCGAAATGGATTTATGAAGAACTTGATTTGGGATCTATAGAGTTAAATTTACAACAAACTGGAATGATAGCCGATCTAAAATCAGGAACGTTTGTACTTTATTTCGATAATTTAAAAACAAACCTTGCCTCAAACAATACAGTAGTAGGATTGGTTTGCCAGCTAGTTAATCCTAAAGACACAGTTGATATCGCTTTTAAAATTAACAAAAATCTTAGCCATCAGCTTATTTGTAAGTAAATATCGATAAATCATTTTTTAAAAAATTATATTTGAAGCCGCAAATTCAAAATTGCGGCTTTTTTTTAAGTAGTATTGACGTGATTTTGATAATCATGATGTTAAATTTTAAAAAAACACAATACTCAAAAAATTTATTTCCAAACCCACCTTTACAACAGGAAATTTCGTACACATATTTATATAAATCGACATCTTTAACTTAACCCAGCCAACTTAGTCCGCTTTTCCGCTATAAATCATATCGGAGGAGATATGGAGACCAAGGGCAAACCCTATCAGAGAGCCCCGCAGATTTTGGCTTTATTAGCAACACATGGCCAGCTGTCTGCAAAAACATTACAAATATTACTTGAACCACAAATTAACGTCAGGCGATTGAATGAGGTTTTACAAAGACATTGTGAGCAAGGTCTGATTTGTAAACAGTATGATCGATTGTTTGGTAATAGTGGTGTGTTTTATTACTTGAATCAAAATACTCAATCAATTTTACTAACAGCTCAGAAGCTTAAAACTCAACCCCAATTGATCAGCCCACCATTCATTAGGCATGCAGAACTCATTCATTCTCAGCATTGTACACTTTGGACAGAAAAACTTAAACATTTTTACACAGATGATTTAGTTTTAAGAGAACAACAGTTTTACAAAAACGATATCTATGATCAACATTTTCCAAAATGGAATCCTCATGATCAAGTTGAGAATCGACCTGATATTTTTATGGAGCTAAAAGTTGATCGAAGCCATGATAAAAGTATTGCTTTTGAAATTGAGCAGCATCAAAAAAGTGAAAAGAGATTAGTTGAGAAATTAAAAAACTATACAACTAAAACTTATATTTCAGGATTAGTTTATGCTTGCTCAAAAGATGCGATTCAACATCGTTTAAGACATATTTATTTATCAAAAATACTCGATCGAGCTATGCGCATTAACTATTACGGACAAAATTTTATGGTGTTTGCGCCACTAGATCAAGACTACCAAAATTTGATCCCGTTGTGGTTTCAGTTTCGGGTCGGATATTTAAACTCAGTGAATGGATCAGTATTTTACGTCAATTTACAAACTTTGAAAGGAGAGTCGCTTTTAACGAACATACCGCTTAGGACAGCTGGAAGTTTTTGTATTTGATTTCATAGATCAACTTTCAAAAAAAATAATAAAAATAAACATTTAACAGTGAATTCGCTCGTGCCACCTACCTCAGAAGCCTCATTGACTACTACCACCCGACATAGTGTCTAGGGTGATAGTAGTCAATGAGTACGGTAGGCGGCACGAGCGATAAGAAAGGTGAGTTATGGATAAGTCTTTGGAAAGGGATTTATTCAACTTAACGGCTGATGTAACAACTGGAAAAAATGATTTAAATGATGTAAAAAATGAAAAGTTCTTTGAAAACAAAATTGAAAGCAAGTGGTTAACCAGTAAAGAAGTGGCCCAGTATTTAGCGATATCTGAAAATGCATTAAGAATTATGGTTCATCGTGGTCAAATTCCTTATTACAAATTTGGACGTCGTCTAAGATTTCAGTTTGAAGATTGTGTGTCTCTAATCCGAAAGATCGGAGTTTAAAATGGCAATCAAAAAATATGAAAAGAATGGAGCAATACTTTACGAGGTTTATGTCGGCGGTCGCAATGCACGTGGCGAACGATGGCAGCGCCGACGTAATAATATTACAAGTTTACGCAAAGCTGAGAACATCGAGTTTGAACTCATGCGTGAACTGGCTAAAGTAAAAGAAGAAGCGATTCCGTATCGGTGGCACGAATGGCTTGAACATTGTTTAAAACATATAAGAATGACATTAAGTTATTCAACGGGACTCAATTATGAAAAATCACTCAACAAATGGGTGACACCACATTGGAGTCAAATTGAGATTCGCACGATTACGAAAATGCAAGTCTACGATATTTTATACAAAGAAGTCGATTCTGATTTGGCAGCTCATACTCGAAAAACTTTGTTGAAAATGATACGAAGAGTTTTTCAGATGGCTGTTGAAGAGGGGTGTATTGATCGTAATCCTTGTGTAGGCATTCAGGTGAAAGTTGCTGAAGTTGAACAAAAAGTCTTAACCAATACAGAAGTTGAAATTTTTTTGCGCGAAGCTCATATCACTCAACATCGGTTTTTTCCGATGTGGTATGTGGCTCTGACAACTGGCATGCGTTCAGGTGAATTGTTGGCTTTAACTTGGAAAGACATTGATTTTGATGCAGACATCATTTCTGTTTCAAAACAGTGGAGTAATAAAACTGGTTTTGGAGCTACGAAGACGCAAAGAAATCGAATTGTTCCAATGTCTGAAGATTTAAAAAATTATCTTCAGGAGTTAAAACTCAAAAGTTTACCAGAAGTCGAATTTGTGTTACCGTATTTACCAGAGTGGCTTAACGGAGAACAGGCTCGTATTACCAGAGAGTTTTGCCAGTCTTTAAAGATTACTCCAGTTAAGTTTCATGATTTGCGAGCTACATTTATCACCAATCTTTTATCACGTGGAGTTCCTTTGGCTCGAGTTATGGCTATTGTAGGTCATAGTCAGCTTAAGACAACAAACGGATATTTAAGAAAAGCGGGTGTAGATGTGAAAGGAGCAACTGAAGCCTTAGGCTATAAAATGCCTAAGCTTAGTTATTCGGCAAATGTGGTGAGTTTAGCGGATCGACGGCGGTAAAAAAGACTAAAAAAATGAGGGGTGAGTTTTGACTACTTCAGACTACTTGTGGAACCTAAAGTGAATAATTTCGAGGAGTTAGCTTAAAAAACTTCGCCCCGACCAATTAATTTATTCATTTGGCTTCTCTCACTTCACAGTTTATCACGTGTATTCTAGTAATAAACGGTCTAGATCTTCACTCAAACAAGTTATAAGTTGGTTTAAGGCAAGACTATCATTCTCGTAACAAACAAGCCTAACTATTTAGCTAGAGTGTCGAGTTAGTTCCTTTTAGTACGAAAAAAATCTTAAAATAGTCACTATGGCTGGCTTTTCTATTTTAATCCATATAGTGTCATTTTTGATCAATATATTAGATTATAAGGTGTTTATGTGGAAAATGATTTTTGTTGTGATGTTTATTATAACGCAAAATATTTTAGGTTATGGCCTTAACGGTTTATGGCAAGGCCAAGGTGTTTTATTGCTCAATAACCAACAAACATATAACTGTAATTTGTTGTTAGACATTGAACATACTGAAATATTTTTCCAAGTTAAAAATATGGATTTCGACTGCCAGGCCATGCACATCAAAAATAAAAAAAAACAGATTCTGAGAATCCAGAACGGTCATATGATTGATGAATCAGGTCATAATTTAGGGTTCATTTCTGAGTCGGAGATGTTGAGTGACTTGAATATTAATAATTTAAAACAATTTTATCATATTCAAAAAAGTGCGCCAAGCGAGCTAGAGTACGCCGATTCTGTTCAATGGAATCAGAGTATGAACACACAAATAAGCGGGCGACTGCAGTTGATCCCGAGCGCGAATTAGTTTAGCATTTTCTCATGTCGTCTTTAGATGAAGTGATAGCCAAAATACCACGTCCTGTATTAGTCTTTGTTGTTTTGCTTTTTGCATTGATTTTTATAATTCAGGAAAATCCACTATCAGACGGCTGTGATGTTGAAATATCGAATCTTCTGAGAGCTAATCGCGGAATTATCACAGCTTTTAAAGATAAAAAAAATAGAACGCATTTCTCGCAAATTGAGAACTTGAAACAACAATGTACTATTGGGAATAGCTCTGGAGCATGTCTAGATTATTTCGTAGCCTTAAAGCAATTAGCAGAGTCTTTAAGAAAATTTCCAGATCAGTGTTATAAAACTTTAGAGGAACAAAATCCTGCAATTATTCAAGTCTCTCTTAATGCAGTTAAGGTATTAGCTTTATTAGCCTGGGGAGATAAGCCACCAGAAGGTGTGACTCAAAGATTGGGTTGGTTGTCAGAATCTGAAGTTTATACGTTTTGTCGTTTTAAAAATTTTTTGACATCAATTTTGTCAAATGAAGAGTATTTGAAGTTTCGCACACAAGTGTATATTGAATTTCCTGAAAAATGGGACGAAACAATCAGTTTAGAAAAAAGAGCTGAATTGCCACGTCCACGTGCTTGGAAAAACTCTGTAAATCCAAATGGTAAACTTACAGATAAAGAAGTCTTTGAAAAGAGCCTGTTTTCGATTCGTTGCGATCTATATCAATAATCTTATAAACCTGCGAGCTGTATAGTTTTCCATGAGACATCGTTCTCGTTTTTAATTTGACCAATAAAGTAAAAGTTATCTTCATGAATATGAGCAATTTTAAAAGAATTTTTTGAGTGTTTGATAATTCTCCAGTCGATTGGTCTTAACCCAAATGTTGATAGTTCTAAAGAAAGTTTTAAGAGTTGATTGTTAAATAAAATATTTGATGATGCCATGATTGCCTCCCCTTTGTTTTATGAATTAGATGCGCTGCAAAAGTTGGGGCTCGACTTGTCACGCTTATAAGGAATATATTGGTTTTAAGGAGATTTTTTCCATGAATAGAGAATTGTTTTTTAAATTTTTAGAAAATCGAATGGAAATAATGATTTTAACTGTCTGGATTGTAGTCGTGGTTTTACTTTTTAAAGTGATACCAGACAAACAATTAGCTGGTTTAATAGCAGGAGTAGGCTTTTGCTTAATCCCCACTTATTTGATGCTCAAAATACTAAGGCAACTCAAAAGAGAGTCATATAAAACTGTTAACATCATACGCGTAACGGCTATTGTAATTTTTATAATTTCAGCAGCTTTACCAGTTTTAGGATTAAGGGTGTTTAACTGGGGAATTGATTTTAATTCTTTAGAACTACTCGGAATTGTGACAGGCCGACAATTACATATGTGGTCAAACTATGCATATTTGATAATGATGATTTCATTTATGATAAACAAAAAAGCGGCAGTTTAAAACTGCCGCAGGGATAACAACAACAAGTTGTTTTAAATTATCAATTGTATCTGGGTAAGACAATAAACCTCAGTATAGTAATTGTCCCTTTTCTCCATAATCTAGATCTATAACTAGCCTCATTAGATTTTATAATCACTGTTAAGGTCGTGTAGATCTAAGTCTAGTTTAAACTAGTATTCAAAAGGAACTGGAGAAACTAGTTCTGGTCTAGAGCTAGTATCGTAAGCGTCAGTACCATTAGGTAATAAACCTAGCGTGCGAGCTTTTTTAATAGCTGCAGTGACTTTCTTTTGTTGAGATAAACTCAATTTAGATATACGAGCTGGAGTAATCTTGCCAGCGTCAGCAATAAATCTGCTTAAAGATGCAGGATCTTTATAGTCAAAAACGTGGTCGCCTGTGTACTCAGAACGGTATTTGTTACGAACAGTTTTGCGGTTATTTTCTTTTTCCATGTTAAACCTCTTGCCAAGTAAAGAATAACTGAATATACCAGAAATCTCGCTTTTGGAAGCATTTTTTGTAGTAAGGAGTTAAAAAAATGAGTCGTTGTGAATTATCTGGCAAAGGGCCTGTAGTAAAAAATTTAGTGAGCCACTCAAACATTAAGACTAAGTCAGTTGCTCAACCAAATGTTCAAAGAAAACGCATTTTCAGCAAGACTTTAAACCAAATGGTTCGTCTTTATATGGCTACTAGCACTATTCGTGATATGGAGCACACTGGTGGGTTTGATCAATACATTTTGAATCAAAATGATGGTGTACTTTCTAAGCGTGCTGTAGAAATCAAGTCGCGTATTCGTAAAAAAATGAATAAAGCTAAAAAAGCTTAGTATTTCTGAATATATAGAGGAATTTATGTTGAAATTAAAAATTAAAAAAGGTGATAAAGTACAAGTAATAGCAGGAAGCGATAAAGGTAAAAAAGGTATTGTCCTTGAAGTTAAACCTTCGGCTATGAAAATCAAAGTAGAAGGTGTAAAAGTTCAAACTCATTACGATAAAAAAGATGGTCTTTTGAAAAAAGAAGGCTTTATTGATTATTCTAATGTTCAATTAGTTGAAGCAAAAGCAAAAGCTAAATCAACTGAGAAAAAAACAACTAAGAAAACAGCAGCTAAAGCTAAATAGTAGCTGTTTTAATCTGATCAATTTATAACCTCTAGGAACTCGTTAATGCTTTCAAGGTCAAACGACTCAGTCCTAGGGGTTTTTTTATGTAATTTTTTCCTATACTAGACGAGATCTGACTTTCATTTTAATTTAGTCGAGTCGTTTATCTTCAACTACTCTGTTACTTTTCTATGCTACAAAATTAAAACTACATTCTTTTTTAATTCAGAGAAAGAACGGTACTTACATTTGTACGGAGTTATGTATGTTAAGAAGCGTTATTAAAATTAAAAAAAATCTAGTTTTGGCTTTGTGCTTAGCTTCTCTATTTTTAGCTACTTCTGCAAATAGCACAGAAAAAAGCAATAATATATTCTTAGTGTGTGAACGACATAAAGAAGTTCGTTGGTTGCGTATTTTTACCGGTAGTGATGGTAAATGCAAATCAGTGTACTCAAAAGAAGGATTTTCGCAAATTGTTAGTTCTGCGACTTACTTCTCTTCGTGTGAGGCTGTTTTAAATAATGTGAAAAAAAATATTGAAGATGGTGGCTTTAAATGTAGAGAACAGAAATTGGGAATGGTTGTTGAGGTCGATTAGAAATTATTGACATAGGATTTAATATGCGAGTTACATTAGTTCAGCTCAACTCGATAGATGATGTTCAGTTTAATTTAAGCAAAATGCTCGAGCTTATGCAAATCCACTTGAAGCGTTTTGATTCGTCGTTAGATAAAACGCGAATGTTTGTTTTTCCAGAGAACAGTTTGTATTTCAGACTTATTGAAGGCTCTCAAATTCAAGCCCTAAATCTTCACGATACTTCATTTAAAAAACTAGAAAAATTCGCCAGTTTAAATAATGTTTTCATTCATTTAACAACAGCAATCAGCGAAGATGGTGTCACATATAATGCATCTGTTTTAATTGATCCTTCAGGTTTTTCAAAAATTGTTTATAGAAAAATTCATTTATTTGATATTAAACTTGAGGGGCAAAAACCCGTACGGGAATCAGATTTTTTTAGTAATGGATCTGAAGTAACTGATTTTGAAATTGATGGTGTGAAATTTGGCTCATCTATTTGTTATGATATTCGTTTTGCAGAATTGTATTTGCACCATGCACAAAAACGAGTGGATGTTATTTTGATTCCAGCAGCTTTTTTAGTCAAAACAGGGCAAGCGCACTGGGAAGTCCTCAATCGTGCACGTGCTATTGAGTCTCAGGCTTATGTATTGTCGCCGGGACAGGTGGGAAACCACCAATCAAAAGATGGACAGTATTCGAGGCAAACATTTGGGCATTCAATTGCCATAAATCCATGGGGTGAAGTGCTACATTGCCAAAAAATAGGGGTAGGCTGTTTTGATGTTGTAATAGATAAAGATCAAATAGATTTCGTTCGTAATCAAATTCCGATGTCGACCCATAGACGCCTTTTGTAAAAACCTAAAGACTTTTCTTTTGGCAAAATAAATAATAACTTATTAACATGACCAAGCAGCAGACTTTAAATTTAAACAAAAGCGTTCGTAATGATGGTAGTAACAAATATTCAGTACATAGTCGTAGTAAAAAGCAAAGGAATCGTTTGAGATCTCAATTGGCTTTGCTCGTATGTTTTGTTTTGTTGAGTATTACATTGCTCGTAAGTTTATCAAAAACAGCTCAAGCCTCTCTTTTTGAAAGCAATTCAGATTCTTTAATTGATTTAGCCCGTGAGAGAAAATATAAAGGAGCTAACGACGAGGAAGAACTTAAAGTATTGCCAGTAATACAGAATTCAGAATATGGTCGTAAGCGACCTCCTGAGTTCAATGAGGGGTTCTAATTTGTTTAAAGAGTAAAAATAAGAGCATACAAATTTAAACGATATAAAATAAATTTATATTTTTCTATAGAGTAAATTGAAAAGCGTGTAAAGCGTGAAAGTCAGAGGAGCGATAATGTCTCAAGCGCATATTAAGAATTATGATGAAATTTTACCTGAAGGGGTTGCACGAGAAACAATGGACGTCGATGTACTTATTGTTGGTGGTGGAGCTGCTGGTTTGTCGTGTGCATACAAACTTGCGACTGACATTGAAAAACATAATCAAGCTGTTGCTGAAGGTAAAATCCAGGCTGAACCTATTCCAGAGCAAATGATCGTGGTTCTTGAAAAAGGATCTGAGATTGGTGCGCATAGTTTTTCAGGTGCTGTTTTAAATCCAGTTGCGCTAAAAGAGCTTATTCCAAATTTTCAAGAGCTGGGTTGTCCTCTTGATTCAGAAGTAAAAACAGATGCTGTTTATTATTTAGGTGAGACATCTTCATTTAAGTTACCAATCACTCCTCCGCCGTTTCACAACGTTGGCAACTATATTGTATCATTATCGAAATTTAACCGTTGGTTAGCATCTCAATGTGAGTCTAAAGGGGTAAATATATTTCCAGGATTTGCAGCAGTTGAGGCTTTATATGAAGGCGATAAAATCGTAGGTGTACGCACTGGCGATAAAGGGCGCGATAAAGAAGGAAATCCGAAAGCTAATTTTGAGCCAGGTTTGATTCTAAAGGCTAAAGCAACGATTTTTGCTGAAGGAACGCGTGGAAGTTTATTTAAGCAAGTTTCTAAAAAATTAAACTTACGCAAAGATAAAAATGCCGAAGTTTTTGAAGAAGGTGTGAAGGAAATTATTCAAATGCCTACTGGGTCTGTTACGGCAGGACAAGTGATTCACACAATGGGTTTTCCGCTCAATAAATCAATCGGTGGAACTTTTATTTATACAATTCCCGGTGATAAAATCGTTTTAGGTTTGGTTGCGTATTTAGACTCTAAAGATCCTCTATTAGATCCGCACCGTGAATTACAAAAATTAAAAACACATCCTTTTATTGCAAACATGATCAAAGGCGGTAAAGTTGTCGCTTATGGTGGTAAAACGTTGCCTGCTGGTGGTTGGTACTCAATGCCAAAGCTGTTTGGTGATGGTTGGATGGTTTGTGGTGATTCAGCAAGTATGGTCGATGTACAAAAATTAAAAGGAATTCACTTGGCCATGAAATCGGGAATGAGTGCTGCTGAAACAGCATTTATAGCCATTCAAAAACAAGATTCTTCTGAAAAAGTACTTACTCATTATGAAGAAAAAATTCATGCATCGTATGTTAAAAAGGATTTGTACAGAGTGCGTAATTTTCATCAAACCTTATCAAAAGGATTACTTGCGTCGTTGCCTTTAATTGGTTTGCAGGAGCTAACGGGTGGGCGTGGTTTGTTTGACGGCATGCCTGTTCATCAAGATGCGAAAACAACTTTACCTGTTAAAGAGGTTTGGGGAACTGATGCTGGTTTAGATATGGCAGCTAATAAACTACCTAAGGCTGATGGCGGTTTAATGTTTGATAAACTCGGCAGCGTTTATTTGACGGGGACAACGCATGATGAGGATTCTCCGAATCATTTAAGGCTGTTAAATGGTGATATTTGTCGTACAGTTTGTGAGCCTAAATATAAGTCTCCGTGTGTACAGTTTTGTCCAGCTAGCGTATATGAGATGCTACCGTCAAAATTGGCGACTGGTCAGTATGATTTACAAATCAATTATACCAACTGTATTCACTGTAAAACTTGTGATATAAAGTGTCCTCACGAAAATATTGAATGGACAGTACCCGAAGGTGGTGGCGGTCCTAAATATACTGAGACTTAGTTGTTCAAGTGGGAACTAAAATTTAAAAACTAAAGCCTTAACAAAGGGGAAGTTAGGGCTTTTACAGATAAAAGGAGATCTGAACTATGGCAAAATTTTTTGCTTCATGTCCAACAGGCTTAGCTGACCTGGTCGAAAAAGAATTACAAGAGTTAGGTTTAAAAACAGGTACAAAAACAATGGGCGGTGTTGTTTTTGATTCGAACTGGGAAGGTTGTTACAAAGCGAATTTACATTCTCGTTTTGCAAGCCGTATATTAAAGCCGCTTTTAGATTTTCCGGCGTATACACCAGAGGAAATTTACAACAATGTTCGTAAACACGATTTCACAAAATACATCAAACCTGATCAAACAATTGCTATTGATGCAACTGTTCGCGAAAGTAAAATGGCTGATCAGCGCTTTTTAGCTATGAAAGTTAAAGACGCTATTGTTGATCAATTTCGTGATAAATATGGTGTAAGACCTAATGTTAGTAATGATAATCCAGATTTAAGAATTCACATTAAAGGTGTTCGCAATCAGTTTCATATGCAGTTAGATACTTCGGGACATTCACTTTTTATGCGCGGTTATCGTACTAAAACTGGTGAAGCTCCACTTAAAGAAAATTTAGGTGCAGGTTTAATTGCATTAGCTGGCTGGGATAAGAAATCACCATTATTAGATTTGTTTTGTGGTTCAGGAACAATTTTGATTGAAGCTGCGATGATGGCTGCCAATATGGCTCCTGGAATTCATCGTGAAGGATTTGGTTTTATGAACTTACTTGATTTCAATCAAGAGGCTTGGCTTAAAGTTCTTGATGAAGCTGAATCGCAAGAGCTTGAGTCAATAGAAGCACTACTTTTTGGTTATGATCACGACAAGAGAGTATTGCAAATGGCTAAAGACAATGCTCGTAATGCAGGTGTTGCTAAGTTTATTGAATTTAAGAACACTCCGATTTCTGTAGCGGCACCTCCACCTGAAGTTCCTGCCGGGATGATTTTAACTAATCCTCCTTACGGAGCTCGAATTGGTGATGAAGATAATTTAAAAGACGTCTATCGTGATTTAGGTTTTACTTTAAAAACACGATTTGACGGTTGGGATGCTTGGATTTTATCTGGTAATAAAGAGTTGTTGTCTGAAATGAAATTAAAATCGACGCAAAAAGTATTTTTAATGAATGGTAACATCGAGTGCAGATTGTTAAAATACGAAATGTACAAAGGCACTAAGCGATTACCAAAAGAAGTTGTGATTGATGCAGGACTGTTGGCTCAGAAAGCAAGTGCTGCTTCGGTCTCAACGACTGATCTGATTTTGAAAAATTAGTTTTTAAAAAGGCTCTGAGAAGAGCCTTTTTAAACGTAATTTAAAAGAGTCTTAGTTTAAATAAAGAGAGTAACCACAGCTAGTCTATTTTAGTTAATTAGTATTCATAATTCCAGCACTTCGTAGTGGTTTCTTTAGCCTCTGGTAGTGCCTCACATAAGTCAATCCATTTAGTGTCGCTATTTTCTGCTTTGTTTTTATTTATAAAAGTGCGGGCCAAACGTGTTGAGTCTAATTTTGAAATATCAGCTATTCCAATTTCTGCGAGAAAAATAGATTTATTTGCATTATCAATCATTCTTCTCAAAATAAGCGCAGTTGCTCCGTTTGGTCTGTTGTCGTCTGTATGAATTTCTTCAGAAGATGTATAAAATTCAGATGAGTTATCGCTGTCGTCATAATTTTTTCCATGTCTCATCTGTTTACTCATTAGCTTAAGGACTGGGGATGCTGGAATATCTTCATTTTTAACTTCATGTCCATGAATTATTTTAGCCGTAAGATCTTCGATCTCACGATGTGTCCAATCGCGTGTTAATAGCCAAGTTGATTCATACGGATTATCATGAGCCATCCAGCGTAAAAGTTCATGAACTTGCATTGCGCATTGGTCTTGATTAGATAAAGACTCATATAACTGACTTTGCACTATCAAAGTAGGCACTTTCATTGTTTTGTCTAAACCGTCAATTGACTGCACCACATATGCAGCAATTGGGCGCTGATTGTGTTTTTCTAAATTATTTGATTTTAATTTATCAGGGGCACTCATTTTAAGTGAATATGTCCAACCTGTTGTAGACTTAATATTAATTTTCCAATCATCGTTAGACTCAGTTGGAAAAGGAACTTGAGTCAAAGCAATTTGTAAATTTAAAGTTAAATTAGCCATGATTTTTAAATAAATATTTTCATTTTGCTTGAATTTATCTATTGCACATTGGAAAAATAATTTTGGCTCAATAGTATGAGCTGTCTTTTTCACGAATCGATGACTTCTTAGCATAATGTCATTATAGTGTTTAGCGGAAAACTCTAAGGGCTTGATATTTTCAGATTTGGCTATATCCCAAAACCTTATACCGTTGGAAGGATCTACTACAGACACACCACCACCACCATCCATGCCTGGACCATGTGAATGCGCAAAAAATGGCACCATTGCTAATAAGCTAACGGCTATCAGCCGGTAGCTTATTGTTAAAACAGTTTTTATAAACGAATTAATCATGTTCATTTATATTAGCAAAAGCTATGCTTATTTTATTGTGCTATACAAGAGACGTTGTAAGATGTTTTTCCCTCGTTGTAGTCCGCTTGGTTTAATAAGATTTTGCCAGGAGTTGTAACTACTGTAGAGATTTTTTTATCACTCAACTTAAGAGTTAATGATAAAGAACCATCTTTTTCTGATAGACGAACTTCTGCGCCATTTACGTGACCAAATGGTGTCAACTCCTGGTTTAAGTCAGGAGTTGCATTAACAATGGCATACCCTGGAGCCTCATCCAGACCTACACAAATATAATTTTTAGTATTGGCACTTGCTAATGCAGTTGAAAAAACGATCAAAGCGATAATTGATTTTGAAGTAAACATTTTGTTCTCCTTTGTTTTGGTTTTGCTTAATTTATAGGCTTTTGGTCTAGAGTTCTATTATTTTATTCTTATTTAGCTACAATAAATATAACTTAAAAGTTATATTTAATTATAACTGTATGAAATCATTTAATATATTTGAACACAAAAATCCGCAAAAAGCTTTGCAAAATTGTATTTTCTCGCAGCCCAAGCGTGGACGCGGCCTTATCCAAACGCTTTCTAATCATCTTCGAATTTCCCAACCACAAATGAGTCAATTATTTCGTGGGTCTAAAAAATATACTGTCGAAAATGCAGTCGCAATAGCGCAATATTTTAAGTGGACTAATGAGGAGACAAATTACTGGATTGCACTAGTGGAATGGGATCGAGCCGCTGACTATATAACTAAAAAATATTTTGAAAATAAAATGAATGAAGCCAAAAACAGAGCGCAACAGATTGCTGATTCGTTTGGAGTACATTATGAACTCGATGACAAAGATAAAGCTGAGTTTTATTCGTCATGGATTTATTCAGCTGTTCGTCTGTATTGCTCGCTAGATAATGGAAAATCTAAAGCCGATGTTTTCAAAGCGTTTTCCGAATTGTATCATGATGAAGTTAATAAGGCTCTTACATTTCTAATAAAAACAGGTTTAATAAAAAAAACAGATGATTTTTTTGTCTTGGGTGAAAGTAAGACTTTTGTTAAACGAGGTTCTCCCTTTTTGAAGTCTCATGTAACCAATTGGCGTTTACGTGCAGTTGATCGGATAAATCAGATCACTGATGATGAAATTATTTTCAGCGCTCCCCTCTCTATTTCAAAAAAAGGATTAAGCTTATTACGAAAAGATTTACAAAACCTAATTTCGAGCTTATCGCAAAATCTTGAGTCTTACGGTAATGCTGAGGAAGTTGTTTGTCTGAATATTGATTTATTCAAAGCTATTTAATTTGTCTTATATTTATCAGGGTAAAAAATGTTCAAAAATTAATTACAAAATTTGAAAGTCTAAAGGCTCTGAAAAGAGCCTTTTTTTATGTTAGGTCTATGGTTATATTGGTTTATAAACACCGTAGTATGCTGCTACAGTGAAAATTGCCAGCATAATGAAATACAATGGCCATCCCATTTGTCCTTTGCGTTTGAGTAAAGCTATAAGACCGCCAAATATAATCCAAATGAATAGCTTAACGTGAATCCAAGGT
>Ga0255184_1000097_pt1 | contig 31182 bp, 28 predicted proteins | sample Miss_Cont_RepA_0_FD_189954 | JGI IMG/M metagenome (GOLD analysis project Ga0255184, IMG submission 189954) | Freshwater microbial communities from Mississippi River, Louisiana, United States - Miss_Cont_RepA_0h | ecosystem: Environmental > Aquatic > Freshwater > River | place: USA: Louisiana...
ACCGTCATCCACAACATCCAAATCAACCCCATAGAGAACGCCATCCGTGACGAAAATGACCTCCCTAACCCATCCCAAAATACACCCTTCGAAATCCAAAATACCCTGCTCAAAATCAAACTGCCCACCCCCCTCAAACCCGGGGAGCAGATCACCTTCCAAATCAACTTTACCACCTACTTCGACCGCGGAAGCATCCGCCGTCGCATGAAAGTCTACGACCACCACGGATACAAACACTTCAACGGCGTGCATTGGTATCCCCGAATCTGCGTGTACGACCGAAAATTCACTTGGGAGACCGACCAACACGTAGAAAAGGAGTTTTATGGCGATTACGGCTATTTCGACATATCCCTCACCTTGCCCAACCACTACATCGCAGAGGCCACAGGCACCCTGGTGAACAAAGAGGAAGTTCTGCCCGCTGCCTTGAGAAAACAGCTCGATATCGCCAATTTCAAAGACAAACCCATCGGTTCGCAGCCCTCGGTGATTGTTCCGGCGGATGGCACCTACAAAACATGGCACTATCAGGCCGTGAACGTGCACGATTTCGCCTGGACCGCCGATCCCACCTACCGCATCGGAGAAACCACTTGGAATGGCGTACAATGCGTGGCCATCGCCCAGGAAAACAACGCCAAAGGATGGCAGCAAACCGCCCAATTCACCGCAAAAGTCATCGCCACCTATAGCCGCGATTTCGGCCTGTATAACTACCCCAAAATTGTGTGCGCCGATGCCGCTGATGGCATGGAATACCCCATGATTACCCTCGATGGCGGTTACTACCCCAGCCACCAAAGTCTCATCGCCCACGAAGTGGGCCACAACTGGTTCTTCGGCATGGTGGGATCCAACGAAACCTACCGCGCGGCCCTCGACGAAGGCTTTACCCAGTTCCTCACCGCCTGGTGCATGCGCAAACTCACCAAAGAATCCCAACCCGAACTCAAACGCGCCTTCGCCGGCTACATGGAGGACGCCATCGACGGAACCGACGAAATCCTCGAAACCCATTCCAACGACTTTCATTCGGCCACAGGACACGGTGGCGGGTACAAACACGTGTACTACAAAACCGCCTCCATGCTCTACAACTTGCAGTACTACCTCGGCGACTCCGTCTTCCTGCAAGCCATGAAAAACTACGTGGAACAATGGAAATTCTGCCACCCCTACATCGAAGATTTTAGAAATTCCATCATCCAAAGTGCCCAAACCGACCTCAATACTTTCTTCGATCAGTGGTTTCAGACCAATAAAGCCGCCGATTACAGCATCAAACACATCTCCCCGCTCAGCAAACCCAACTTCTATCGCGTGACCCTACAGCGAAACGGCAAAATGGTGATGCCCGTGGACCTCGATTTCCTCATCACCCCCAACAACAGTCCCACCACATCACCCACCACAGCCAACGGAAACGCCATCAGCGAAAACGCGAGCAACGCCAAAAACCGCAACAACAGCGTTACACAATCCGATATCTTCTACGCCGTAACCATCCCCGTAAGCCAATACCAAAAACCCGGTCGCTACAACCTCAAACCCTGGATTGGCTGGGACAGACTCCGTCCAACCTACACCTTCGACATCGAAATGCCCGTCGACGGAAAAGTAAAACAAGTCTGGTTGGATCGCAGCGGCCGACTGGCCGATATCAACCGCGTCAACAACGTTTGGAAGAAACGCAGTGAGTGGCAGCTCGACCTCGGCAACGGAGAAAACACCAACTACTTGGGCGTTTACCAAGGACTCATCCGGCCCGCGGTGAGATACAATGTGGCGTCCGGCGTGCTGCTGGGAGCGCAAGCGAGCGGACAGTATGCCGGACGCAAAAAGCAATTCCTGTTGGGACTCTATTACGCCCCCGGCCTCGAAGCCCGCTACAAACCCGCCCAACAACTTCAATACCAAGCCCTCTTTAAACACCAAACCCGTGGCGGTGGCACCTACTACTACCAATCCCTCCTCTACAACGAAATCAATACCCACGAAATGGGCTGGTTCAACCAACTCGGCAAAACCGAATACGGCCTGTATGGCAAATCCATGCAGCGCTACCACCGCCTCATTAGGCCCGTTGAACACCCCCTCTACAATCCTTGGATCAACAGCGTCGCCAACGGCCATGATCCCTACTTTCCTCAAAAATCCCTCCTCGATGGCTACCTCCCCACCGCCAACCAATGGAGCTATGTCGCCCAAATGCACCTCAACCTCTACGTAAAACAAGGCTACAGCGGATGGGGTAAATCGGGATCCTTGCGATGCGATATCCGCATGCCCTCACCCTGGAGCCAATCCCAATACGGATTCGTACAACTGGAATGGAAACACTTCCAACCCCTGGGAAAATCCTTCCTGCGCCTGCGCACCCTCGCCTACCTCGGCGGCGGCACCAACCCCACCCCAGAATCCGCCCTCTACCTGGCCAGCGCCAACCCCGAAGACGCATTTTCACAGCAGCCCCTCTACCGAGATTATGGCATGCTCGATTTGGTTAGCAGTCGCGCCATCAACACCCTCCAAGTCAATGGCGGACTCAACCTGCGCGGATTCAATGGCTACAGTGCCCCCAAAACCGTGAAACAAGCCAACGGCACCGACACCACCCTCGCGTTTTTCCGAGGCAACCAAGGCCTGGGCGTCAATGCCGCCATCGACCTCACCCCCTTCTTCCGCTGGGTGCCCAAAACCAAATTCATCAGCATCAACCCCTACCTGTTCGGCGATGCCGGCATCATCGGTCAGCCCCTTACCTCGCCCAACAAGCAACAACAACTCGTTACCCAACAAGTGTACAGCCGACTCCTCGCCGATGCCGGTATCGGCTTTAGCACCAACCTCAAAAATGCCTCGGCCCTCACCAAAAACAAAGCCCTCAGGGCGGCCAAACCCCTCAACCTGCGGATCGACTTCCCCCTGTGGGTGAATGCCGTTCAAAACAACAACAACTACCTGCAATTCCGCTGGCGACTCAGTATAGGCACCGATTTCTAATTACCTTTGCTCCCGTGAATACCCTCTGGCATCATCAAACCCAATTCCCTGGCGACACCCATCAAATTTTGGGGGTCTACCACAATGATGTCGTGCATTACCTCTCACTCAATCCCCAGTGCCAGCCGCTGTCGTACGAGGTCATCAAACACCCCGCTACCCTCAAAGACAACATCACCTGGGTGGATGTCCACGGCAACTTTCAACTCCTGCCACAAGCCTTTGTAGAGGCCCCCATACCCGGCTTTCAGCCCTGCATCACCCGCAAACTGAATGCCCACGTTTCCATGGCCTTTCAGCCCTCAGGCAAGCCCCAACCGCTGCCCACAGAAACACCCAAATACCACCTGGCACAAGGATTGTTCGCCATCGCCAACACCTACGCCAACTACAAAGAATGCGTGAGCGTGCTCTGGTTCCACGAACAAACCGCCATCGTATTCGCCTACCGAAACGGCGAACTCATCTTCGCCAATCGCTACCCCAGCTCCAATAACCAAGAACACCTCTACTACGCCCTGCTGCCCTTCCACGAAGACAAATTAACACCCCAGCAGCTTGGCCTATACGTACTGTGCGATGAACCCCAACAAGCCGCCACCGCGCAGCTATTCCAAAAGTTCATCCCCCACGCCGATGTTAACCCACCCCAACTGCCCTGGGTGAGCCACAGCCCGGCACCCCTGCTTCATATCGTTTGTCCCCTCATCAAATTGGCCGGATGCGTGTCACAGGCGGACATCTAAAAGGGAGAATCATCCCCACCCAGTTCGCCAGCCATGTGCGTCCCTCCACCGATCGGGTGCGGGAATCCCTGTTCAACTCGCTCGACCACCAAAAAGGCATCGCCGATACCCGCGTGCTCGACCTCTTTTCCGGATCCGGCATCATCGCCCTGGAATTCTTGACCCGCGAGGCGCAAGCGGTGTATAGCATCGACCTCGACAAAAAAAACATCGCCCACCAAAAGCAAATCGCCAAAAGCTGGGAACTCCAAACCTGGCATATCGCCACCGGCAACGCCCTCAACCCCCTGTCTACCCTCAGCAAAAATCGCCTGGAAGGGTTTGACGAAGGGACAACGCCGCCGCTGTTCGACTTCATCTTTGCCGATCCGCCCTATGCGATGCCCAACATCCAAGGACTCCCCCAGCTGCTGATGCCCCTGCTCGCCCCACAAGGTTGGCTCATCATCGAACACAAACCCCAACTCGTATTCGCCGAACAAGAATTCGCAAAAAAAGAATACGGAAGTACCACAATGACTATCTTCGCTACACCATGAGCAAGATCGCCGTTTTCCCAGGCACGTTTGATCCGGTGACCATCGGACATGTAGACATCGTCAATCGCGCCAGTGAACTGTTCGATGAAATCATCATCGCCATCGGGGTCAACACCAAAAAAACTACGCTGTTCGATCTCCAAGTGCGCAAACAATGGATTCAAACGGCCTTCGCCAACAATCCCAAAGTGCGCATCGAATCCTACGAAGGACTCACCGTGGATTTCTGCAAAAAAATGGGCGCCAAATTCCTCCTGCGTGGACTGAGAAACGGCACCGACTTCGATTACGAATCACACATCGCCCAGCTCAACAAAGCGCTTTGGAACGACATTGAAACCGTGTTCATCATGTGCGACCCCGCCATGAGCTATGTGAGCAGCACACTCATCCGCGACCTGATTATTCACAAGGCTGACTACGCGCGATACCTGCCCGAAGGCGTTACCCCTGTTTGAATTGGGCCACGCAACGCTTAATCACGTCGTGCACACTCTGATAAGAATTGAATTCCGGCGTATTGAACCAGTCCAAATCGGCAAACTTCACCTCTGAAATGCCCTCTTCCATCTGAGGCTTCAACGTGCCCTTGCCCGTACTGTTCATCAAATACCAATGCGTCTCCTTCAACAACAAAATGTCGTCCTCATAATACACATGATAGGTCTCACCCACTTTGTCGCTGATATTGATCATGTTGATCCCCGTCTCCTCCATCACCTCGCGCAAAGCCGCAGCCATCTGGTCCTCATGACGCTCGATTTTCCCCTTCGGCAAATCCCACAATCCGTTGCGCTTGATGGTTAACAGCTGATTCTCCTTGTTAAATACCAATCCACCTGCCGCCTGAATCACCGTAAAATCCTCCATGAACTCGCGAATGGTGGCCTGGGGATCCGGACAAATCAACCCGAAATGCAAAGGCTTTCCGTTGTTTTGCGACGATAAAAGGATCTTGAAACTCTTCTGTAGCTCGTCGTCCCCGATAAAATACATATTACTCAAACCGCGCAATGCTTCCGGAGAATCTGCGATTACCAAAGCACCGTCGTTGAAATAGATTTTATAACTTTGCACTTCCATGTCCAATCCAGCCGCAAAATTAGCAAAATTTCTCCTAGAAATAAAGGCAGTTAAACTAAGTCCCTCACAACCATTTACTTGGACTTCAGGGATCAAATCACCCATCTATTGCGATAACCGCATGGTGCTGTCCTACCCCGAAGTGCGCACATTCGTCGCCGAAGAATTGGCCGCCCTCATCCAAAGCCAGTTCCCCCAAGCCAACCGCATCGCAGGCATCGCCACCGCCGGTATCGCCCACGGAGCCTTGGCCGCCGATAAAATCAACATGCCCTACTGCTACGTACGTCCCGAACCCAAGAAACACGGACTCAAAAATCAAGTGGAAGGGGAGATGCATCCGGGCGACAACATTGTGCTCGTAGAAGACCTCATCTCTACCGGAAAAAGCAGTTTCCAAGCCGTTGAAGGCGTGCAAAATGCCGGTGCCAACGTCATTGGCGTCATAGCCCTGTTTACCTATGGGTTTGCCAATGCCATGGAAAAATTTGTAGAAGCAGGCATCCCCGTGCATACCCTCACCAACTTGCCCACCCTCACCGCTGTGGCCGCCGAGCACGGTTTTATCCAACCCTCAGAGCTGGAAACCGTTAACCGCTTTGCCCAGAATCCTGCGGCTTGGGGAGAAGGTCTCTAACCACCGATAGCGGCGTTACGCTCGCCCCCTCGCTGTGCCAGGCCAGCATTCGCACCTTCGCGGCCTTGAAACCCGCCTTGTGTCGCCTACTCCATTCTACCCCGTCGCAGTGCAACGCAAACACTTCCGATACCCGCACCCCGCGGATCGGACCGATGCGCTCGCCCAAATTTTCCGAAATCCATTGGGTTAACGCCCCCTCCCACGACACCCCCTGCAGTCCGCCGCCCTCACCATCGTCGCCCACCACCGCCTTCAAACAACCCGTATAGTATTGGTCCGATGCCAACCCAAACGTGAGTTCGTACTGTGATATACCCCTTCCCAGCGGACGCACATACAGCAAAATGGCATCCACCTGCAGCGAAATCGTCTCCACCGCATCCGTAAGACCCACCGGTTTGGTGGACGTCCGCCCGTTTAACAACGCCATAAACAACCTGCGATCCGACACCTCCATCAACAGCAAAACCTGTATCGTCCAGGCCTGTTTTTGTAATTCGTCCCATTCCCGCCAACGATCCAGCCCCGCCGCAATCTCTTTCTCTTCGATGCTACCCTGAGGCGGACCCAACACCAACGCCAACGCCTCATTCAAAGAACCCGCAAAGCGCTGACTTTCGGCCAAAAGCCACAAAGGCAGTCCCGTGGCCGCCAAAATCCACGACTTCAATCGCGGCATAGAGACTTTTTCCGGAATCCTCAACCCGTCAAAATTCACGCACCCCTCCTTTCCATCATGTCTTGTTCTACCACATCGGCATCCAATCCCAACGACTCGCGAAGATACTGGGCCAATACCGCACTGAATCCATGGGTAACGTGCACGTGTTCCGCCCCTGAAGCCTTCACGGCCTCCAGGAGCTGCGGCCAGTCGGCGTGGTCACTCAGCACAAAGCCTCTATCCACCCCACCCCAATCACCCGATTTACTCACGGCCATCCAGCCGCTGCAATTGGCCAAAGAATAATTTCCCAGGGGCGAGATCCAAGCCGAACGCAACGCGTTCGGCGGACAAACCACCAAACTGTTTTCCGTGCTCACGCCGCGGTCCCTCAAATCCGTCAGACCCCCAGAACCATCCACCCAAGATCCAAAATCAAACCCGCTCTTTTCCAAAACCGTGTTCGATGCCGCAATGGCGCCGTGACAGATCACCGGTCCCACAGACCGATCCAAATACTTCAATATTCGCTGCGCCTTGCCCAACGAATACCCCAACAACACCGAAGGCAGGCCCAACGAAGCATTGCCCCGCCACCAAGCATTGATATCGTCGAATACAGTCTGCTGTTCACGCCACTGGAAGATCGGTAGGCCAAACGTACTCTCCGTGACGAAGTGGTGGCAGCGGACCGACTCAAAAGCCGGGGTTAAGCCATCACCCACTGTCTTGTAATCACCGCTGATGACCCAAACCTCCCCGCGGTAAGATAATCGCACCTGCGCGCTGCCCGGGACATGTCCGGCCGGAAACAACGTCACCTCCACGCCGTTCATCCAAATGGACTCGCCGTAAGCCAGCGACTGCACCGAAATGCGTTGTCCGAGGCGGAGTTTGAGGATTCCTACCGACTGTAAATGGCATAGATAATGTCCCATACCCGGACGAGCATGATCGCTATGGGCATGTGTCACCAAGGCTTTGGGTACACGACGAAGCGGATCGATATACAAATCGGCCTGCGCGCAATAAAATCCCAACTCGGTAAAAGTGACCAACGCCATCCCCCCAAATTTCCCGCTTTTTGACGTACAAAAGGGGAAAAAGTTTCGGTCAAATCCGTGTGAAAACAGACGCAAGGACAAGGGGTTATGGCCAAAAAAGAGTTAATTTGCGTGAATTAAGTTATGAAAAAACGCATATTAAGTTTGGCCTTGGCCTTCTCAGCATTATTCCAGCTGCGGGCCGATGAAGGCATGTGGCCGCTCACCTTGCTGCAAAAGATCCAAGATCCCATGCAAGCGCGCGGATTGAAATTGTCTGCCGAAGACATCTATTCCATCAACCAAGCCTCTGTGAAAGACGCCATCGTTCGATTGATGTCTAAGCAAGGCCGTATGTTCTGCACCGGAGAAATCATCTCCAAGCAAGGTTTGTTCCTCACCAACCACCACTGTGGTTATGGAGCCATCCAAGAGCTTTCTACCAACCAAGACAACATCCTGAAAAACGGATTCTGGGCGGCCAACCAACAAGCGGAGCGCCCCGCCAATTTCAACATCGGATTGTTGCGCAAAATTGAAGATGTAACCGGACAAGTATTGGCCGGCATCGCCATCAACCAAGACGAAGCCACCCGCGCCAAAGCCGTTGCCGCCCAAATCGCCAAAACCAAAGAAGCCGTCATCGCAGCTTTGGGCGAAGAACGCAACAACTACGTGGTGGAGATCTCTTCCTTCTACAATGGAAACCAATTCTTGGCGATGTACTACGAAGTATACCGCGACATCCGCCTGGTGGGTACCCCCCCAGAAAGCGTAGGTAAGTTTGGTGGGGAGACCGACAACTGGCGTTGGCCCCGTCACACCTGCGATTTCAGCATGTTCCGCATTTATGCCAATGGCAACAACAAACCCGCCGATTTCAATGGCGCCAACAAACCCTTCGCACCCGCGCACCACTTGCCCATCAACATCGGTGGGATGAAAGAAGGCGACTACGCCATGATCATGGGTTACCCCGGTCGTACCACCCGCTACACCTACAGCGAAGGCATCAAATACTTGGCCAGCAAAGAACGCCCCATGCGCGTGCAGTTGCGTCGCGACATCATGGATGTGTACGAAAACTACATGAAGCAAGACGAGTCTGTGCGATTGATGTACTCAGATCGTTTGGCGAGCATCGGTAACTACTGGAACAAATTCAACGGTGAAGCCAACGATTTGGCCAAGCCCAACGGACTCTACGATACCCGCAAAAATGCCGAATTGGCGTTCGAGCGATGGGTGCGTGAAAACAAAAAGACCGATGTTTATGGCGACGTAACTGGTCTGTACGATGAGGCTTACCGCGAGTTGTATACCTATGGTTTGTACCCTGTTTACTTGCAAGACGGTATCGCCAACAGCCAGTCGATGACGTTTGCGATGTCGTTCAAAGGATTGTCCGATGCCCTGAAAGCCAATGCGAAAGACACCGCCATGTCGCGTGCGATGTTGCGCGGCCTCGATGAGATGTTCAAAGAATACAACACCACCATCGAAAAAGAAGTGTTGGCTGTGGTACTGAAGCACCTCTACGAAGATTTAGACCCCGCTATGCTGCCGGCAGATTTCACCGTCTTGGTGGTAAAAAACAAACGGAACTATGCGGCCATCGCCGAAATGATTTTTGCCAAATCCATCTTCACAAACAAAGAGCGCATGGCTAAGTTTTTAGCCAAGCCCTCGGTGAGCAAGTTGGAAGCCGATGTGTTGTACAAGATTACCAATGGCTACTTGAACAAATTGCGCGTGGATTTGAAGCCCGTGTACGATGGTATCAACAGCAAATTGGATCGTGCCAACCGATTGTTTTTGTCGGCCCAATTGGAAATGTCGGCCAGCAATAACGTGACCATGGCCCCTGACGCCAATGGTACCATGCGTTTGACCTACGGCACTGTGATGGCCTACGACGCCCGCGATGCGGTGAGCTATTCTTACTTCACCACCGCCAAAGGCATTTTGGAAAAATACAAAGCCGGCGATTTTGAATTCGATTCACCCCAGCCTTTGTTGGCCCTGATCCGCGCCCGCGATTTCGGTCAGTATGCCGATAAAGATGGCGAGTTGCATACCTGTTTCCTCACCGACAACGACATCACCGGTGGTAACAGCGGAAGTCCCGTCATGAATGCCAAAGGCGAGTTGATTGGTACCGCGTTCGACGGCAACTGGGAAGCCATCAGCTCTGATTTCGCGTTCTTACCCAAGGTTCAGCGCACCATCAGTTTGGATGTTCGCTACACGTTGTTCATCGTTGAAAAATTGGGCGGCGCCAAGCACCTGATCGACGAAATGACCATCGTGAAATAATCACGGAGTATATTTATCACGAAAAAAGGGCTTCCTCGCGGAAGCCCTTTTTCTTTGAGCTATTTGTTTCTTGGATTTCACCGCAGGGAGCAACTAACAACACCCGCGACATCCTTGAATCCTATTTTATTAGCGGTTGCGAGAGAACCATCCACCGCGGGAGGTTTTCTCTTCCACTTTTTCTTCTTGCTTGGCAAACGGGTTCACCACCTCGATGCCATTCACAACCCTGTCCACAGAAGCAGACGGTGCTGAGGCTACCGGCGCATCCGATACCTTGCCCGCCGCCGATTCAATCACCAACGCATCCCGCAATTGCTTTTGCATGGTACCCACCATACTCACAAAAGTTTCCTTGGAAGCACGCACCTTGGAAATGGTATAGCAACCCATCAACTGTCCAACAATATACAAAGCCATAGAACGGGCGTCGGTCTGGTTTTTTAATTCACCAGCGATTCTGCCCGACATAATCGCTTTCTGAATGATTTTCACCTGAACTTCATTCACGGCTTCCAACTTTTCACGAAACAACTCATCAGAATGACTCATCTCTAAAATCAAGTTGGTCAACACATCCCCGCGCTTGATGCTGGTCTCTGTAGCCTTGCTCTTCTCCTGTTCCAATACCGCATTCAAGGCCTCAGCTACACCGCTTTCGATGTTGGCCAAACTTGCCCATTTCTGCTCGTAATACGGCAACATGACTTCATCCACCACGGCGTATCCCAACTCCGCTTTATTCGGAAAATAATGGTAAAATGCACCTTTGGTGATTTTCAAACGGGCAATCTCTTTGTCGGTACGCAAGGTCTCAAAACCCTTTGCCTGTATTGCTTCAAAGCAACGTTGTAAGATCAATTGTCGTGTAGATGTACTCATAGGGGGCACAAATATACCAACAAGTTTGTCTAAATGTTAACAAAGTGTGGAAAACACAAAATTTTTCTCGGATCATTTGCTGCAACCCTTAAAATCAGGCCTGTTACACCATAACAGACCCCAAAAATGAAAGATTTACCACCTATTTAAGGCGTCAATCTTCCGTACATCCGTGGAAAAGGAATGCTCTCGCGAACGTGCTTCAACTTGCATACCCAAGTAACCAAACGCTCCAAGCCCAACCCAAAACCCGCGTGAGGCACAGAACCGTACCTGCGTAAATCCAAATACCACTCAAACGCCTCCATCGGTAATTCGTGCTCCTGGATTTTCGACGTTAACAAATTCACATCCGTCTCCCGCTCACCGCCACCCACAATCTCTCCATACCCCTCCGGCGCCAACACATCCACACCCCGCGCAAACCGCGCGTCCTCCGGATTCCGCTTCAAATAAAACGCCTTTACCTCGTGTGGCCAGTCGTACACCATCACCGGACGGTCAAACAAACGCGTCAATACCGTCTCGTCCGACCCCCCAAAATCGTTTCCGTATTCAAAATTCTTCGCGCTCGCAATCCACTGGGGAATGTTCCGCAAATCCTCCTCCACGTCCGCCTTCTCCTGCTTCAACTGCGTAATCTTCGTCTGATGGAAATTGATCTCCCCCTTCTTCATCCCCGGCGTGGCCACCTTGGCCTCCCGCTCCGCAATCTCCGCATCAATCCCCGACAACTGCTGCTCACAACGCAACAACTCATCCTCCAAACTTTTGATACTGTTCACCCCGTTCACGTCCTCCTCGCCCTTGATGATCCGTACCGCCTGGTCGTATGTCATCCGTGGGAACGTGCCCAAACTGCTCTTCAACACCGACGTGTCCCGTCCAATCGTCTCCAACTCCTGCTCGCACTTCTCCAATACCCTGCCCACCACATGCTGCAAAAAGCCTTCTATGCAATCCATGTTCTGGAAAATGTCGTAAAACGCCATCTCCGGTTCAATCATCCAAAACTCCGACAAATGCCTGCGCGTCTTCGACTTCTCAGCCCGAAACGTTGGACCAAACGTGTAAATTCGGCCCATCGCCATGGCCATCGCCTCGCCGTATAACTGTCCGCTCTGACTCAAAAAAGCCGGCTCCCCGTAAAAATCAGTTTCAAACAAGGTGCTCGTGCCCTCACACGCATTGCCCGTGAAAATCGGCGCATCCATCTGCACAAAACCCTGACCCTGGAAATATTCGTGGATCGCGTAAATGATGGTGTTACGGATACGCATGATGGCCCACTGACGCGTACTCCGCAACCACAAATGACGCTGGTCCATCAAAAACTCAATGCCGTGCTCCTTCTTCGCAATCGGATAATTCTCCGATACACCCACAACCTCCACAGACGTTACCTGCAACTCAACACCCCCCACCTGCTTGTCATCCGCCAACACCAACCCCTTCAATACCACGCTGGTTTCCAAACTCACCGATTGAGCCGCCGCCAAATAGGATTCGCTCGCGGTTTCCGCCGTTACAACGCACTGACAGTAGCCCGTACCATCACGCAAAATGATGAAAACAATGCCCTTGCCCTCGCGCTTATTGGCTACCCACCCCCGCAAAAATACCGGTTGGCCAATGTGGCTTTTCATGTCCTGAATAACAGTCGACGGAGAGGTAAAATCTGGTGTGCTCATGGTAAAACGCTGGTTTTATTTGGTTGTGTGCAAAATTGCTTGCACAAAGATAAGAAAAGGGCTTTAAAATTTTTGGCACGATATTTGATATTCGGGCGCCCTTGCCTATATTTGTGTTATGGCCCTCAAACAAGAGTTATCGCAAAAGTTTCTGCAAAAGCTGAGTCCCCAACAGATTCAGTTCATCAAGCTGCTGCAGCTCAACACCCAAGACTTTGAGGAAAAAGTGAGTCAGGAGCTGCTCGACAACCCCGCGTTGGAGAACCTGGAAGGAGAAAACGACCTCGCGGATTACCGCAGCAACGACGACCGCAGTCAGGAATTGCGCAATGAAAAAAGCGACGAAACCAAAGACAATTACGACCAAGACGACCTGAATGTCAACAGCGACTTCGACGAATACAGTCAAGACATCAACGTAGATGAGCTCCTGCGTGCCGGCGGTGACGACGACTACAGCAGTTTCCGCATGGGTGAGGATTACAATAACGAAGAGCAGCGCGACATGCCCATGGCCGCGCAAAGCACCTTCCATGAATACCTCTACGAGCAAGCCCGCGCCATCTTCGAGGACCAAGAACTCGAACTCGTTTACCACCTCATCGGCAGCATCGAAGACGATGGCTACTTGCGTCGCGAACTCCGCAGCATCGTCAACGACCTCGCCTTCAACGAGAACATCTTAACCACCGAAGCCAAGCTAGAACGCTTGCTGATCAAAATTCAGAATTTCGATCCCCCAGGAATCGCGGCACGCGACCTGCAAGAGTGTCTGTTGCTGCAGTTGTACAAGAAAGACTATGGCGATAATCCCGCCATTGACTTGGCCGAGAAATTGCTCTCGGAGCAATTCGAGGCCTTCACAAAAAAACATTACGACAAAATAAAAAAGAGCCTGAAGATCAACGATGAGCAGCTCAAAGCCGCCATGAACGAGATCCTCAAACTCAACCCCAAACCCGGCGAAACCGGGAGCATCAGCGTGAAAACGCAATACATCGTACCCGATTTTTCGGTGAGCAACGACGATGGTGTCCTACAAGTGAGACTCAATGGCCGCAATGCCCCCGAGCTGCGCCTGAGCGCCTCCTATGTGGAAACCCTCAAAGCCTACGAATCCAGCGCCCACAAAGAGAAACAACTCCGCGATGCCGTTCAATACATCAAACAGAAAGTAGACGGCGCCAAATGGTTTATTGATAGCGTGAAACAACGACAAAATACGCTCATGAAAACCATGCAAGCCATCGTGCAACGTCAGAGAGAATTCTTCCTAGAAGGCGGCGACGAAACCAAGCTGAAGCCCATGATCCTCAAAGACATCGCCCAGCAAGTGGAGCTCGACATCTCCACCATCTCACGGGTGGCCAACAGCAAATACGTGGAAACCGATTTCGGGATTTTTCCGCTCAAATTTTTCTTCTCCGAAGGACTCACCAACGAAGAAGGGGAAGAAGTGAGTAACCGCGAAATCAAGAAGATTCTCAGTGACGCGATCGGACAAGAGGACAAAGTAAAACCCCTCACCGATGAGGCCCTCATGGACCTGCTCAAAGAAAAAGGCTACAACATCGCCCGCAGAACCGTGGCCAAATACCGCGAACAGTTAGGCATACCCGTTGCAAGACTCCGGAAAGAAATTTAATTTAGACTTAACTTCGTTGAACCAGACATAGTACCTTTCGCAAACTAAGTGCGTGTATTAACAAATCAGATGAATTCATCTTTACCTTTGTGACATAATATTGAACCCAAAATCAATATTTCCCGTATGTCAATTATTGACCTTTCTACATTCAACCTAATACACAAAATGATTCTGCTCTTTGTGTTAAGTACTTTTGGGCTGATGTGGATGCTTAAATTGTCATTTAAACTACATTGGTTCGACATACCCGTAGCTCGATCATCCCATAACGGCAATATTCCAAGAACAGCGGGTATCATTTTAACTTTCTTTTCTGTAGTATTATTAATTGTTTGGGGTCCCAAGGAATTCATTCACCCTTTAATAATATTCTCTTATATTTTCTTTTTTTTTATTGGTGTTTATGATGACATAAAAAACCTAAAAGCATCCACTAAATTTTGGGCACAATTAGTAATATGCGGAACGCTTACTCTCGCACTTCCAGAGTTTAGAATTAATAATTTTTATGGTATTTTAGGGCTATATAGTATTAGTTCTATTTATTCTATAATATTTTCCATTTTCGTTTATATTGTTGTAATTAATGCGTATAATTTAATTGATGGAATTGATGGACTGGCACTAACTTTTTCAATATTTGCGATTTTTATGTTAAGTATTGGCTATAACGATGTTAGCCAGCCAATGACCAATTATGGTATGTTGTTGATTTCCATACTTTTACCGTTCTACTTTTTCAATTTCAGTAAAAAGTACAAAATGTTCCTCGGTGATACTGGTTCTATTTTTCTGGGAATGACAATCGTTCTTATGGTTGGCTATTTCCTAAATTCCAACCACCCTGTAGTTGTTCCCTTTGGAATGAACCGAGCAGTTTTTGCATTGGTTGCATTGTGCTATCCGTTGCTCGATACTCTGAGAGTTTTTATTTTACGCGTTACCAAAGGTCTGTCCCCATTCACTGCAGATAGAAATCACATTCACCACAAACTTCTTAACATTGGATTTAGTCACTACTCAACAACCATTTCATTGTTAGTCTTCAATCTTTTAATTCTCTTCGTCAATTCTTATTCGTTACAGAACATAGATACTAACGCAGTTGTGATTATTGATTTCATTTTAATCGGCTTTTTTTTCGTTGGTGGAGTTTGGTTTGCTAGAATCAAAGTTCTCAAACGACATTAATCCACAAACAACTTCTGCTTGCGGATGACCTTGCCGTCTGAAGTGCGTTTTAACACCGCCACATAATAGCCAGAAGCCCAAGTTTGGGTGTCGAACCGCGTTTCATTTTGCATCAGCCCGAAAGGCTCGGTCACTTTCCTGCCCAACAAATCAAAAAACTGGACATCCAACTGGTCCAAAATGTCTTCATTGCGAATCTCCACCACCACATCCGTCTCAGTATCCACCGGATAAATCAATACCTCATCGTAGACCACCGTATCAAAAATCCGCATCCTTGTGATAATCTCACGCTTGATTGGCAACTCCGTGCGGAAATCGGTAATCGAGGTGCGCATCATCTGCACCTGCTGCTTCGTAAACAAGTTCTGACAGGCCTCGGTAGAATAATCCATGTAATTCTCAAACATGTCGGGCAGATCATTCTTCGGCTCCACACAGGTATTCCCTCCCAAATTGCATGTAAAACCCGCCCCGATGCCCTGCAATGGGGTATCGTCGATGTAATCATCCACCAAACACTTGTTCACCGAATACTGGTCGTCCGCCCAAATGTGTCGCAACCCAAAGAAATGGCCCACCTCGTGTACCGCACAACGTCCTTTGTTCGATGTGGCAATCGCCCCAGTGGCGCGCGGGTTGTTTCTACCCACCACCTTGTAATGCAACACCACGCCCTGCCGGCTATCAGCCACCCAAGAACCGCTGGTCCAAGATGGATGTCCATACGGCGGATAGGCATACCCCAACAACCCGTCCTGGTTGTTCACACTCAAATCACAAACCCAAATATTCAAATATTTGGTGGGATCCCAAGGATCATCGCCACCCGTGGCCGTCGCCTTCATCAAATCCTGGATGTTTCCGCCCGCCGAACCGAAGGTGGTTTTGCTCGTTAGCTTGCGCACAATGCCGTTGGTAGCCACCCCATTGGGATCCACCTTGGCAAATTCAAATTGTATGCGCGCACTGCCCGCCCGCGACTTAAAAATGGCACGGGTCTTCACCGAATCCGCATTCAAACGATTAAAATCGCGGTTCAATACCTCCAACTGCGAAATGATCAAAGAATCATGCAAATTCTCATTCGCCACATTGTAAATCACGTGAAATACCACCGGAATGGTGTACACCGTATCGTAATAGTATAACGTGTCGCGGATGACCTTTTTCCGTCGGTCCAACCCCTGCGCAGCCAACTTCAACGCATCCGAAGCCTTCGCCCTTTGCGTTTGTACATCGTATTGAACGCCAAAACCGGGATACTGCTGCTCCAACTGCTGCAGCACCGTGACAAACCCACAAGGTTCATCGGCGTGCCGATTGACCCCCGACGTTCCCACCTGCTGCGATATCAAAGTACCCACCGAAAGTATACCCACCGATACCACGGCCAACAGGCGTTTTTGCCAATTTCCAACAGGAAAAATCATCATAAGATTGCAAATTACTGCAAAATGTCAATCAATCCCACGCACTGACATTACTTTGACGGTTTTGTGTTCGGGATTTCAACCATACCCAAGACGCCCAAGCCCCAAAAAGCGAAACTGAATTTACTTGCCCTTGAACACCGGCTTGCGCTTTTCATTGAAGGCCGACACACCCTCTTTGTAATCCTCGCTCCGGCCCGCAATCTCTTGACAGTAAGCCTCATATTGCAACATGGTCTGTAAATCGGAATGCCCGGCCTTGTTCAACATCTTCTTGATCATCCCAATGGCTAGGGTAGGTGCCTGTGCATAGTAATCAGCCACTTTGGTCACCTCCTCATCCAACAACTCCGCAGAAACCACGCGGTTTACCAAGCCCCACTCCAACGCCTGGGCCGCAGAAATCTTGGGCGCCATCGTGGCCATCTCAAAAGCGCGAGCCGGCGAAATCGCCTTGGGCAAAAAATACGAAGAACCTGAATCCGGCACCAATCCCACATTCACAAAGACCTCTATGAACGAAGCATTTTCCGCCGCCACAATAAAGTCACAAGCCAAAGCCAACGAAGCGCCCGCACCCGCCGCCACACCATTGATTCTCCCAATGATGGGTTTGGGCATCTCACGCATCGCCTTGATGATGGGGTTGTAACGCTTGTACAAAGAGTCACTCAACGACCGGTTTTTAGATCCCGCTATCGCCTTCAAATCCTGACCACTGCAAAATGCCTTGCCCGCACCCGTCAACACCAACACCCTAACTTCCGCATCCTTGGCCGCCTCTTTCAACGCCGCCTGTAAATCGTAACTCTGGGTTTCATCGAATGCATTGAAAACATCCGGACGGTTCAACGTGATGTGCGCCACACTCCCGCGCTTCTCATAAATTACACTGGTCAACTCCATAGTGCGAAAATAATCTATTTTCTGATCGTTGCACCCGCCGCCTCAAAGGCCTTCATGAAAGCCTGCATCTTGCTGTCAACCTCCGACTCGGTTAATGTGGCCTCGGGATTCAGAAAATGGAACGACATCGCCACCGCCTTCTTGCCTGCCTCCAAGGGCTTGCCCTCGAAAACATCGAACACCCGAACATCCTGTAACAACGGCGCCTTCACCGTCTTCACCACCTGCATCAACGAAGCAAATGAGGTCGCCGTATCCACCACCAAGCTCAAATCCCTTCGCATGCCCGGATACTTCGGGGCCGATACCACCGCAAAACCCTCGCCCTTATTGCTCAACAACTTACGCCATGGGATTTCAACGCACCATACCGTAGATGAAATATCCGCTGCTTTCAACCACGCCTTCTGCGCCTTGAAAATTTCTATGGTATCAACCGATGCCTTGCTGCCCAATCGCACCAACAATCCCTGTAACAACCGCTTAATATCGTAATACCCTATCTCCTGTGGCTTGGCCTCCCAGCTCTCCTGCGATACACTGCCCCAAAACACCATCGATAGCGTAGGCGTTTCCCTGAAACCCTTGGCCGTTTTTTGGTAAATCCGACCCAACTCAAACAATTTCACACCCTCCGCCCTTCGGTTGATGTTATACGCCACCGATTGCAACAGCCCCGGAATCAACGACGCACGCATCACGTCCATGTCGCTACTCAACGGATTGCTCAAATGAACCAAATCTTCCTTATCGGGATACCAAGCCGCAGGATGCAATGAATTCGTTGCCGCTTCCAACAGCCCCTGGTCACACAAAAACTGTCGCAACACGTTCTCCGATTTCCGCAACTTCATCCCCTCAAACGTGCCCAGCGTCGCCTGCAATTTGCCATTCATCGGCACGCGATCGTACCCGTAAATGCGCATCACCTCCTCGTACAAATCCACCGCCTGCTCCACATCGTTGCGCCAGCCCGGAACGCTCACCTTCAATGCCTCAGTACCCTCAACTCCAAAGCCCAATCGCTCCAAGATCGCAACCACCTCAGACCCCGGAATGTCCAAGCCCGCAAACGACGTCAAATCCTTCACCTGCATCTCCACCACCCGCGCTTCAAACGGCACCGGATACACCGAAGTAACACCCGTCCAACTTCCGCCCGCATAGGCCTCCAAATGCTTGGCGATCTGCATCGCAACCCCCGCCATATTCTGCTTGTCTATGCCGCGCTCAAACCGGAATCCCGCATCCGTGTGCAAATTGTGTCGCTTCGCCGACTTCCGCACCGCCGTAGGATGAAAATGCGCCACCTCCAACACCACACGCTTCGTATCGGCCGAAACCGCCGTTGCCTGTCCGCCCATCACCCCCGCCAACGCAATCGGTCCGCGTGCATCCGCAATCACCACATCCTGGGCATGCAAAGCGATCGACTTGCCATCCAACAACACCAAAGTCTCCCCTGCCTTCGCCAATCTCACAGTGATTCCGCCCTCAATTTTATCCGCATCAAAGGCATGACTCGGCTGTCCCGTCTGATGCAAAAAGTAATTCGTAGCATCCACTACGTTGTTTCTCGGCTCAAGGCCAATCGCCCTCAACCGGTTTTTTACAACGGCCGGACTCTCGCCCAATTGCACCCCCTTCACCTCCAAAGCGATATACCGCTCACACCACTGCGTCTCCTCGATGCTCACAGAAATCCCCGCCTCTTTTTGCTTCCACTCCGCACTGGCTTCCGCCTCCTTCTCCGCGATGCGATCAAATTTTACCTGTAACAACGCCGCCAAATCATTGGCAACACCCACATGCGATGCCGCATCTCCCCGGTTCGCCGTGAGCCCAATTTCCATCACCTCGTCCTTCACCACGCCAAAATACTCGGCCGCTGAAGTGCCCACCACCGCCGAATCCGGCAATACCAAAATACCATCGTGACTGCTACCCAACCCGCACTCGTCCTCCGCACAAATCATCCCCTCAGAAACCTCGCCCCGAATCTTCGCCTTGCCAATCATAAACGGCTCCTTGCCCGGCATCACAATCTCCGTGCCTACCAATGCCACCACCACCTTTTGTCCCGCCGCCACATTCGGCGCACCACAAACAATCGGCAACAAACTCTCACCACCCACATTCACTGTGGTTACCCGCAACCGATCGGCGTTGGGATGCGTTTCACAGGTTACCACCTCGCCAATCACAAACCCCTCCAAGCCATTACCCGCACTGTACCAAGTGTCTAAGTGCTCGACTTCAAGGCCGCTCACCGACAACAAATCCGATATTTCTTGTGCCGATGCCTCCGTAGGCAACAGCGATTTTAACCAATCAATGGAAATTTTCATGACGTCTTGCGAAGATAAAGATTTAGCGTTTGCCTTGTTGCATCATCTCGCGGCGCGCCTTCTTGAACCGCACGTAGAAGTAAAAGCTCGACCCAAAAACCGCCAACATCAGCCAGCCCGCGCCCGAGCCAATGCCCGAAGCATAAAACTGCAATAAACTCTCGGTTCCGCTAATAGCGGCCGCGACCAGGGATAAGAGGGCGAGGACGTGGTTTTTTATCATTGGGTAAATTGATTGTTCCTGAATAATTGATGATCTCCCAGTCGGTGAAAGCCTGATTGCTCACCAAGCCCGTGCCAGTCGTGATTTGGTCTTCTCCCGTGATTTTCACGAATTTGTCGGTGCGAATCACCCCCGACTGCTGATCCCAAATCAACTCCTCCGTGTTCAACGTCTCGCCCTTGATATTCAATATCTCCACATTGTTGCGCACGATCACCTTCTTATCATCCATGTAACTGATGCCGTACTCGGCCGTCATATAACTTTCCAACGCACCCTGCTCATCGTAAAAATCCACTTTCAACCCCTTCTTCATCAACAGATAAGGGTTGCGCTTGGCCTTCACCGCCATGAGAATCGGACTGAAAACCCGCGCCCGCAATCGCCCAGAATCTGTGTACTCGATGGTCACCTTTTCCGCATATTCCGCGCTCTCAAACGTGCCCTTCTTTTTCTTTACCACCACCTTTTTGTGGGTATCGCTACACCCAACAAGCAGCAGCAAACCTATGGCCAATAGCCCCCGCATGGTTAATCGAATTTTCTACGCTGAAACCAGATATCGCCCAACTGCAACCCCAACGTCAAATTGATGAATTGCTCCTTCGCCAAGCCATCCGTCGCCAAACCGCGCTGCACGTAATCCAACTGCAAGTGAACCACACTGCTCAACACCGTATTGTCGTAATACCTGCGCACCAACGGAACACCCACACCCACAAAAGCACGCTGCTGAATGATGCGATTGCTGCCTAGGCCGTTGGGCTTGGTAAATGAATATTGCGTCTCCGACAATACACCCCCCACGCGAACCGGCCAACGCATTTTCTTGTGACTGGGATGCTTAAAGTCATTCGGATTCAAGGTAAACGTAAAGCCGTAATCCGTGCGATCCGTATACCGTCGGCCCGCGTCAAAAAACATCGGATCCAAACTGCCCCAAACCTGTTTGCGGTAGTCCAACGCTACAGACCAACGCTGTCTGTATTGAAACAAATACCCCGCACCGAAACTGTTGGGCAACGACAATGCCGTTCTGGGCGACAAGGCATTGATCACCGTATCCACCACATACACCTGGCTGCCCACCAAGTCCATCGTGCGCGTCAACCGCAACTGCTCCCCGGTCATCCCCGAGAAAAATTGCGCACTCGCACCAAACGTGTGATAAGTAGAATCCAACTTGAAGAAGGTCATGATACCCACCTTCTGCTGAAATCCATGCACGTTCACGGATTTGATGTCCTCCAACAAATTCAAATCGTTGCTGTCAGGCACACTGAAAATGGACTGGTCATTCAACTGACCAAAAACCCGAGCGATGCTATAACCCAAGCTCACATGCTGACCAAAGCGGAACGCATTCGCCAATTCCACCATGTTTACCCCACCATAACCCGCATGGGTGGTACGGTTGATAAACGGCGTACTGTCGCGAAACGTATATTGATAACCCACGGTTGTCAACGGCTGCAACGAAACCGCAGAATTGATGCCGTAACGCGTGCTTTTGATGCGCTTTTGCTTGGATCCACTGTCCAACATCGCCCGCCTGTGATAGTAATTGTACGTCCTAAAACCCAAATTCAAATAGCCCAATCCGCCACCCTGAAAGGTCTGCGTTTGATCGCCCGCTTGAATTTTTGCCCCCTTGAAACTGCCGCCCACATCAAATGTGGTATAATACAAATTGCCCAACGTGGCCGGATTGTGCATCGTGTAAGAATACGCCCCAGAGCGCGTGTGCAAATTGCTGCCGCACTGCACCTGATTCGTTCCCAACCACTCCCCGATACCGAAATTGCTGTAAGGAGAAAACGTGAGGTTTTGTCCCCCAGCCGATTGGCCCTGAACATGAGAGAATCCCAGTAGTACCAGAACGGTGAAAAAAAGTTGTTTATTGGGCTGTCTCATGGTGTTGAAGTGCGTGCATCAGCCCGTAATGAACGAGCATAGGCTCCACAAATATCTTTGTTTTCTGTTGTTCCGCCAAGAATAACCCGTCGCCACCCGTGATAAATACCTGTCCATCAGGGTGTTTTTCGAGGAACAGCGCAATTTGTCGGTGCGATTCACCCACAATCCCCTGCTGCACCCCGCACAAGATGCTCTCATTCGTGCTATTTCCCCAAGCGCCCACAAACGATTCGTGACTAACCAACGGCAGCTTGCCCGTTTGCTGATGCAACGCCAAATACCGCATGTGCAACCCCGGCGAAATACTGCCTCCCAAATAACAAGCCCCCGCATCCAACCAGTCATACGTAATGCAAGTGCCGGCGTCTATCACCATGCAAGCCGTGATCTCGCCGCGCTGACCCATCAAACAATGCGCCCCCAACACCCCCGCCAAGCGATCGGCACCCAAAGTGTCAGGCGTGGCATAACCCATCCGCACCGGCAAATGCATGCTGCTGCTGAACAAATGCACCGGACAGTCCAACCCCGTAAGCCAAGGGATGTCCTTCCTCACCGTACTGAAAATACAAGCCCTCAACTTCACCCCACGCAATGCCTCCGCCTGTAGCAGCGCATCTACGTCGGTGAATACCCCGTGAAAACGCAATATGCCCTCTTCGCTGAAGAGGGCATATTTCGATGCAGTATTGCCAAAATCCAATGTGAGGTACATCGTACCAGCCAATTATTTTGCGATGCCTACGCTGCGCTTCTCGCGAATCACAGTGATTTTCACCTGTCCGGGATAACGCATCTCCGTCATAATGCGGTTCGAAAGCTCAAACGCCAACGTGTCCGCATTCTCGTCGTTCGACTTCTCGGCCGACATAATAATACGCAATTCGCGACCCGCCTGGATGGCATACGCCTTCTCCACGCCAGGATAGCTCAAGGCCATATTTTCCATCTCCTTGATACGCTCAACATATTGGTCGTCGCCGCGACGTGCGCCCGGTCTTGAACCAGAAATCGCATCGCAAGCCTGAATTACAGGACTCAATAAAGACGTCATTTCAATTTCATCGTGGTGTGCACCCACCGCATTCACTACCTCAGGATGCTCGCCGAACTTTTCGCACAACTTCATACCCAACAAAGCGTGTGGCGTTTCCTCGTCGTTGTCAGGACACTTCCCGATATCGTGCAACAAGCCCGCCCGCTTCGCCAACTTCACATTCAATCCCATCTCCGCCGCCATCGTAGCACACAAACGCGCCACCTCTCGGCTGTGCTTCAACAAGTTTTGTCCGTATGAACTTCTGAAACGCATCCGACCTACATAGCGAATCAACTCAGGATGCAAGCCCGTAATGCCCAAATCCACCACCGTGCGCTCGCCCCATTCTACCACTTCCTCTTCCACCTGCTTCTTCACCTTCTCAACCACCTCTTCGATGCGGGCAGGGTGAATACGTCCGTCGCGGATCAAACGCTCCAACGATACACGGGCAATTTCACGACGAATAGGGTCGTAACAACTCAACACAATCGTTTCTGGGGTATCGTCGATCAGAATTTCTACACCCGTAGCCGCTTCAAACGCCTTGATATTTCTACCCTCTCTACCAATGATTCTACCTTTCACGTCGTCGTTCTCCAACGGGAAGCTGGTGACTGTATTGTCGATAGCGGTTTCCGCTGCCGTACGCTGAATGGTTTGCAATACGATGCGTTTCGCCTCGCGGGTGGCGCCCAATTTGGCTTCCTCCACGATGTTTTTCGCCAACGTCAATCCCTCCGTGTGCGATTGTACCTTGATGTTTTCCAACATTTGATTCTTGGCCTCAGCAGCCGACAAGCCCGCCACTTTCTCCAATTGTACCAACTGCTGCTCCATCAACTGCTGAACCTCGCGCTCCTTCACTTTGTAAGTCTCAATCTGCGATTCCAAACGCTCTTTGGTCTTGGCCAACTCCTCCTCCTTGCTCTTGTTCGCACGGATTTTGTCGTCCAGAGACTGCTCCTTCTGCTTGATGCGGTTTTCGCTGTTTACGATTTCGCTGTTTCTGCGGTTCGATTCTTTTTCGTACTCTGAGCGAAGCTGCATGTACTTCTCCTTCGCTTCCAAAATACGGTCCTTCTTCAGGTTCTCGCCCTGCAATTTGGCTTCTTCAATGATGCTTTGCTTTTCTTTTTCCAGCTGTGATTTGCGCATCGCTACAAACACAACATATCCAAGGGCCAACCCTACAATGAGTCCGGCGAGGATAAATACGATGTTTTCCATTTTGTGCTATTCCTTTAGTTGTTGCGGAGATAGACACAGAGATTTGATCCAATCAAACGATATGCTTAAGCAAACAGCAGTCTCTCCATGGCCGATATTTCCTGCTCCAGAAGATCGTCCATATTCCGATGACTCTTGCCGTGGCGAACCACCTCACCCGCCAAATCCAAAGCCGCCCATGATAAACGGTCTATGGGTTCTTGCGCCTGAAAACTCTTGAAAGCATTGATGCGCTGGTTGAGAACTTGGGCCGACAACCGAACGTCCTCCTCATCCTTGACCGCTACACGCAAACGCATCGCCCGATTGTCGATGTTCACGTTGATCAGAATGCTGTCGTTGGGTTGCACTTAAAATATTATTCGTTTAGTAAATCTATGCATCTATCAATATCTCTGACTAACTCGTTGATCTTGATTTTTAAATCGTGAACGTCCGAGCCCGACATCGACATTTCCTTTGCAAGTTTAATCAATTTATTCTCTTCTTTTAGTTCCGCAAGGGCATTTTTTTGCAGTGCGATGGTTTTCTTTAGCCCGTCTAACTCCTCCAACAACACCATATTCTCCCTTTTCAGCGACACATTCTCCTCCACCACTTCCTCCACCTTCGTGCGGATTCGTGACAATCGCTGTTGGAAATCTGTGCCCATATCACAAAGATACAAGAAATTTTTACGCCTTTCCCCTCGCCAAATGCAACAACAGCATCTCCCTGGCTACCAAACCAAAAACACGAGGCTCCAAGCCACTAAATCGAAGCCATCGCCGTTTCAATCGTTACATTCAGCGCTCCGTCGATCAAATAATTCACTTTCTCCCGACTTCGAAACGACAACACCCACAAAAGGACCCACAAAAACACCAACACACCCGCATCACCCAACTGCTGATACACCGTTTTTTTATTGTTCGGCACGATGCGCTGAACCATCGCCAACTGCGTGCCCGCCCCCACCACAAAACCAACTTCGTTGTTTTCCTGATTGGCCGCATTCACAATATCCGTCAAAGGCACATCGCACCGACCCGCCCTACCCTGGTACCACACCGACTCCATTACCGACTCCCCCTTGGGGTTGATAAAGCCTGAAATGCCCGTATTGGCAGCCCTTCCCACCCACTTGCGCTGCTCGATGGCCCGCAACTTGGCATAAGAAAAATGCTGTTTGTGTCCCGCCGTATTCCGCCACCAAGCATCGTTGGTAACCACCGCCAACCACTGCGCTCCATCGCCCACATAATCACTCACATAATCGCCATAAATACTCTCATAACAAATCACCGGCGCCGCCTTCACCCCCCCGCCCAAAGCCATCGCACGGTCGCTCTTTCCCAAAGTGCCCGAGGCCGAATTTTCGTCCAACGAAATCGCCAAGGACTCCAAAAATGGCAATGTACTCACAAAGGGCAACTGCTCTGTGCCCGGTACCAACTTCGACTTGTGATAGTAAGATAACGTATCGCCCAACCACAACGCCGAATTATGCAAAGTATACCAATATTCGGGGTCGTTGCTCTGTCTGGCCGCCGCCACCACCCGCTCCGATTTGTCGGGCATCACCACCTTGGGTTTGCCCTTGCCCGACCATGGATACCACTGCACCATGTTTACCCCCATCAAATAGTCGGTCTTCACCGAGTCATGCAACCTCATGCCCTGCAAATAGGATACCTGCTGGTCAGACGACATATAATCCACGTTGATGCTGCTCACCAACGACGTTTCGGGCCACAAAACGCAATTCAAGGCTTGTTTTCTCAACGATAATGCGCGCTTCGCCGAATCCGTGGTAGCCTGCATCTCCCGTACCATCTGCATCGGATCCAACACAAACTTCTCCTCATACGTGTCGTAATTCGGTTGTATCGCCGCCACCCAATAGCCCTTGCTGACAGAATCTTCGTAGGTGGTTAAAAATCCCACCAAAAAGGACACAAAACCCATAAAAATCACACAAAGCGCCGCTGTTAATAATGGCTTCACCCTGCTGCGTTTCCAAAAAGGAATCGCCGATCCCACACCCGCTTTGGAGCCGGGCCGTTCATACCAAAAAAGGGGCACTTCCAACCCACCTTCATCCAAACGCTCAACGCCGGTTCGCCAAAGCAACGCCGCCCGATAAACCCACACATTCACCAACAAGATCAACGCCGAACCACCCAACGTGCCTGTGAATTCGTACCACTGCACATACCACGTCATCCCGCTAAACGCATTGCCCAAACACAACCACGGCCACGACAAATCCCAGCGATGGTGCGCAAATTCATACAACAACCAAATCGCCACAAAAACATAGTCCCAACGCCAACGATACTGCCATTTTCTGGGCAACAATCGCTGACACATCCGCCATAAACCAAACGGCAAATACATGAAAAAGGAGTTCATGAGCAGCATCGCCACCGCGCCTACCTCAGACGCAAACCATACCCACCAAGTGGTGGTGATGTTCCAGAGCAGGAGCGACAAAAATACCAAGCCAAAATGTCGCCATCCGCCCATCTTGCGGCCGCGATGAGCCAACAACAACAACGGGGCGAACGCCACAAAAACCAAGGGCGTGAACGGCATCGGCTCCCAGGCCAACCCAAACAAAATTGAAGGCAGTATCACCAACCACCCCGTAGAAATTATCCGCTTATTTGAAAATTCTCCTTGCATTGATTATTCTGTTGCTAAAGCCCCAACGGATGCCGGTTGTTATCGAGTCTTTCTAGTAAAAATCGCTACATCCATGGCCCGATTCCCGTATCCAATTTCTGTAAATCGTTTCATATTAATCTTCCTCCGCTTCGAGATCGCCCGCTTTGGCATTACACCCCTCCAAAACCACCACAAATTCCCCTTTGGGTGCGTGTTTTTGAAAATGTGCCAACACCTCAGAAATGCTGCCGTTCACCGTTTCCTCAAACTTCTTCGATAGCTCCCTCGACACGCTGATTCGACGCTGAGGTGCACACGCCTCCTTCAATTGCTCCAACGTCTTCAAAATTTTATGCGGACTCTCGTAAAATGCCGTGGTATCGGGATTCTCCGCCAAAGCCAAAATCCGGGTTTGTCGTCCTTTTTTCTGCGGTAAAAACCCCTCAAATCGAAACTGATGCAACGCAAAACCGCTCTTCACCAAAGCCGGAACAAACGCCGTAGCGCCCGGTAAAACCTCAAAAGGAATGCCCGCTTCAACACAAGCCCGCGCCAGCAAAAATCCCGGATCTGAGATGCCTGGAGTGCCCGCATCACTCACCTGCGCGATGTGCGCACCACCCGCCAATTCTTGAATGATGGACGATAACTTGCCATGTTCGTTGTGCTGATGGAAGCTCTCGAGTCGCGTCTGAATCTGATAGTGGTTCAACAAAACCCGCGTTGTGCGCGTGTCTTCCGCCAAAATCTTCGTCACCGTATTCAACACCTCCACCGCGCGATAAGTCATATCGCCCAGATTCCCGATGGGCGTCGGCACCAAATACAATTTTCCCACTGTCATAAAGCAAAGATAGGTCTACGAAATCAATCGCAAACCCATCTCGCTGTTGTTAAACCAATCGTAACTTTAAAGCCATCGTCCCACCCGCTTTATCGATCTGTCAGACCAAGCAGTTCTCGACCCCGTTCTTCGATGGGCGGATCCCTCAATACGATGCTTCATCTCCGCCGTATGTTAATCCCGGCGGTCTGTCAATCCCAGCAATCGCTTCTTCGCAGCATACTCCTGACGGAAGAGTTTGTTGCGCGGACCCGCCCCCGTCACACTCAACAGCGTGCCACTGTTCTTGCAAGTCTCCAACCAACTGTCTGTGGTATTGACCCAATGCTCGCAATCGCTGATCAGCACCCCATTGCGTTGAGAATTGACAAAAGCAATGTTGTCGCGAACCGTCTTCACCAAAAAGGTATTATCCGGACTCACCAACGGAGAAAAATACAGGCGATAATCGCCGCCCTCCACATGAGGCAAATACGGATGCAGCTTTTTGCCGCGCTCTGCCTGCGCCAAAATGTGATCCACCAAAAAATCGTATTCGTCCAACACAGCATGATACTCGTGCTCATTGGCAAACAGTCCACACTCCTTGTAATGATGGATTTGGTACAACGTAGAAAACAACGTTTCGTGACACCAAATTTCCTCGCTCGCAATCTGTAAATAATTGTCGCTCAACCGCTCAAATCCCCGCTCATCGGGCATCATCGCCGCACTGAACGGCACCGATCGCAACCGATAATCATTCAAAAAATCGCGCTGCCACACAAAGGCCTTGAAAGCCGCAAACGCCGGAAACCAAAACCGATAAAACATGGGTATTTCCTGGGCTCCGTAAAGTATCAAACTGTTGGGACGCTCAATCGCTTTCTCCAAGTATACATTGATATCCCGATAGTAATCGTGGGTAGAATAATCCTTGCCTATCAATCGGAATTCTCCCTGAAACCAATTCTTCCCCAAGTGAATCATCGTGTTCAAATCAATCTCAAATTCCTTGGCCAATTTCATTAATTCGTCGGCCCGAAATGATTCTGGGTTCCGAATTCGTCGATACGCTGCGTCCTGTGAAATACACAATACATCGGCCACAATCGTGGCCGTCTTCATTCCTTTTTGTTTCGTCTTCTGATGTAATAACTGAGTAAATGTCTGAATCATACGCATAGCTCTATTTATTAATGTTTTGCACTAACACAATTTTTTATTGTTTATCACCCAAAAGTTTTGCGAAAAACGCAAATAATAATTTTTCCTCAGGGGCAGTTTGGCGATAAACGACGAGCATTGGCGCGGGCCCACACCAAACTTTGTATCGCATTTTAATCGATATGAATTATGGAAAAGCAATTGTACGAATCAAACAAATGGAATGAAATCAAATTTTACGCTTCTTGTAACTGCAACGAATTTGTACCCCGTAAAAGAAATCCCCATTATCCCGAACATCAACCCTGGAACCTGCCGCTGCGCAATCCACTATTCGGATACAGTTTCCCATCAAACCAGTGGAGGGCCTTCGCATGAAAAAGGCCTTACTCTTCACCGTTGTGCTCACGGGGTTTGTCCACCAAGCCTTCTGCCAAGACTACCTGAGCCAATACCAACAGTTCTTCAAAGGGTTGAACCTCGGCAGCACCCAAGCGCCCAAAATCATCGAGCTCGCCGCCCCCCAAATAGATCCCGCGGTATTCAATGGCGCCAATGCCAACATACCCGCAAAACTCGACCAAGCCGAAGAATTGGTGAGGTCGCTGCGATACACCCAGCGCGCCAACACCGGCAACATCCCCCACTGGGATAGCCTGCTGCTGTGGACAGAACAATACCTTAACCGAGGAATTTTGCCCTTGTTGTTGGTGGATTTTCGATACGAGCTGCTGAGCGATTCCTTCTGGATCCGGGAGCAGTACAGCTACCAATCCGATAGCAATTTCCTGCTCAAAAAAGGAACTTGGCAAACCAGCGATTTCCGCAAGGCGGATGCCTTCTGCTTCATTCCCATGAAAGAATACATCAGCCCGCAGATTCATTCGGTGGTTTTCGATACACGCTTTTATGTGAGTCACCGACAAACCACCAGCCTGCCCACCTTGGGTGGCGATATCCATGGTAACGCGTTTCGCATTTTGCCAAACCAACCCACGGCACTGCCTCCCACCAATGAGGGAATCAACAACCTCCTTTTGTTTTTGGAGGCCGACAGTCAAAATGAGCGATTCAGTATCAACAAAGGGATCAAAAGCGATGCGCTATCGGCCTTTAAGCGACTTGTGACCCGCTATCACCTGGTGAAAAATCCCCTCATCCCCGATTGGCAAACCATCACGCAGGGACTGAGTATCGATGAATTCAATGTGAGTACTTATGTCACCGCGGAAAATGGAAAAACCTTAGAAACCGGAGCGAAAGTGAGCATTCATTATAGCCACAAAACCAAAGGCGTTCCGGGGTGCCTCAACAAACCCATCGTCTTCGTGGAAGGCATCGATTTTGGATACCGCGGCTGGCCCACGGGATGCAGAGACGGCAAATGTGGCAATACCGGGTACATCGATCTACTCAAAGGAAAACAATGGGATGTTGAATCTCAATCCTGGACCGATTGGCACTCCATAGAACACGGTCCCGCCGTACTCAAAGAATACCGAGATTCTGGGTATGATATCGTCTACATCGACTTCTTCGATGGGGCCGACTTTATCGAAAACAACGCCGTAGTGGCCCAAGAAGCCATCAAACAAATCGAGCAACGACTCTGTGGCGAATACATTCATGTACTGGGTGCGAGCATGGGAGCCCTGGTGGCCAAACGCGCACTAACCCAACTAGAAAACGATACCATCGCCCACTGCATACAGAGTTATACCTCGTTCGATGGACCCCATCTGGGAGCCAATATTCCGCTCGGACTTCAAGCGACCCTAGAATACTACTCGGGGGTGTCGGGGAAAATCAGCGACCTGAAAAACCGAATGCTGAATCGACCCGCTTCAAAACAAATGCTGCTGGTACATTACCAAAACACAGACCGCCCCCATCCGTACCGCGATCGGTACATGGCCGACTCTACACTACAAGCCTTTCCAACAATGCCCTGGAGATTCGCCATTGTCAATGGAAGCAGTAATATCGATAATCAACAAC
>Ga0255184_1000099_pt1 | contig 30152 bp, 28 predicted proteins | sample Miss_Cont_RepA_0_FD_189954 | JGI IMG/M metagenome (GOLD analysis project Ga0255184, IMG submission 189954) | Freshwater microbial communities from Mississippi River, Louisiana, United States - Miss_Cont_RepA_0h | ecosystem: Environmental > Aquatic > Freshwater > River | place: USA: Louisiana...
AGTCTGAATTTCTGATCGGGGCGACATCTGCTCTGACAGATACGCTCAGTTTGGGTTCCACCTTCCAATACAACCCTTATAAAAGTGATTGGGACCGCATCCAGGTTGGAGCACGCTGGCGTCCTAAGCGTCTGGCAACGTTGTCAGCAACCTATCGCTATCAGCGTCCACCACCTCCCGGTGCAACCTATCAGCCTCAGGGACAGGATCAGGTCAGTCTGTCTTTTCAGTGGCCCATCACCAACAAATGGTACTCGGTGGGACGTGTGGACTATTCTTTGCTGGATCAACCTTCCACGCTCAGCAAGCCTGGCGTGACACAGGCAATTCTTGGCCTGGAGTACAAAGGCGATTGCTGCTGGACCGGTCGTGTGGTATTCCAGCGTTTTCAGGTTAACGTTGAGAAGGTCAACACCGCGGTATTTTTCCAGCTGGAGCTCGCCGGACTGGGCGCCTTGGGCAGCAGCCCCATGGGTATGTTGGGCAAGTCCATTCCTGGCTATGAAAACATCACGCCCCCGATTCCGAGCGTGGGCAAATTTGAAAGGTACGAATAATGGATCGTCTGTCTGTGCTGACAAAATGGTCTGTCTCACTGGTGGTTGTCTTTGCTGCAACGCTTTCGGCCAACGTGTTGGCTCAGTCCAACCCGTCTTCTGCCCAGTCTGCAAACCAAAAAACGACCAAACCGGCGTCAGGTCAAAAGGCTACGCCTGCGGCCAAAGCACCCGTTCAGCCGGAACAGGAAGCCGACCTGATCGTTGCAGTCGTCAACAAGGACGTGATCACGCAACGCGAACTCGACAAGCGTGTGACGCAAGCCAAGGCAGAAATGCGCTTGCAAAAAGTGACACCCCCACCAGATAGCGTGATCCAGCAGCAAATCCTTGATCGCATGATCATCGAAAGGCTGGAGCTTCAAGAGGCCGCTCGCCAGAACATCACGGTCACCGATGAGATGGTCAAGATGGCACTGGATAGCATCGCCAATCGCAACAAGATGAAAATGGACCAGCTGCGCAAGCAGGTGGAATCGTCAGGTGTGACATGGAAGGATTATCTGGAGATCATTCGCCGTGAAATCCTGATGGACCGTTTGCGCCAGCGGGTCGTGGACAGCACCATCCTCATCACGGACGCCGAGGTGGATGCCTTTCTCAAGGAACAAAAGGCCAGACAGTCGGGTGGCATCGCAGCGCTTGGCCGTCCTTCCGCTCAGCCTGCACAGGAGCAGGCAGCCCCCTCTGCGCAGGCGGCATCGGGTCCGGAGATTTTGGGTCTGGCACAGATTTTGGTTCGAGTTCCCGAGGGGGCGTCCAAGGATCAAGTTGACGAGTTGCGCAAGCGCGCCCAGTCCATTTTGGCTCGCATCAAAAAGGGTGAGAGCTTTCCGGACGTGGCAGCAGCCATGTCCGATGGCGCCGAGTCCAATCGCGGTGGTGACATGGGGGCGCGTCCCCTCGACGGATGGCCAGAGCTCTTTACCAAGGCAGTTGCTGGTTTGGGCCAAGGGCAAGTGAGCAACATCATTCAGAGCGGAAATGGTTTTCACATCCTGCTGGTGACTGGCCGAGCCGGAGGCGCTCAGCCTGCGCGACAGGCTCAGCGTCCCCAACAAGCCCAGGCACCGCAACCCCCTCAGGGAGGACCTGTGATTGCTGAGCCGAAAGGCCCCATGATGGTGAACCAAACTAAAGTTCGCCATATTTTGATCAAAACCTCAACAGTCATGAGCGATGAGTCTGCTCGCCAGCGGCTAGATGTGATTCGACAGCGGATCTTGAACGGTGAGTCGTTCCAGGATATGGCCAGGCGGTTTTCCAACGACAGCTCTGCCCCTCAAGGTGGTGAGCTGGGCTGGATCAATCCTGGCGAGACCGTGCCACCGTTTGAAAAGGCCATGAATGCCTTGCAAGTGGGTGAAGTCAGCCAACCAGTTCAGTCACCATTCGGCTGGCACCTCATTCAGGTTGAAGAGCGGCGCAGTCAGGATATGGCCGAGCAGTTTCAGCGTAACCAGGTCCGACAAATCCTGTTTGAACGTCGATCCAGAGATGCGTTTGACAACTGGCTGCAGTCATTGCGCAGCAGTTCATACATTGACAACCGTCTGGAAAAACGCCAGCGTCAGGCACAGTAAGTCGGAGCGGGATGATGTGCGTTCTGGCCGCTGCAGGAGTTGAAATAGGTAAAATGACATCAGGGTGGTGACATAAGGTGGCATTCCATCAGGCACGCAAGCGGTTTGGCCAGAATTTCCTGGTGGACCTTGCCGTCATTGACCAGATTTTGCGAGCCATTGCGCTTGAGCCCGACGATCGCGTCATTGAAATCGGTCCTGGCTTGTCTGCATTGACGGGCCCCATGCTTGATCGGTTGCAGCATTTGACCGTGGTGGAAATCGACCGGGACCTCGCAGACCGTTTGCGCCAGGCCCATCCCCCCAGTCGTCTCACTGTGGTGCAGGCCGATGCACTGCTGCTGGATTATGCGTCCTTTGGCAGTGACATCCGTCTGGTAGGCAATCTGCCTTACAACATCTCCAGCCCCTTGCTGTTTGCCTTCTTGCCATTCGCAGATCACATCCGAGACCAACATTTCATGCTGCAGCGTGAGGTGATCGACCGCATGGTGGCCAAACCCGGCACGGGTGACTACAGTCGGCTGTCTGTCATGCTCCAAAGCCGCTATCGGATGCAAAAACTGTTTGACGTGATGCCGGAATCGTTTGATCCGCCACCCAGGGTGGTGTCATCCGTGGTGCGCATGATCCCACTTGGCCCAGATCGCCCTCAGGCGATTGATGCGGGTTTGTTTGAGCGGGTGGTGCAGAGAGCGTTTTCCCAGCGACGCAAGATGCTCAGAGGCGTGATGTCGGACTGGAAAGACAAGATTCCCTGGGAGGCGCTTGCGATTCCACCGACGGCTCGGGCAGAGGAGCTGTCTGTTAGGGACTACATCGCCCTGACAGATGCTTTGCACCAGGCGGGCATTCGCTAGATCACGTGGTGCCTTGCAGCAAGCCAGACCCGCATGATGTCGCTGGCACGCTGCTCCAGCAGGGTGGATGTCTGGCGACATGCCTCATCCAATGTCATGGGGCCAGACGCAATGCTGAATGCTGCTGCAATGCCAACAGGGTATAGCGCTTGATATCCTTGGCCTAATGATCCTGCAATCGCAATCACGGGCACACCGGCTGCCTGAGCGATCTTTGCGACTCCCATGGGGGTCTTGCCGTGCAATGTTTGTGCATCCATGCGGCCCTCGCCGGTTATCACCAGCGCGGCACCCTGAACGGCAGCGGCCAGTCCACTGATCTCGGCAATGACCTCCACACCAGGCCTGAACCGGGTGTTCATGAAGGCGTGTGCTGCAAACCCCACTCCACCTGCTGCCCCTGACCCGGGTTGATCCCGCATGTCCTTTCCAAGCGCCCGCTGGCACGCATCGGCAAAGCATGACAGCGCTTGGTCGAGCTGTTTGACCTGTTCGGGCGAGGCGCCTTTTTGTGGCCCAAACACAGCAGATGCACCCGAAGGGCCGCATAGTGGGTTGTTCACGTCAGATGCGATGGTCACATCCACCTGGGAAAGACGGGGATCCAGTCCTGCTGTGTCGATGCGATGACAGTTCACCAGGGCCGCACCACCAGGCTCAAGCGTGTTCCCATCTCTATCGAGCATGCGCAGGCCGAGCGCTTTCATCATGCCCGCGCCAGCGTCATTGGTCGCGGATCCACCCAGACCAAGAACCAGGTGACGTGCACCTGCGTCAAGAGCTTCCAGAATCAACTCCCCCACGCCAAAGCTGCAAGCACTAAGGGGGTTGCGCTGACCAATGGGGATGTGCTCCAGACCTGCAGCAGCAGCCATTTCGATGACCGCCGTATGATCGGCTAGCCAGGCCCAGCTGGCAGAAATCGGGTGTCCATTCGCATTGCGGACAGTGCGCGTCCTGCGCTCACCCTGAGTGGCACCCAGAACCGCCTCCACCGTTCCCTCTCCGCCATCGGCCATCGGCAGGCAGATGGTGTTGGCAGCTGGCAGTGCGTGTTTCACGCCCCGTGCAATCGCGTGCGCAACGTCGGGTGCAGACAGGCTTTCCTTGAATGAGTCCGGTGCAATGACGATTTTCATGTTTATCCAAAAAACCAGTAACAGACGGCAATCGCCGCGATGATGCCGGCCAGGTCAGCAATCAGCGCACAGCCCACGGCATGCCGTGCGCGCTTGATGCCGACGGCGCCAAAATACACGGCCAATACATAAAAGGTGGTTTCGGTGCTGCCCTGAATGGTTGCAGCAACCAGGGCAGGAAAGCTGTCCACGCCATGATGCTGCATGGTTTCAATCAGCATCGCTCTGGCGGCACTGCCTGAGAAAGGTTTGACCAACGCCGTAGGCAGCGCATCCACAAAACGTGTATCCAGGTTGAGAGACTGAACCAGCCAGCGGATGCCGTCAAGCGCAACATCGAGCGCACCAGACGCTCTGAGCACGCCAATCGCACAGAGCATCGCCACCAGGTAAGGCAGCAGGTCTTTGGCAATATCAAAACCCTGTTTCGCGCCCTCAACGAACGCCTCGTAGACCGGCACGTTTTTTCGCCAGCCAACGAACAGGAACAGCATGATGAATGACAGCAGCACCAGGTTTCCGGTCAGGCTGGAGACCTGAGCCAAGGCAGCAGCAGAGAGTGTGGAGGCACCCGCAATGATCGCGCTGATGAACAAGGCAATCCCGCCGACCCAGAGCAGCACCACAGGGTCCCGCATGGGAAGCTTTTGTATCCAGGCTACTGACAGCAGGCCGGCCAAGGTGGAAGCAGAAGTCGCCAGCAAAATGGGTAAAAACACCATCGTCGGATCGGCTGCACCCTGCTGAAGCCGGTACATGAAAATGCTCACGGGCAAAATTGTCAGAGAGGAGGCATTCAGCACCAGAAACAGGATCTGAGCATTGGTGGCCGCTTCAGGCTCAGTGTTGAGTGTCTGAAGCTCCCGCATGGCCTTGAGGCCAACTGGAGTCGCCGCATTGTCCAAGCCCAGCCCGTTGGCAGCAAAGTTCAGCGTGATCAGTCCGATAGCGGGGTGTCCCCGTGGCACACCAGGCATGAGGCGTGCAAAGAGCGGGGACAGCCATCTCGCGAGAACATTGACCAGGCCAGCCTGCTCGGCGATGCGCAAAAATCCCAGCCACAAGGTGAGCGTGCCAAACAGCACGATCATGATTTGTACGGAGAGGGTGGCCATGTCGAACAAGTTGCCCACCATGCGGGTGAACACTTGTTCGTTGCCGATCACGATCCACTGGTACAGCCCCGAGCCAAAGGCAACCAGGAAAAAACCGAGCCAGATCGCATTGAGCATGCTTGGCGCGCCTGCGGATCAGGCCTGCTTTTTCTGGATGAACTCGATCTTGTAGCCGTCCGGATCCTCCACGAAGGCAATCACCGTTGTGCCATGCTTCATGGGGCCAGCCTCGCGGGTGACTTTGCCCCCTTTGGCACGAACCTTGTCGCAGGCCTCGTAAGCATTGTCGACCTCGATGGCAATGTGGCCATAAGCACTGCCAAGCTCATAGGAGTCGGTGTCCCAGTTGTGAGTCAGCTCCAAGGCAGCAGCTTCGGACTCGTCCTGATATCCAACAAAAGCCAGGGTGAAGCGTCCCGTGGGATAGTCGGATTTGCGAAGCAGGCGCATGCCAAGCACATTGGTATAGAAGTCAATGGATCGGTCCAGGTTCCCGACACGAAGCATGGTGTGAAGGATGCGCATAACAATCTCCAGGCAAAAGCAAAAACAAGACCAACAACATCGTAGTGATCATAACTGCATCAGAGGTCGGGCATATGGTCGGGTGTATGGCCCTTGAGCATCTGTCTGGCCGCAAGATAGTCCGGATATAGCGATCCGACCTCGTCCCAGAAATCCCGGCTGTGATTCATCTGGCGCAGATGGGCCAGTTCATGGGCGATCACGTAGTCAATGACAGTCGGGGAAAAATGAATGAGCCGCCAGTTCAGCATGATGTTGCCATCACTGGTGCAGGATCCCCAGCGTGTGGAGGCAGAGGAAAGCCTCCAGCGTTGGATGGTGAGGCCAGAGACCTTGAGGAAGTGATTCATGCGCTGTTCAAACCACATGTGTGCACGCGATTGCAACCATGCTTGGGCCATGTCCCTGACACGAGTCGACTCGGCATGAGTGGGCAGCGGCAGCCACAATGAGGTTCCGTCCTCAGGGGCGTCGGGGTTGCCGCCAAACAGCGCGCTTGCATGGGAAGGTGACGTTGCCGGCATGCCAAGCTGGATGATGATCTTGCAGCCTAGATAGGGTAGGGTGCCCCCAGCTTGCCAGCAATTCGATGTCATGGACATTTTTTGCTTTCGCGCTTGCCAGTCACGCAGCTTGGAAAGGATCCATGCGGATTTTTCCACCACGGCCGCATCAATCTGTCCCAGGCTCACCCAGTTGGGTGCCGCCACTCGCAGGCCTTCGTCCCCGATCGTGAACCCAATGCTACGTCGCCTGGAACGGATCAGGACAAAGCCAATGGCGTGTCCGGCATGCTGAACAGTCCGCCAGCGCGCACCCTCTGGAAGGACGCTCGGGCATTGCATCCAGCTTGCGGCTGCACCAACAGGCTCTTCCAGGGAAAGTGCAAGCTGACTCATGTCTGGTGGCGAAATCGCTCTGGATTGAGTCGACGCATTTCCTGGTCAATCCAAGCATAGACTTGGTCGTTGAGCTCCTCGGGTGTCAAGCCCTCGGAGCGAATGACGGGGCCAATCGAGACCGTGACCATGCCGGGCTTTTTGATGAAAGCCTTGCGTGGCCAGCACTCACCAGCATTGAGTGCAATCGGTATGACGGGGACGCCCGTGCGGCTGGCCAAGAGCGCGCCACCCATTTTGAATCGACCCATTTTGCCAGGTGCGATCCGGGTGCCTTCAGGAAAAAGAATCGGCCACCGACCTTCTGTCAGCCGCTGCTGGCCCACACGAACGACCTGCTCAAACGCATCACGCCCTTTGCTGCGATCAATCGGAATCATGCGCAAGAGCGCAAGTCCCCAGCCAAAAAAAGGAATCCGGTGCAGCTCCCGCTTGTAGACGAAGCAGACCTCGCGCGGCAGGTGAGACGGTAAAAACAAGGTTTCCCAGGCAGATTGGTGCTTGGACAAGACCACTGCTGGACCATCAGGCAGGTTTTCCATGCCGACGACCCGCCAATGGATGCCGCAGATCACTTTTGCCCCCCAAGCGGCAAGCCTGGGCCATCCCATGGTCAGCTGGTAACGCCAGCGCAGCGGCAATGGCGACCAGAGCATACAGGCGAAGGCGTAGGGGATCACCGTGACAATCAAAAAAACCATGTAAAGCAGGGATCGCAGCCAACGCATCTTGGTCAGTGCTCCGAGAGAATGCGGTCTACCACCGCAGCAAGGTCGGGTTCAAACTGGGTACCGGGGGGCAGGCCACCTTGCTGAAAGGTACGGTTGCCATTCCCTGTCCTGACCAACCACGTCTGCCCACAGCCTACTGCATGTGCAGCCTGCAGGTCACGCAAGGAGTCGCCAACAGCCGGCACGTTTTCCAGCGTCACATCAAAGCGTCTGGCGATATCAAGGAACAGTCCTGGCAATGGCTTGCGGCATTGGCAAGATTCATCAGGGCCATGCGGGCAAACAAAGATGGCATCCACGCTGCCACCAACTTGCGAAAGCTCGCGTCGAAGCTTGTGATGGATCTCTGCCAGTGTGGTCATGTCAAACAAGCCACGAGCCAAGCCTGACTGATTGGATGCGATGGCAACAGTCCAGCCCGCCTGGTTCAACCTGGCGATGGCCTGCAGGCTGCCTGGGATGGGGATCCACTCATCCGGATGCTTGATGTAATGAGGGCTGTCCTCGTTGATCACGCCATCACGGTCGAGGATGATGAGCTTCATTGCGCCAACCTGGAAATGTCGGCGACTTGGTTCATCAGGCCATGCAGCTGGTTCAACAGAGCCAGGCGGTTTTGGCGCAGGGCAGGGTCGTCAGCCATCACCATGACATCGTTGAAAAACTGGTCGACCTGCTCTCGTGCCAAGGCCAACGTGGACAGGGCACCGACAAAGTCACCTAGCTGCATTTGGTTTGCTGCCTGTGGCTGCAAAGATGCAATTTTACTGGCGAGGGCTTGTTCTGCTGGATCGCTCAGCAAGGCAGGGTTGATTTGATCGGGAAGCGCATCTGCCTTTTTGAGCAAGTTGCCAATGCGCTTGTTGGCGGCTGCCAAGCTCGCTGCAGAGGGGCTTTGGGAAAAGGTTTCCGCTGCGATAATGCGCGCTGTCACCTGATGTAGGGGAGGCGTCAATGCCAAAACGGCTTCGACGGCATTGCGGTCAAATGACTGGATCAATTGATTGCGATAGCGCTCATACACAAAAGTACAAGCCTCGCTCACCGTGTCCTCTGCTAGCACTCCGGGGTCAAATGTATCCGCAGCGGTTTGCAACAAGCCTTGAATGGTGAGTGGCCCAGGCTGGCTAATGTTGAGCAGGCCACCGGCCGTCAATTGTTCAGCGGCACTGATGAGGCCCAGGGCTGCGCGCCGCAGTCCGAAAGGATCCCGCTCCCCTGTTGGTGCCAGGCCGATTCCCCAAATGCCCGTGAGTGTCTCTGCGCGTTCAGCCATAAACAGGATGACAGCTGTCAACGTCGTTGCATCCACAGCCGCATCGATCCTGTTCTGATATTGCGTCTGCAATGCCTGCGCAACCTCGGGTGCCTCGCCATCTCCACGGGCATAGTAGGCCCCCATGATTCCCTGCAATTCGGGGAACTCACCCACCATGTTGGTAGTCAGGTCTGCCTTGGCAAGCAGGGCGGCACGATCAGCATGTTGTTCATTTGCTCCCAGCGTCCTAGCCAGCCAGGTGGCGATGCGCCTGACGCGTCCAACACGCTGCAATTGTGTGCCAAGCTTATTGTGATAGACGATCGAGCCGAGCTGGTCCACGCGCTGGTGCAGTGGAATTTTGCGGTCAGTGTCAAAGAAAAACTGTGCATCTGCCAAGCGTGGCCGCACCACCCGCACGTTGCCCTCAATGATGTTTGCCGGATTGTCGCAAGGCATGTTGCTGACAATCAGAAAGCGATGGGTCAGCTTGCCGCTTTTCGGGTCAAACAAGGGAAAGTATTTCTGGTTTAGGCGCATGGTCAGGATGAGGCACTCCTGGGGCACATCCAGAAACCGTTGCTCAAAGTAGCCGATGTAGACGGCTGGAGACTCGACCAGCGCCGTGACCTCGTCCAACAATGCCTCCACCTCCGGCCCCTCGCTGATCGTGGCGTGAAGGGCTGCCGCTTGCTCTTGCAAGGAACGCCAGATTTGTGAGCGTCGTGCTTCAAATGAGGCCACAACATGGCCAACTTGAGCGAGCTCTTGTTCATAAGCATCCGCATGCGAAAGGGAAATTTTGCCGGGATGCAGAAAACGGTGGCCATGCGTGCATCGATCTGCTGTCAGGCCCAGGATGCTGGCCGGAACGACCTCATCTCCATGCAAGGTCACCAGGGCGTGGGCTGGGCGGACAAACTTGACTGTCGTGTGACCATCGGCGAGTTGGTAGCGCATGACCTTGGGAATGGGAAGTCCTTGAACAGCTGACTCGATCACCCCCTCAAGTGCCTGGGAAAGCAATGCACCTGCTGCCGTTCCGCTTGCAACGAGATAGTCCTGCTTGCCATCGGATTCACGGCCCAAGCTCGACACGTCCATGGACTCCAGTCCCTTGGCTGCGAGTTTTTTGATCAAAGCGGCTGTGGGCTTGCCATCGGCATCGAGCCCTACCTTGACCGGCATCAGTTTCTCAGAGTAGGCGCGCGAGGGGGCCTCAGACAGCACACTAGAGAGCCTGACTGCGAGCCTGCGCGGAGCAGCAAAGGGGGTGGTGGCGTTGCCCTCTGCGACCAAGCCGAGCGCAGCCAGTCCATCATGCACGCCTTGTGCAAAGGCCTGGCCCAGCCTCATCAAGGCCTTGGGCGGAAGCTCCTCGGTGAACAGCTCAATCAGCAAGGGACGAAGTAAGGGACGAGAGGACATCAACGAGCCCCCTTTGCGGTTTGCAACATGGGAAAGCCCAGTTTTTCACGTGATTCGAAGTAGGCCTGCGCAACAGACCGGGAAAGATTGCGGATCCGGCCAATGTAGGCTGCCCGTTCCGTGACGCTGATGGCGCCTCGGGCATCCAGCAGGTTGAACGTGTGTGCAGCCTTCAGTGTGGCCTCATAAGCAGGCAGGGCAAGCGGAACGGCCATCAGCTTTTGTGCCTCTGCCTCATAGTCTGCAAAATGCCGGAACAGCATCTCGGCGGTAGAGTGCTCAAAGTTGTAGGTCGATTGCTCGACTTCGTTTTGGTGGAACACATCGCGATAGAGCATGCGTCCATGCGGACTGTTGGTCCAGACCAGGTCGTAGACGCTTTCCACCCCTTGCAGATACATGGCCAGGCGCTCCAGGCCATAGGTGATCTCGCCGGTGGTAGGCGTGCAATCCAGGCCACCCACCTGCTGAAAATAGGTGAACTGGGTCACCTCCATGCCGTTGAGCCAGACCTCCCAGCCAAGACCCCATGCGCCGAGGGTTGGGTTTTCCCAGTCATCCTCGACAAAACGGATGTCATGCTCGGTCGGACGGATGCCGAGTGCTTCAAGAGAGCCAATGTAGAGGTCCAGGATGTCAGGCGGGGCGGGCTTGAGCACAACCTGATACTGGTAGTAGTGTTGCAGCCGGTTGGGATTCTCGCCATAGCGACCGTCCTTGGGTCGGCGAGAGGGCTGAACATAGGCGGCTCGCCAGGGCTCAGGACCGATGGCACGCAAAAAAGTGGCAGTGTGGGAGGTGCCGGCACCGACCTCCATGTCGTAGGGCTGGAGCAGGGCACAGCCCTGGTTGTCCCAGTACTCTTGGAGCCTGAGGATGATTTGCTGAAATGTAAGCATGGGTTCGACGCGAGGATCGGCTCATAGGGCGAAACAGCTTGTCATTTTAGCTTGGGGCGGCATCAAGGGCGACTTGAGCCTGAATCGCCTATGATTCGTCCCAAGAGGTGGCTGCAAGTCCCTCATGCTGAACGCATCAAATTCGGAAAGCTACCCCTTCGAGCCTTGAACTCAGGAGCACAGATGTCTGAACTAGTAAACGTGCAGTACTTGGACGGGATCATGGTGATCACGGTCAACCGGCCTGCTGCCCGCAATGCCATCACGATCGATTGCGCCCATGCCATGTCTGAGGCGTTTGAGGAGCTAGATCGCCGGGATGATGTGCGCATCGGGATTTTGACTGGGGCTGGCAATACCTTCAGCTCTGGCATGGATCTCAAAGATTTTGCCCGTACCGGCAAGCGCTCGCTCGTGCCTGGCAAGGGATTTGCAGGGTTGAACGAGGCCCCACCCAAAAAACCACTCATTGCGGCGGTGGAGGGGTATGCACTCGCAGGCGGATTTGAGATGATGCTGGCCTGTGACCTGGTGGTGGCAGCCAACAATGCCATGTTTGGCCTGCCGGAAGTTAAGCGGGGGCTGGTGGCAGGCTCTGGCGGCATGTTGCGCCTGCCTAGGCACATTCCCTACCGGATCGCCATGGAAATCGTCCTCACGGGCGATATGCTCAGTGCAGAGCGCGCCCACCACTTTGGCCTGATCAACGTGATCACAGAGCCAGGTGGTGCCCTGCAAGGGGCAATCGATCTTGCCCGCAGGATCTGCGAAAATGGTCCGTTGGCAGTGCAAGTGGCCAAGCAGGTTGTATCCAAAAGCCTGGACTTTGACCAGGAAACCATGTTTGATCAGCAGCGACCGATGATTGCGCCGGTGTTTGCTTCTGAAGATGCGCGCGAGGGATCGCTCGCATTTGCAGAAAAGCGCAAGCCGCTCTGGAAGGGAAAATAATTCGTTTTGCTTTTTTATGAATAGGTAAAGTCATGACAGTCACGATCCAGGAAGAAGACCTGATCCAATCGATTGCGGATGCGGTCCAGTTCATCAGCTACTACCACCCAGCCGACTACATCAAGCACCTGGCGCGTGCCTATGAGAGGGAGCAAAGCCCTGCGGCCAAGGACGCCATGGCTCAAATCCTGACCAACTCGCGCATGTGTGCCGAAGGGCGCCGTCCGATCTGTCAGGATACCGGCATCGTCAACGTGTTTCTGAAAATTGGCATGCAGGTTCGCTTCAACACCAACCGCAGCATGCAGGAGCTCTGTGACGAGGGTGTTCGTCGTGGCTATCTCAATCCAGATAATCCGCTGCGTGCTTCGGTGCTGGACGATCCCTTATTTGCCCGTCGCAACACGCGTGACAACACGCCTTGTGTGGTGAACGTGGAGCTGGTCCAAGGCAATACGGTGGATGTCCAGGTGGCAGCCAAGGGTGGCGGCTCCGAAAACAAATCCAAGATGGTCATGCTCAATCCTAGCGACTCCGTTGTCGACTGGGTCCTGAAAACCATCCCAACCATGGGTGCAGGCTGGTGCCCTCCCGGGATGCTGGGCATTGGTGTGGGCGGCACTGCTGAAAAGGCAGTGCTGATGGCCAAGGAAGCCCTCATGGAAGACCTTGACATGTACGAGCTGCTTCAGCGTGGTCCATCCAACAAAACCGAAGAGCTGCGCATTGAGCTCTATGAAAAAGTCAACGCGCTTGGGATTGGCGCCCAGGGCCTGGGTGGGCTGACCACCGTGCTCGATGTCAAGATCAAGACTTTCCCCACTCACGCGGCCTCTAAGCCAGTGGCGATGATCCCCAACTGTGCCGCCACGCGCCATGCGCACTTTGTGCTGGACGGATCGGGGCCTGCACACCTGGAGCGTCCGTCACTGTCGGATTGGCCTGATGTGCATTGGGCGCCTGACTACAAGTCCTCCAAGCAAGTTGACCTCAACAAGCTGACCAAGGAAGAGGTGGCGAGCTGGAAGCCAGGCCAAACCTTGTTGTTGTCCGGCAAGATGCTCACCGGACGCGATGCGGCGCACAAGCGCATCCAGGACATGCTCGCCAAGGGTGAAAAGTTGCCTGTCGATTTCACCAACCGGGTCATTTATTACGTGGGCCCAGTGGATCCTGTCCGCGATGAAGTGGTGGGTCCTGCTGGCCCGACGACAGCGACACGCATGGACAAGTTCACCGAGACCATGCTGGCCCAAACCGGACTGATTTCCATGATCGGCAAGTCCGAGCGAGGCCCGGTTGCAATCGAGTCGATTCGCAAACACAAGTCAGCCTATCTGATGGCAGTGGGTGGTGCGGCCTATCTGGTTTCCAAGGCGATTCGCGGTGCACGTGTGCTCGCCTTTGAAGACCTCGGCATGGAAGCGATCTACGAGTTTGATGTGGTCGACATGCCTGTCACTGTTGCTGTCGATTCGAATGGCACATCGGTTCACAACACCGGACCCAAGGAATGGTCTGCCAAGATTGCCGGCATTCCGGTCGCTGTCGAATCAGCACTGAGTTGAGCGAGGCGTCACTCGCAGGCCAGTGTCATCCCAACTAGCCGCCCCGTTCGGGGCGGTTTTTTCTGGTCAGGATGTTTCCTGCCGCAAATGTTCCATGGCCATCTCGCGCATCTTGGTGCGTTGAAACTTGAGTCCATTCGCACTGGCTGTCGCGGGGAACGCATCGACAAACCAGATCCGGACTGGCACTTTGAACGCGGCGAGCTTTGTGGCGACCAGTCGTTTGAGTTCGATCGAATCCTGGGCCGTCTTCTCGGCAATAACGAATGCGACAGGCTTGGGCTGGCCGTCAATCTGCACGCCGACCACTTGGGCATCTTTCACGCCTGGTTGCTCAGACAGCACCTGCTCAATTTCACTTGGATCGACAAGAAATCCACCAAGACGCAGCGTATCTCCCATGCGGGTTTGATAGACGAAGCTGCCATCCTGTCTCACATAGCCTAAATCGCCTGTGCGGAAATAGCCATCGCTGGTGAAGGCCGCAGCGGTTGCCTCAGGGTTGTTGTAGTAGCCCACAAACAGCGTGGGAGAGGCGATTTCAATTTCTCCTGAAACGCCTGGCGGGCAGAGCTGACCCGACTCGGGATCGCGACAGCGGACACGGGCCAGCCCTCTCGCGGCGGGCATGCCTCCACCCAACACCCTTTCCTCCACAGGCAGGCCGGGCTCTTGAATGGAAAACAGGGCGTGCACCTCGCTCGAGCCATAGAGGCCACGCAGCGGAAATCCTCTGGGGATCAGTTCGTTTGCCAGCTCGAGATAGCCCGGACTGAAAGAGGCAAAGCCAAACAGTCGCAACGAGGGGTAGGGCACTTCCTCATCGGGAGTGGCTTCGAGCACACGACGGATCATCTCGTCGCTACCAAAAATATGCGTGATGGCATGTTGCTTGAGGAGCCTGGCTGTTTGGGTCGCGTCAAAGACATCCATCAAGACAATCGGCATGCCAGCGTGCATGGCGCCAAGCGCGCTGTTCATGCCAAACACTCCACACAGCGGTAGTGCTGTCAGGAGCTTGTCACCGGGATCGCCAAAGCCATATCCCTTGCAAACATGTCTGGCATGGCCAGAGAGTGTCGCTTGGGTGTGCATCACCAGCTTGGGACCTTTCGTGGTGCCCGATGTCGTGAAAAACACCATGGGCGCATCGGGCTGGTCAGCACGAGAGTAGTGCGTGCCTTGAGGCAATACGATCCTGTGGGCAGGCAAGCCAAGCAATGTTCCCGGGTCAAAGCCATCGTCATCGAGAATGGCCAGCTCCTGCAGTGCAGGCAACGCTGTGACATCTAGTCCTCGCAGCACGTCGGCAAAATCGATTTTCCGGAAGTTATGCTGCAGGATCAGCATGCGGGCTTGCGACATCGACAGGATGTATTGCAGCTCGTGGCTTCGGTATTTGGTGTTGACCGAGACCAGGGTGGCACCCAGCCTGCCTAATCCAAACAGCAGTGCCAGCCACTCCACCCGGTTGACCAGCCACACCGCGACGCGATCGCCCGCAACGATGCCTCTGAGACTTAACCAGGCCGCCATCTGATCACTCATCCGATCGAATTCGCGGTAGGTGATGCGATGCCCATCCTGGATGAGCATGGTGGCATCGGGCTGTTGAGTCAGGTGATCGTGAAAAATGCTATCCAGCGTGGACCCAACCGCAGTCATGTCAATACAGCTCCATCAGTGCTGTGTTGTCGCTGAACTCGTCTGGTTGGCCTTCGCGGATGACTTTGCCTGACTTCATCACAATGACGCGATCCGAAATTTTGAGCGCCTCGCGGACATTCTGCTCAACGATCAGGATCGACATCCCCCGCTCTTGTTGCAGTTGACGGATGGGGCCCAGCAGGTCTTGAAACAGCTTGGGTGCAAGGCCGATCGATGGCTCGTCCAGCAGCAGGCAGCGCGGCTGACTGAGCAAGGCACGACCAAGCGACACCATCTGCTGTTGGCCACCCGAGAGAGTGCCTGCACGCTGTTGATAAAACCTTTTCACCATGGGCAAGATACCCATGACCCAGTCCAAGCGTGCAGACTGCTCTCCAGCGGGGATGCCGTTGGCCCAGAAACCGAGCTTCATGATCTCTGCCACGGTGAGCCCTGGAAATACGCCACGACCCTCTGGAACCATCACCACGCCCGCATCGCTCATGCCACGCGGGGTCGGTGTCTCAATCGATTGGCCCTCCAGGGCGATTTGCCCTTGCGAACGCTTGACGAGACCAAATAAAGTTTTGAGCAGAGTGGACTTGCCAGCGCCATTGTGTCCAATCAGGCAGAGCACCTCATTGTTCAGCAGCTGCAACCCAAAATGCTCCAGTACGGGTCGCCCGCCGTAACCGACAGTCAAGTTGCTGGCTTCGAGAAAGACGTTCGAGCTCATGAGCGTTCACCGAAATAGATTGCCGCGAGATGAGGGTCCTTGAGGATGTCATCAGAACTGCCTTGCGCCAGCAGCTTGCCTTGGTCAAGGAAGGCCACGCGGTCAGATAGCTGAATTACGATATCCAAGTTGTGTTCGATGATGCAGATTGTCACCCCTTTGGCCGCATACTCTCTGAGCAAGGCGACAAAACGGTCAAACGATCGTGGATCGAGGCCGGACGCAGGCTCATCCAGCAGCCATAGCTTGGCCTTACTCGCCATGATGCGGGCCAGGCTTAAAAATTTGCGCTCGGCATAGGCAAGATCCACTGCGCGCTCTGTTCGCTTGTCGGCCAGGCCCGTTTCTTCGAGGATCTCATCGACGCGTTTGCGAACAGCGTCGGCACCCGTCTGCCACAGCCAACTGTTGCGCTCCATCACGGTCATGATGTTTTCCTCGACCGTCATGTGGCTGAACAGGCGAAGGTCCTGGAATGTTCTTGCAATTCCCATTCGAGCAATTTTCCATGGCTCGATGCCGTTCAAAGATTGGCCGAGCCAGTGCACCGTGCCACTGGTCGGAACCAGGTGTCCGGTGATCATATTGAACAGGGTCGTCTTGCCAGCGCCATTGGGGCCGACCAGTGTGGTGATGACACCAGCGGGCAGGTCCATCGAGACATCAGAAATGGCCTGAAGCCCGCCGAAGTTTTTGTTCAGGTTGCGGATTTCCAGCAAAACCTGATGCGGTGCAGCCTGGCTCATGCTGATTTCTCCTTGCTGCGGCCACCGACCAGCCCGCCTGGACGGAACATCATGAGCAGCACCATGGCCAGGCCGTAAATGATCTGCTGAATCGTGCCCAACTCACTTTGAGGAATGAAGGGAAGGTAGGTCAGAGCAGCAGGCAGCGCCATCAGCAGGGCCGCGCCGACGATTGGCCCAAAGAGTGTGCCAGTGCCACCAATGATCACCATGGCCATCAGCAGAATCGACATGTCAAGCATGAAGCCTTCCACGTTGACAAAGCTCATGTAGAACGCGTAGAGCGTACCGGCCACCCCAGCGAGCCCGGCAGAGACTGCAACCGAAAGCGTTTTGACGGCGTTGACATGTTTGCCATAGGCCTGAGCGGCCGACTCGCTGTCACGGATCGCCATGAGGCTGCGGCCAAAACTGCCCCGCACCAGCAGTGCGGTGATGCCTAAAACAGCCAGCAGGATCACAAAGGCCAGAGTCAAGTAGGATGCCTGGCTCCCAAACGTGTAGCCAAAAAGCTTGGGTGGTGGAATGCCAATCATGCCTCCAAGACCTCCAGTGACCGATTTCCATTCGGAAAAAATGGTGACACCGATCACCTGCAGGCCCAACGATGCCGCGACAAAGTATTCGCCGCGCACTCTGAGAGCCGGCAAGGCCAACACCATGGAGAGCACTGCTGAAAGCGCTGCCGATGCAGCGATGCAAATCAGCAATGAGTCCGTCACATGCAACGCCAGGTAAGCGGCAGTGTAGGCGCCAACGCCAAAGAAAATGGCATGCGCCAGCGAAAAGATGCCGGCGTATCCCATGATGAAGTTCAGGGTTAGCGCCAGAATGGCGTTGATGCAGAAAAGGACTGCAATGTTTTGAAGATAGGCAAGCATGTTTTCTGTCTCCGGTCAGCTCACAATCGCACGGCCATAAAAACCACCTGGACGGAACAGGATGAACAGGAACAGGATCACGAACGTGACGGCTTCGCTCCATTGCGGATCAATGAAGGCGAGGCAGAGGTTTTCAGCCATGCCAAGCAGCAGGCCTGCCATGGCGGCCCCGCGCAGGCTGCCCACGCCACCTACGATGGTGGCGGCGATACTGATCAGCATGATGTGGTTGCCCATTGAAGGATTCAGCCCGCTGGTGGTCGCAGTCAAGATGGCAGCTGGCACCACGAGCACAGATCCGATCAGAAAGACATACTGGGAAAGCTTGCGCGGTGTCAGTCCATAGACTTCGACCAGATTGGGGTTTTCGCCCAGCGCACGCAAGGCGATCCCCAGGTTGGTGCGTGTCAGCAGATATTGCAGGATGGCAAAGCAAACCACAGCACACAAAATGGCCACTCCAGCCATTGGTGCGACAAAGAGTCCAGGGATCACCTCAATGCTTTTGCTCAGCGGGGTCGTGACCGTCACCATGCCACGCCCAAACACGATAGAGATCACGTTTTGCACGACAATCGCCGCACCAAAGGAGGCAACGAACACCGTGAAAAAAGAACCCTCGTGCCGCTGAATGACGGCATAGACCCATCGGTCAAGCAGGACGCCGAAGATGCCGGCCGCGATCGCCGAGACCACCACGGCAAGTGGCCAGCTCCATTGCAGAACTGAAAAGCATTCGTAAAACACAAACCCGGCGATCGTGAACGTCGCCCCGTGTGCAGCGTGAAAGATGCGGGTCATGCCAAAAATCAGCGAAAACCCGGCTGCGATCAGCGCGTATAGCGCGCCGGTCTGCAGCCCGTTGACCATCAACTGGACAAAGAGCATGGGGCGAATCCTTTGTGCTTGTCTGTTGGATGCTTATTTGGCAGCAGAGACTATCTTGCTCTTTCCGCCATCTTCGATCTGGTTCACCTGGATGGGTGACTTGACCGTGCCGTCATCAGCAAATGAGACTGTGGCACCGACAAACTCAAAGTTCTTGGTGGCCTTGCGCTGAGCCAGCAGGTTTTCCCCTGTGACTGGTTTGCCAGCTTTTTCAAGAGCGGCAGCCAGTTCGGCAAAGGTCAGGACCGCGTTGTAATAATTGAGCACATACATGTTGGGCTCTTTGTTGTATTTCTTTTTGTAGTCCTCAAGCATGCGCTTGGTCAGGGGATCATTCTTGTCCCAGTTGACCAGCTGGCTGGTGTAGTAGGCACCCTTGGACTCTGGCAGTGCCAGCACAGATGGGATGGCAAATGCCGAATAGCTAGCCAGGGGCTGGCTCACGCCGTTATCACGCAACTGCTTGATGAGCTGAACTTGCTGGTTGCCATAGCTGGCGATGTACACCGCGTCAGGCTTGGTGTCACGCACGCGTGCGGCGATGCCAGAGAACTGTTGAGCGGTGGTGGGGATGGAGAAGGAGCCAACCAGCTCACCACCAGCTGCCTTGAGTTCCGTGCCCAGCTCCTTGACGATGGCTTGGCCAAGTGGATCATCCACGTACACCAGCGCAATGCGTTTGTAGCCCTTTTCCTTGACGAGGAAAGGGGCCATGGTGCGGACTTCGAAGTTGGCCAGCGGAATCGTGTTCCAGAAATACTCACCCAGGCTGGCGAGGTCAGGGCCCACGCCACCGCCGTTGACCATCACGACCTTATTGCGCTGGCCAAGTGGGGCAATGGCTTTGGAGACACCGGTGAAGGCAGACAGAACATAAGGTGTCTTGGTGACGTTGATCAGCTTGTTGGCAGCGATCACGCCTTGCGTAGGCAGTGCCTGGCTGTCTTCATACACCACATTCAACTTGTTTTTGAGTTTTTTGTCAGCATTGATGTGTTCGACTGCCAAATTCACGCCGCTGCTGAACACTTGTCCGTATTCGGCGTTGGGACCGCTGAGGGGAAAGGCTGCACCGATGTTGTAATCGGCAGCAAGTGCGGGTGCCGCGATGCTGGCTTGAGCTAGCACGAGTGCAGCGAGAAGCTTTTTCATGAAATGTCTCCGGATAAAGTTGAATGCCGCTTTGTGCGCGCGGCTTGGTAAGTGATCAAACGACAACAAAGGATGTCAGATGGATGAACTGCGTTCAAGTGGTTTGGGCTCAGGGTATTCCCAAGTGCTGATGAACCATTGACCAAGTCAGTTCGTATCCCTCAACGCCCAAGAAGCTCCTTCAGAATCTCCTGAGTGTGCTCACCTAGCATGGGGGCATGCCGGCGATACTGCACGGGTGTTGCCGAGAAACGCATTGGGCTGGCGGTAGTGGGTGAGGTTCCTGCAACAGGGTGCGGGACCGTCTGCCAAATTTTGCGGTACTTGACCTGTGGATGAGCAAACACCTGATCGATGCTCTGGATGGGACCGCAGGGGACACCCGCGACTTCCATCCTGTCGATCCACTCATCACGCTTGCCGGTCAGCATGATTTTCTCGAGCATGGGAATCAGCTCATCCCGATGGGTGACGCGCATGCGGTTCGTCGCGAATTTGGGATCCGCGCCAAGCTCAGGCTTACCAATCGCTTTGGCAAATGAGCGGAACTGAGAGTCATTGCCCACTGCCAGGATCAAATATCCATCAGCCGCCTTGAACACTTGGTAGGGCACAACGTTCTGGTGTGCGTTTCCTGCTCGGGTCGGGGCCACGCCAGAGGTCATGAAGTTCAGGTTTTGGTTGGCCAGCATGGAGATATGGCTGTCCAGCAAGGCAATGTCCAGGTGCTGGCCAAGACCGCTGCGATTACGCTCTTGCAGTGCGGCCAAGATGGCGACGGTCGCGTACATTCCAGTCATGATGTCCGTGACGGCCACGCCGGCTTTCTGTGGTCCCCCTCCAGGAAGATCGTCGCGCTCCCCTGTGATGCTCATCAACCCACCCATGCCCTGAATCATGAAGTCGTATCCTGGGCGAGGCGCGAACGGACCGTCTTGTCCAAAGCCTGTGATGGAGCAGTAGATGAGCTTGGGAAAATCCTTTTTCATGCTTTCGTAGTCAAGGCCATATTGCTTGAGGCCACCAACCTTGAAGTTTTCCACGAGAATGTCGCAGTGTGCAGCCAGCTCACGAACCAGCTTTGCGCCATCCTCGCTGGCCAGGTCGACCTCAATCGAGCGCTTGTTGCGATTGGCGCTCAGGTAATAGGCAGCCTCTGTGGTGTCCTTGCCTTGAGCATCCTTCAAGAAAGGCGGGCCCCAGCCACGCGTATCATCTCCCACACCCGGGCGTTCGACCTTGATGACGTCTGCACCCAGGTCAGCCAGGTTTTGCGTGCACCATGGTCCTGCCAGCACACGTGAGAGATCCAGCACACGAATCCCGGCGAGAGGGGCCTGTCTTGGTTGCGTCATGGCTTGATTCCTGCATAACCGTGGCTGAGCACCACGATGTCACGCTCGGCCACCTTGGCGCGGAAACGCACCCCTTTGCTTCCGTCTTTCCACATGTCGACAACCAGTGTTTCACCGGGAAACACAGGCGATGAAAATCGGGTGTTCAGTGACGTGAGCTTGGAGGCATCATTGCCACAAGCAGCCTGCACGATGGCACGAGCAGCGACGCCATAGGTGCACAGGCCATGCAAGATGGGCCGTGGATAACCAGCCTTGGCAGCAACAGCAGGGTCGGCATGCAAAGGATTGTCATCGGCGCAAAGCCGATAGATCAGTGCTGCCTGCTCCAGGATGGGCAGCGAGCAGGTCATGTCAGGTGCCGTGTCTGGTGTGGCCTCAAGCGCAGGTGGACTATCGTCGCTTTGGGCGAGGCCGCCGTCACCACGACAAAAGGTTGTCTGCGCGATCGTGACCAAAGCATTGCCCTCTGCATCCGACAAGGTGCGCTCGGTGATGACCAAGGCGCCCTTGTCTGCGCCTTTGTCGATCACGTGCGAGATGCGGCTGCGCCCAATCACACGACCTTTGGCAGGAATGGGTCGATGGATGGTGAGTCGCTGTTCGCCGTGAACCAGCTTGACCCAGTTGATGCCTGCCTTGGGGTCCTTCATCCAGAAGCCTGGATAGCCGAGCACCACTGCCATCGTGGGAAATGCTTGCAGATCCTGTTCGTAGACGTATTTCAGATGATCCGGGTTGGTGGCCTCTTGGCCAAATCCAATACCCAGCGCATAGAGGATCGTGTCTTTTGCCGTGTAATCCTGCACGACATCCGGAAACGACCAGTTTTTGATGTGTTGATAGTCCATGTTGCTTCATGCCTCCGGTGCAGCAGCTCAGATGGGATCCCAGTCGATCGCGTCGGGTGAGCGCTCCATGGCCATGAAATGGTGTTTCATGGCGGGGGCAGCGATTTCAGCAATTGCCTCTGGTGTCCAACCGGTGCTCATGTGCACAGAGCGAACGGGACGGGGCTGACTGAACACCATGATTTCATTCGCACGGACAGCAAAAATCTGCGCATTGACGTCCTTGGCAGCATCGCTGGCAAGGAAGACAGCCATGGGGGCAATTTTGCCGGCTTCCATTTTTTGCAGTTTCTGCACACGGGCTTTTTCTTCGGGTGTGTTGGCTGGAATCGAGCTGGTCATGCGGCTCCATGCAAACGGAGCGATGCAGTTCGAGCGGACGTTGTAGCGGTTCATGTCCAGTGCGATGGATTTGGACAGCGCGGCGATACCGAGCTTGGCAGCGGAGTAGTTGGCTTGACCAAAGTTGCCAATCAGTCCGGACGTGGACGTCATGTGAACAAATGCGCCTGACTCCTGCTCACGGAAATAGTTGGCTGCAGCACGGCTGACATAGAACGTGCCGTTCAGGTGAACGTCAATCACCTGGCTCCACTCTTCATCGCTCATCTTGTGGAACACGCGATCACGCAGGTTGCCGGCGTTGTTCACCACAATATCGATGCGACCAAACTGCTGGACAGCCGTTTCAATAATGTTGTTAGCGGATGCACGGGATGCAACGCTATCCGTGTTCGGTACAGCTTGACCACCTGCTTTGACGATTTCGTCGACCACCTGCTGAGCGGGCCCTGCTGCGGCACCTTCTCCAGCCAGGCTGGCACCAATATCATTGACGACAACCTTGGCTCCTGCCGCCGCCATGGCCAACGCGATTCCACGACCAATGCCGCCACCCGCTCCGGTGACAACGGCAACTTTTCCTGCCAACATTCCACTCATTTCATCTCTCCTGATCTGGGATTCGCGTCAAACATTGAAAATAAAAATGGTGCGGCGCAGCGTAAAACGCTGAGCTTGGACAACTTGCCATACTAAAATCAAACATCCGCACCCGGTATTCAGATTTAAGAATGTCCCCCTTAGGGAAGTTGGAATATGCGATATGACCTGACCGATTTGCGGCTGTTTCTGAATGTTGGAGAGACCCGCAATCTGACACGCGCTGCAGAAAAAACCTTTCTGTCGCTTCCTGCTGCCAGCGCGAGGATCAAAAACCTGGAGGAGTCCTTCAAGGCGCGCCTGCTCGTTCGCCAGGTGACTGGCGTGTCATTGACCGCTGCTGGAGAGGTCTTGCTCAAGTACTCGCATGACGTGTTCCGACAGCTCGAGTGCCTGCATGCCGACTTGCAGCCCTTTTCCTCCGGCATCAAGGGGCGTCTTCGCGTGCTGGCCAACACGACAGCAACCAATTCTTTTCTGGCGGATGCCTTGTCCACGTTTTTGGCTGAGTATCCTGACGTGGACATCGAGCTGGAAGAAAAGCTGTCTGCCGATATTGTTGTCGCGATTCGGTCCGGCAGCGCCGACCTGGGCATTCTGTCGGGCAACATTGAGGTCAAGGGACTGGACGTGTTGCCCCTGTTCAAGGACGAACTTGTCGTGGCAACGTCATGCCAGCATCCGCTGGTTGGCCAGAAAAGCATGGCATTTGCCGAGCTTCTGGAGTCGTCACAGTTTGTCGGCATTCACCCCAACAGCGCATTGCAGTCTTTTTTGAGTGATATTGCCTCAGGCCTTGGCAAACGGATGCGCCAGCGTGTTCATGTGGGGAGCTTTGAAACGGTTTGCCGGATGGTGGAGGCAGGTGCTGGCGTGGCTGTTCTGCCGCTTGCGTGCTTGAAACGCTATTACCGGGCGGATCATCTGAATCTGATCCGCTTGACCGATAGCTGGGCATTGAGAGAGAGGCTGTTGTGCCGCCAGCCCGGACGCGACCTGCCTCGCTTCGCAGAGCAGTTCATTGCACACTTGATTCAGGCAACCAAGGACGATTGAGATCCGGTTGTCTGTGTTGATCAGGTTTTTTCAACCTGATCAACTCGTTGCATCAGACTCATCAGTCAGCCTGGATGCCGGCCTTTTTGATGGTCTCGTTCCACTTGGTGATTTCGTTTTGCAGAAACTTACCAAATTCTTCGGGGCTCATTGCCACGGGTTCAGCGCCAGCTTTCATCAAGGCTTCAGCAGTCTTGGGATCCTTGAGAACCTTGACAAGGTCAGCATTCATCCGCTTGACAGCCTCTGGCGGCGTGCCTTTGGGTGCCACCACGCCAGTCCAGGAGTAAGCCTCATAGCCGGGCAGGCCCGCTGAAGCGATCGTGGGGACGTCAGGAAAAAAAGCGGAGGGTGTGGGGTTGCCCACGCCAATGGCGCGAATTTTGCCTGACTTGATGAATGGCAACGCAGAGGGGCCATCCGCAAACATGAGCTGCACTTGACCGCCAACCAGGTCTTGCATCGCTGGGGAGCTGCCTTTGTATGGCACGTGTTGCATCGTCGTGCCAGCCATGCTGTTGAACAATTCGCCAGCCAGATGGGTGCCACCACCGGTGCCGGCAGAGCTGTAGGACAGCTTGTTGGGGTTGGCTTTGGCGTATGCGATCAGCTCAGCAACTGACTTGACCGGCAGGGATGGGTGTACGACCAGCACAATCGGAAATCGCGCTGCGAACCCGACAGGAACAAAATCCTTCTGAATGTCATAAGGGAGGGATTTTTTCAGGCTGGGGAGAACAGCGTGATGGATCGCTGCAAAAAAGTAGTGATTGCCATCAGCAGGTGCCTTGGCAGCAGCCTGAGCTCCCACAATACCGCCAGCGCCAGCCTTGTTTTCAATGACGGCAGGTACGTTCCACGACTGTGCCATGGGCTGGGTGGTCAGGCGCGCTGTGGTGTCGACAGGGCCGCCAGGCGGAAAGGGAACAATGAATGTGACGGGCTTGTCCGGCCAGTTTTGTGCGGCGGATCCTGCACTGAACAGCATGGCACATGCAGATGCCAATCCAGCCAGCAAGGCGCGTGAAACATTGGTTTTGATCTTGCTCATTGATTGAATACTCCATTGTCTGATGAAAAGGCCATCATGGCCACGCAGGGACGATCTGTTTCAGGTTGTGCACAACAGCTGCTTGGCAGCCTGATATTCATCGATGAGTTGGTTGACCAACTCATGAACAGAGAGCGCGTTTTGAATGGCACCCACGCCCTGGCCTGCACCCCAAATGTCTTTCCAAGCCTTTGGCTTGGTATCCTTGTTGAGTGAAACGGTGCCACCTGTTTTGGCCGCACTCACTTCGTCAATGTCCAAGCCTGCAGCGATGATGCTGGGCTTGAGGTAATTGCCAGGCACGCCAGTGAAATAAGGGGTGTAGATGATGTCTGTCGAGTCGGACTCCACCACCATTTCCTGATATCGATCTGGAGCCATGGATTCCTCGGTGGCGATGAAACGCGTGCCCATGTAGGCAAAATCACATCCCAACGCCTGCGCCGCCAGGATGTCCTTGCCGTGTGAGATGCAGCCCGACAAAATGAGTGGGCCATCGTAAAAGCTTCTGATTTCGTTGACCAACGCAATCGGGTTGATGCCGCCTGCATGGCCTCCCGCACCACTAGCGACGAGGATCAGGCCATCTACACCAGCCTCAATTGCCTTGCGGGCATGCTTGGCATTGGTGACATCATGCAACACCACGCCACCATATGGATGCACCCGCTCTACAACCTTGTTCGGTGCATGCAGCGAGGTGATGTAGAGCGGCACGCGATGTTCTGCGCAAATCTCCAGGTCTCCCTCCCAACGTGGGTTGGAGGGATGAACGATCAAATTCACCCCAAACGGCGACACCACTGCATCCGGGTGCTGGGCTTTGAACTGTGCAAGGCGCTCCCGGATGTTGGTCAGCCAGTCCTTGAGGACCTCTTGTGGACGCGCGTTCAGGGTGGGAAAGGTGCCGATCACACCCGCCGTGCATTGAGCGACCACCAAGTCCGTGCCTGAAACAAGGAACATCGGGGCGCCGATCACGGGAAGCCTGGTGGCCGCTTTCAATCCGGCCAGGCCTGTTGCGGTTGTCATGGTCCTTTCCTCCTGTTGATGGACAATGTGAGACTTAGTTGATTTTGGCGTCAGCGACCACTTTTTCCCAGACTGCCAGTTCACGAACCACGCGCGCAGTCAGCGTATTGCCATCCTCCACCACGATGGCATAGCCAGCCTTCTGGATGGTTTCACGGAACTCGGGGTTTTGCGTCACGGTGTCGATGGCGGCCTTGAGCTTGTTGGTCACGTCAGCAGGCAGGCCTTTGGGACCCATCAAGCCAAACCATCCCACCACTTCATAGTCTGCAATGCCTGCTTCAATCATCGTGGGAACATTGGGCATGCTCGGGATCCGTTCTTTGGAGGTGACGGCCAGCGGCTTGATCTTGCCAGCTTGGATGTGCGGCACGATGGTGATGGGCATGTCGAACATGAAGGTGATCTTGCCACCGACCACATCCATCAAGGCAGGGTTGCTGCCCTTGTAAGGCACGTGCAGCATCGGTGCCTTGGCGGACTGGCTCAAGAGTTCAGCGGACAAGTGGTTGGAGGATCCAATCCCGGCAGAGCCATAGGTGACGGCTGTCGGGTTCTTTTGGGCATACTCAACCAGTTCTTTCACCGAGTTGGCTGGAACATTGACACCTGTCACCAATACGTTGGTGTATTGAACGACCGAGCCGATATAAGTGAGGTCCTTGCGGGGATCGAACAGTTTGCTTTTCTGAACCACGGGGGCGATAGTGACGGCCGGGCTGGCAACAAAATTGAGCAGATAGCCGTCTGGGTTTGCCTTGGCAGTCGCGTCGGCAGCGATCATGGCACCTGCACCTGGCCGGTTCTCTACAACCACAGGGGTCTTGAGCACTTCGCTGAAATATTTCGCAAAAATCCGCCCGGTCGTGTCAACAGGTCCACCCGGTGCGTAGCCGATCAATAGCTTGATGGGCTGGCTGGGCCAGGGTTGCGACTGAGCCTGTGCAAAAGACGACAGGCCGATCAAGGTGGCGCCAAGCGCAAGGCCCAACGCTTTGATGTGGTGACGACGATTCATCGATAAGTCTCCTTGGATGAAGTGTGAGTGCTACGTTATTGGATTTTGGCACCAGAGTCTTTGACGGCTTTTTCCCAGCGGACCAACTCGGACTCAATGTGTTTGCCAAAAGACTGCGGGGTGGAGCCGACAATTTCATAGCCGGCTTCGTTCAGCTGCTGCTTGACCTTGGCGTTGTTGGCGGCATCGGCAAAGGCCTTGCTGAGTTTTTCGACGGTTGCTGCTGGTACGCCAGCGGGAGCGATAATGCCATACCAGCCATCCACGACAAAGCCGGGAATGGTTTCAGAGACCGTGGGAACATTGGGCAATAGCGCGGAGCGTTTTGCACCGGTGACGGCCAATGCCTTGAGTTTGCCAGCTTTAACCTGGGGGTAAGAGGTGGAAATGCTATCAAACATGAGTGATACTTCGCCGGCCAGCAAGGCAACAACGGCAGGTCCGCTACCCTTGTAGGGAATATGCAGCATCTTGGTTCCCGTATCTGACTTGAACATTTCAACCGCCAGGTGGCTGGTGTTGCCGTTGCCTGCCGATGCATAGGTCAGCTTGTCCGGGTTGGCCTTTGCGTACTTGATCAGCTCGGCAATATTGTTGGCCGGCGTGGAGAGCGGTGCGGTCACGAGCAGTGGCAGCGTTGCCACCAAGGAGACGGGTGTAAAGTCTTTGCGCGTGTTGTAGGGCAGGGAGGGGTACAGGCTGTTGTTGATGGCGTGCGCGGCGAGCACCATCAGCACAGTGTGACCATCAGGCTTGGCGCGTGCCAGTGCAGCAGTGGCGATCGTGCCGCCTGCCCCGGCCTTGTATTCCAGGACAACAGGCTGTCCCAGTTGTTTTTGTAGCTCTGGCAACAGTGGGCGTGCCAGCATGTCGGCACTGCCTCCAGGGGGATAGGGAATCATCAGCGTGATGGGCTGAGTGGGAAACTGTTGTGCACCAGCTGTAGTGCCAGCACATAATGCAACGGCTGCAAGGGCTTGCTTGAGCATGTTTTTATTCAGCATGTCTATCTCCTTTTGCCCATCCAAACGATGGGCGGGTTTGAAGCGAGTCAACATTGAAAACCATAAACCCAAAACGGCATTTGCGGCTTTCATCCTTGACCCTTAGTACTGCGCCTTTCCTTGCCCATCCCTGGTGATCACGGGCATGGTGGAAGGAGCGTGCAGCCTGGCACCTGATTTTGCCTGAAGATCAGTCAAGCTCAGTCCTTCAATCATGGCGCGAACCTTAAATCCATCTGGGGTCACGTCAATGATCGCCAAGTCAGTGTAGACCCGATTCACCACCCCAATGCCTGTCAGGGGGTAGGTGCAATGCTCCAGCAGCTTGGGCGTGCCATCCTTGGCGACATGCTCCATCATCACAAAGACGTTGCGTGCCCCGACAGCCAAGTCCATGGCGCCACCGATCGCGGCGATGGCATCGGGTGCGTTGGTCATCCAGTTCGCAAGGTCTCCGTTGGATGCCACTTGAAACCCCCCCAGCACGGAGTAGTCCAGGTGCCCACCGCGCATCATGGCAAACGAGACGGTGTGCTCGGTGATGGACGCGCCCGCCAGCAGCGTGATGGGGACCCGGCTGGCATCGATCAAGTCAAGGTCGATCTCATCACCCTTGGCTGGCCGGCCCATGCCCAAAATGCCATTTTCGCTATGCAAAAGAATTTCTCGGTCTGACGGCAAAAAATTGGACACCATCGTCGGCATTCCGATGCCGAGGTTCACAATCGAGCCATCGGGAAAGTCATTTGCCACCAAGTAGGCGATTTCAGCACGTGAAAGAGGTTGATGACTGCTCATGCTTTCTCTCCGATCGCCACAACCGATTTGACAAAAATCCCTGGTGTATGGACTTCCATGGGGGCGATGTCGCCAAGTTCCACCACACGCTGCACTTGGGCAATGGCGTGACGGGCGGCCATGCACATAACCGGCCCGAAGTTACGGGCAGCGTACCGATACGTCAGGTTGCCCCAGCGATCTCCGAGGTAGGCTCCAACCAGGGCGAAGTCACCATGAATTGGTTCTTCGAGCACGTAGCCTTTGCCATTGATGACTCTCGTTTCTTTACCATCCGCGATCAGGGTGCCATATCCTGTGGGCGTAAAAAAAGGCCCCAGTCCCGCGCCGGCAGCACGCAAGCGCTCAGCCAGCGTGCCTTGAGGCATGCACTCAAGCTGCACCTCGCCAGCACGGTAAGCTTGGGCAAACATGTCTGCGTGGGGTGGACGAGGATGCGAACACATGATTTTGGCGACTCGCTTGGCCTTGAGCAGGCCTGCAATCCCCTTTTCGTAGGTCCCGGCATTGTTGCTCACTATCGTGAGTTCGCGCGTGCCCTTGTCGAGCAGGGCTGACATCAGCTCATAGGGGATGCCGGCTTCGCCAAAGCCGCTCACAAGAATCACTGCCCCATCCTGGATGGGCGCGATCGCGTCTTCCAAGGATGATTTGATTTTATCCAGCATGAATACTCCTTCTATGCTGATTGACCAAACAGAAAGCTGAACAGACCAACTGCCTGTGAATATGACAAATATTGTGTAAAGTTTTATTGAGTGCAAACTTGCAAATCGCAAAGAGCGCCTAGTTTTCCTCAAAAGACGCCGTCCTGGATATTTGCCAATTCAAAAGAGGGACTTCGCTAGCCCTAAACCAACATTGCGGCCCACTTAGTGTCCCGGGTTTTACCCGAGCTGAATACTGGCTTCCAAAATCCGAGATTTACCGCCTCTTGAGGGGCTGATAGATTGCAACATGAAAAGGAGAACGAACTCATGGATCTGACCTGGAATTCCGAAGAAATAGCCTTTCGTGAGGAGGTGCAAGCCTTTTTGCGCGAAAAATTTCCTGCCGATTTGCGTGAAAAGACCTTTCGCCATCAGCGCCTGAAAAAAGAAGACTACATCCGTTGGCACCGGTTGCTCTGTGAGCGCGGCTGGGGTGCACCCAATTGGCCCAAAGAATATGGCGGCACGGGATGGACGCCTGTGCAGCGCCTGATTTTCGAAATCGAAACCTTCAAGGCGGGAGCCCCGCGATTGTTGTCATTTGGCCTGACGATGATCGGTCCTGTTCTGATGAAGTTTGGCAGCGAGGCGCAAAAAGCCAAATATTTGCCGCGCATCATCACCGTGGAAGATTGGTGGTGCCAAGGATATTCGGAGCCTGGTTCGGGATCCGACTTGGCTTCTCTCAAGACACGCGCCGAGCGCGTCGGAGACAAGTACATCATCAATGGCCAGAAAACCTGGACCACGCTGGCCCATCACGCGGATCATA
>Ga0255184_1000114_pt1 | contig 28508 bp, 30 predicted proteins | sample Miss_Cont_RepA_0_FD_189954 | JGI IMG/M metagenome (GOLD analysis project Ga0255184, IMG submission 189954) | Freshwater microbial communities from Mississippi River, Louisiana, United States - Miss_Cont_RepA_0h | ecosystem: Environmental > Aquatic > Freshwater > River | place: USA: Louisiana...
TTAACAACTTCAACATTTTTAGCGTAAGCGATTTGTTACGTTAGATATTTTTTGTTTGGGACCGTTCTCATCGTTTACTACTTCTTTCGAAGCAGTGTTTAATCATTTATTTTAATTTTTAAAGAGCTCTTAAGTAAAGTGGTGGAGATGACAGGAGTCGAACCTGCGACCCTCTGCGTGCAAAGCAGATGCTCTCCCAACTGAGCTACACCCCCAAAAATTTGTTTTAAAATCTTCAGAATTTCTCATTGCCGCTAGACTTAAGGTGAAAAGGAATTTATTAAGAAACGCTCAATAAGTCAATATCTTTTTTAAAAAAATATTGTAATCTAATCTGTAATTATTACAAAAATCACTCATTTTCAGAGGGAAAACTTATGAAAAAAATTTTTTTATTTTTTTTTATTTTAATGAATTTTTCGTGTTCTAAGAATTCAGATTTAGACAATTCTAATACAAATTTACAGCAAATTAATGCTATTTCACTCGCAACAGACTCAAATGGTCTCTCTCTTACTAGTGCAAAACTAAATACGATTCATGGAGATATTGTCATTCGCTTCTTTTCAAAGTCTGCACCAAAGTCTACTTCAAGAATTATTTCACTTATTCAGTCAAAATTTTATGATGGAATGATAATTCATCGATCTATACCAAATTTTGTTATTCAGTTCGGCGACCCAAGCGGATTAGGCGATGGAGGATCTGGTGTCAAACTTCCCTTCGAAGCAAATGACAAGCAACATATCAAAGGCACTGTTGGATTGGCCCGCGGTGATGATCCAAATTCAGCTGATTCACAAATCTATATTTGCCTTACAACTCTTTCACACTTAGATAAAAAAAATACTGTGATTGGCCAAGTAGTTGAGGGCTTTGAAGTTTTAAGTAAATTATCGAAAGGGGATAAAATTAATTCGATTATTTTAGATCTTAAATAATTTGGTTCTAAAAATTTTAATTTATGTTTCGTGATTAAAGTTTTTATTGAATAGTTTACCTTCAAAGAACGCTGTAATTAGAACTACAATTAATAGATAAAATTTTTCATTAAAAATCTTCGATAATTTATTTTGAGATCTATGTTCTTGATAGGCTAACTTTGGATAGATTAATACTTGGGATAATTTGATACCTAAAAAAAAGCCCATCTAATTGATGGGCTTTTTTTATCTGAAGTATGATTCTAATATCAAAGCGACGGCATAAATTCCTGCCGAAATGGGAATTGCCGCGATAAATTTCATCCAGCCTTTCTCGTCTTTTAAGTGCATGTAGTAATAGGCCACAACAAATGCTTTTCCAAGAGCTAATCCAACTAAGCCAATTGCCTTATATGAATATTCTGTTTTTAATCCTGGGATTAATAATTCCAAAACGGTTAGAAATGCCAATACGAAAAAAATGACTACGTACTCAACGGTATGACTTTTGTGTTCAGTGTGTCCCATTAATTTATCTCCTTAGGTTTTAAATTGTAATTAAAGCTATCATTAACCAGTAATCCTAGATCGATCATCAATCGATCTATGCCTATTTTATCAGTTGAATAATAACCACGTATTTTACCCGTAGTATCAACCAGAACAACTTTATCAGAGTGAGCAATGTCCATTAGAGTTACTTTTTGATTTTCAACTTGCATCTCTACCGCTTCCTTTTTTCCCATTGGCACTTTAAATCCATCGACAACGACTTGCTCTAAGTCAGCTCGAGGCCCAGTAAGAAATTTCCATACGTGAGGATTTGCATTTCTCTTTCTTGCAAATTTGTTCAGAATTTCCGGAAAATCATTCTCAGGATCAACTGTAAAAGTTACAATTTGAGCCTTTGTTCCAAGTCCTCTTATGCGCTTTTGAACTTGATCCATTTTTTCCATTAGTGCTGGACAAGTCGAAGGACAAGAAGTGAACATAAAGTTTGCAATATAGAATTTTCCTTTTAATTCTGTTGAACCAAAAGATTCATTAAACTCATTTTTCAACTTAAAATCTGGAACAATTCCATAAGTGGGTAGAGGAGCCGGTAACTCTCGATTGAGAGAACGATAAATCGGGTAGGAAAATCCAATAAGACAAAAGGCGATCCAAAAAAATTTGGATCGCACTAATCGATAAAATAAATTTTCATTTCTATAAAATGTTTGAACTTTTTCTGACATAATTAATTTTTTATTGATTTAAATAACTCATCTCTAAATTTAGTATTTTTTAAGTCCATCAAGTACTTAACGTAATATGAGACAGCCCAAATTTCATCATCTTGAAGTGTCCCCTTCCAGCTTGGCATTGACGTACCACCGACTCCCGCATTTAAACGAACGTAAAGTTCTTCAACTGTCTTTGCTGATCTTACATCGTCATATGTAAATTCCGGAGGCATTGTCGCCCAGCCATGATCTGAAGGTTGCATTTTTACATGATACATTTCTGGATCAAATTCTCCAAACGCCTTACCATTAATCTTTTTTGAAATTTCATCTAACTCGTTGTGAGAAACATAAGCTCTATGGCAAGTCCAACATTGAGCGACTACGTGATAAACCTCTTTTCCGCGCTGGATAGCAGAATCCTTATGTGGAGTACCGTAAGGATCGCGATTTGCAACAATTGCTTCACCTAGTTTCTTATCGGCTCCCTCCCATTTTTCAGGGGCAAAAGTTTTAATATATTGAACCACATTGAACATCTGCTTTTCAGATAAGTCCCAAGGAAGCATTGCTGTACCATGTAAGCCCTTTTCTAAAATTGCATAAAAATCTTTATCGTGTGGCAACTCTCCCGAAACAACATTACCAAACTTGTAGAGTCCCAATTTAAAATTTCTTGGAGGAACAGTCAGACCTTTATATGCGACGCCCTTACCATCACCATCTACTCCATGACAGGGCATACAGTATTCCGTGTAAACGGATTTCCCATCATTGAGTGCCTTGGCAGGTGCATAAACATTCCCGGCAAAGATTTTATCTTCACGAAAATGTTTCTCACTACATGCGGTCGTCATAATTCCGATTGCACAAAGTGCGATACTTGATTTAAAAAACTTCATAATCCCTCTTATAATACAAAAATAGTAACAAACATTATTAACCAAACTATTCCTAAAAAATGCCAAAACAATCCTATATTTTTAATTAGGTGCTGATTGGGAGCAATTCCACTTTTTTCCAACTTGTGAGCGAGCCACAAAAGTAAAAAAAAAGCTAACACAATATGAGCGGCATGAATCCATGTAAACGAGTACAAAATTGAAGCGAAGACACCAGATGAGGTGAAAATGCCATTTGCATGAAGGTTGAACCAGAAAAGAAACTGTGAAATCAAAAAGAAAACCGCCATCAAAATAGTAACATTAAAGTACTTGCGTCTTTCCTTGGGTTGCTTTTCAAAATAATTAAATGCCACACTTGAAAGAAAAATAATAAGTGTAGAAAGTGAGGGGATAAGCAAAGCAGGTTTACTTGCCCCTTGTGGTGGCCATACGGGCGCTGTAAATCTAAATATAGCAAAGCCCATCATTAAAGTTACAAACAGCATTGCAAATGAAACAAGCGCAATCGTTGTACCAATAGACGATACGACTCTCTGCCCTTCTGATACAGAGCTGTTACTAGTAGAATGATTGTAACCGAGAGTCGTTTTCATAAGTAATTTATTATGCCTTCACTAATTCTTCTGTTTGATATTGAAAATCCTTATCTTTAAGCAAAGGGTTACCAAACTCATGTGGCCCACATTTCACAACAGGAATTTCTTTAAAATTATAGTGTGGAGCTGGTGTAGGAATTGTCCACTCTAAAGTTCCAACGTTCCAAGGGTTTTGAGAGGCTTTTGGTCCCTTAATTAATGCATGAATAAAGTTAACCACAAAAATAATTTGGGCAGCACCCATTAAAAGAGCCGAAATGGTGATGAATTGATTAAGTGGAATTAACCTTTGTAAAAACTCATAAACAAACGGGTTGTAAATTCTTCTATGCATTCCAGCATGACCTACAATCATCATCCCCATAAAAACGCCATTTAATCCAAGCATGGTTAGCCAAAAGTGAACTTTGCCCCAAAATTCATTCATCATACGACCGAACATTTTTGGAAACCAAAAATAAGTCGCTGCAAAGCCACCTAACAATACAGATGCAGCCATGGTGTAGTGAAAGTGACCAACGACAAAATATGTACCGTGAAGATAAATATTAGTCGTCACAGTTGCCAAGTAAAGACCAGTCAAACCGCCTAAACCAAAAACAAAAACAACTCCAAGTGAAAAAATCATTGGTGTATCAAACTTCAATGCTCCTTTCCAAATAGTTCCCAACCAGTTAGCAAAAAAGACAGCTGAAGGAATTGAAATTGTCATAGTAAGCATCATAAAAGACTGAGTCAGAAGCGGGGACATTTGTGAAGAATACATGTGGTGTCCATAAACCACAGTGGATAAAACAGTAATCGCCGTCATTGATAATGCCGTAGACTTGGCACCAAAAGCAGGCTTTCTTGCAAAAAATGAAAGAAGGTCAGACACGATCCCCCAAGCAGGAAGAATCAAAATGTATACTTCTGGGTGACCGAAAATCCAAAAAACGTGTTGAAACAATATAGGGTCTCCAGAACCTGAAGTTGCGGCGGCTCCCGCAAGAAAAAATGTAGTTCCAAACATTCTATCAAAAGTTAAAAGCAGTAATCCAGCTCCTAAAACGGGCAAGAAAATCGCATTTAGAATTGCCGTTAACCAAAGTCCCCAAATAGTAAGTGGCATATCGAAATACCCCATTCCCGGTGCTCTTAGAGTAATGATTGTCGCAATATAATTGACAGCTCCCATTGTAGAAGACACCCCTAATACAAAAAGTGCAAGTGTCCAAAGTGTTTGTCCAACACCTGGAGAACCTAAAAGTGTTGATAAGGTAGGATAAGAAGTCCAACCACCTGCAGCTGCACCAAGCGGAGTAACAAGTGAAGCCAAAAGCATAATTCCCGACACCACTGCAATCCAAAAAGAAAGCATGTTTAAAGTGGGGAAAACCATATCCCGGGCTCCAATCATAAGCGGGATACAATAGTTACCAAAAGCTCCAATTAAAATAGGAGTGATGGCGTAAAAAATCATGATCGTTCCGTGCATAGTAAAAAGCATGGCGTAAGTATCGGGAGGAACAACGCCGTTAGTGTCTGGAAAAAGTATCGGGCCTAAAACTGGAAAGGCTTGTCCTGGAAAAGCGAGTGTCCAGCGTATAAGTAGGGCCATCATTCCACCTACTCCCAGAAAAAATATTCCGTACCATAAAAACTGTTTGCCAATGACTTTATGATCAAAGGAAAAAATATACTTTGATAAAAAAGTTTTTGGTTCATCGTGAATGTCTTGTTCAAAAAATGCCATAAACTTGCTTCCCCGTTATTTAAATTTAAAAAATTAATTCTGTGTGGTAACAATCCATTTCCAACCCCAAAAAATATCGGGATTTTCTTGATCGACAATGTGCTTTGTATTGCTGTGAGATTCGGCTAACCAATTAGCGAAATCGTTTGGATCATATACTTTTAATTTTGCTTGCATTCTATAGTGATAGGTCCCACACATTTCGGTACAAGCAATGCTATAGTCACCAGGCTTAGTGAACTCAGTCCACATTCTTGTTATCCTGCCTGGAATGGCATCAACTTTTAATCTCACGTTCGGTATAGAAAATGCGTGAATAACATCTTTAGATGTTATTTGGAAAACAACTTTTTTCCCAGTAGGGACTCGCAAGTCATTGAGCGTGACGACATCATCTTCAGTGTTGAAGATACCATCGGCACCCGCATATCTAAAATTCCATGCCCATTGTTGACCCAAGACTTCAACTTTAACAACTTCTTCTTTATTTTCATCAGGCCATTTATTAAAAACTTCCATGTAATCATTGTTTGAGATGGAAGTAATTTGCATATCAATTAAAACGAAAACGAGAGAGCCAATGAATGCAACAATCAAAATGTGCTTTTTACTTGTACCATCAATATAAAGTGGTACTGGATGTCTTTTTTGGCTGTAGTAATAAGAAAATCCAAATAATCCAATGCAAACAATTACAAAAAAGAAAATAATTAAATAAGTCGTCAGAGTGATTAAAGAATCGACTCGATGACCTTCAACAGAAATATCGAGTGGAGCCTTTAAAAGACTTAACCACGAACTGCTTTCTGTGGAATCTTGCCCATACGCAGACAAAACAAACAATGTCGCTGCAAGTAAACTAATGAATTTCATAAAATGAAGCCCCTAAGTACGTTATTATTTTTTATCAAATTTTACTTATAATAATCACAAATGAGAGTTTTTTCTATTTAAAAAAGATAAGTGCTGAAAGTAATAGAGGTAGATAAAAGATCGACCCGTAAAAATAATTTTTCGCCCATGACTTTCGCAATGCCAAATCATCTAAATGAAAAAATCCCTTAGTCGAGTATATTAAGAAAAGTATTCCAATGACCAAGGCTACTTGCCCATAGAATATACTCACTGACTTTAAATAACTAGGAAGTAAACTCACGACAACCAGTAGCAAGGTAAAGACAAAAATATACCATACAGTTTTTTTGGCACCTTCTTTATTTGGAAAGATTTGAATGCCAGCATTTTTATAATCTTCAGCGTGAAAAATTGAAATCGCCAGGAAATGCGGCAATTGCCAAATGAAAAGGATTCCAAAAAGAACCCACGCCATTAAATTTAACTCTCCAGTTACGGTGGTGTAACCCAAAACAGGCGGGATTGCACCTGGAATGGCACCTACGTAGACGGCAGAAGGAGACTTGAGTTTCATTGGAGTGTAAGCATACAAATACAAAAGCGCGGCAATTAACGATAAATATGAAGTCAGGGGATTAATTGCTAAAAATAGCAACAGTCCACCAGTGACAATTGTCGCAAAGCCAAATATCAAGGCTAACCTGGGTGACATTCTTTTAGATGGGAGAGGTCGGTCCTTCGTTCTTTCCATTTCTTTATCAACTTCCTTTTCTATAAAGCAGTTGAGTGTTGCAGATCCTATCACGACCAATGATATTGAAAAAAAAGACAGTAATGCTTTAAAAAAATTAATGTGACCTGGAGCGATCACTAGTCCGATGAAAACTGTCATCATCACCAAGAGTGAAAGTTTGGGTTTCGTTAAGTCAAGGAGGTCGGATAATCCTGAATCACTCTTTGATAAAAAAAAACCTAACTCAAAATCCCTCAGACACAAATTCAATTTCCAGAGAGCAGCCAAAGACAAAGAGGCAAATCCCAAGTGAAGCGTTGTCGGCACGACGGCCATATTGGAATAAACTGTATAAATTCCAAGTCCGACCTGAATCGCTATTAACAACATGGGCAAATAGCATAAATTGACGAGGTATCTGACTCCATAAAAAAATCTTTTCACTTTAAATGCAAAAATAAAAATCGCAAAAGTTACAATGAGGGCATAAATTCGATGGGCCATATGCAACTGCGCGGCAGGCATTGAAGGCCATGCTGTCAGAGTCCACTTCGTTATATCCATGCAGAGCAAAGAACTGTGAGGACCAAGACCGCACGATGCTCCGGCTCCTGAATGGCGCATAAAGGCGCCCAAAACTATTTGCAAATACAACAATGCTAAAGCGAGCAAAACACCGTGACGAATAAATGGTTTCCAGTGTGTTTTAAAATGATCTTTAAAAGAATCCAAAAATTTATAGGGCAATGTTCCACTTGTACGCGAAGATTTGTGATGTATGTAAACGATTAATAAAAAGTAGATTTGTGAAAGTGCCAAGTGAGTTGTAGAGACGATGGTCGGGAGTCGATAAATTACAGTGATCCCTCCGAGTATCCCTTGCAAGATAACAGCGAATAAAGAGAAAAATGAAACGCGGTAAAGATGCATGTGCTCTGCATTCTTGTGGCGATTCAAAAAATTAATCACGACCAAGACAATCGTTAATAAACCAACTAGGCTTGCAAGCAGTCGATGACTATGTTCAATTAAAATTCCACCTTCCATCTTTGGAAATACTTGACCGTAACAGAGAGGCCAATCCGGGCAAGCCAAACTAGACTGAGTGTTGTGAACCAAGCCGCCAAGAAGCAGTAGAGTAAATGTCAGTATAATAATCATTGTGGAAACATTTTTCGAATTGAACATGCCGATCCCGCTCTTAAATAAATCATTTTGATGAATGATATATACAAAACTTTATCACTAAAGTCATACGGATATCGTTTAAAAAGATGATATTTTTTTAGATATTATTGAGACAATCAAAGACTTATTTTTGATCGAGTCGATAACATTTTTTGGGATCAAATGGAAAAGTTAGTGAATAATGCAAACTTTGGCTATCTAAGCCAAGTCTAAATTTAAAAACGTGAAAAGTATTGCTCAGGGACTTCTCCTCAGAGATCGATGTATTTAAAATGTAGCTTTTGAGGGTTTGATTTTCGGGAATAAGAACGCGCCCTTCGCCATTACAACTTAGAATCAAAGGATTTTCTTTAGAGAACTGGCAACTCGATTTTTTCCAGGCCAAAACCAATTTTTTATCAATGTCGAATAGTTCTTTAAAACCCATATTGATAAATCCCATTGCAGACCGGGTCACGACACCTTCATAAACAGGAAAATTCTTTCGCCCTTCTGAATTAAGATAAGTTAAAACATAACTATCTTCTGTTTGATTGATACTCACTTGAACTTTTCCATTTTGACCAAAGCAACTAAAAGGAGCATAGGCTAGAGCGGGTGTATTGATTACTATAATAAATAGGGTGGATAAAATATAAATTGAATTTCTCACGAAGGTACTCCTCACAGATTAATTTTCACGTATTTAAAATTAAACATTACCAATGACTTGTATGCCTAAATTCACTTGAAAAATGTTCAGTGAATCGATGTAGGAATAGCTTAGGAAAAAATACTCGAGAGGTAAAAAAAGAAAGTATCATTTTTTCTAACAATAGATAAATATTTTATAAAAATTAGCTGTTATACTTCACACAGTTTAATTTTCAAGTATTAAAAATTAAAAATTTCCAATGACTTTTTTGCCTAGATTCAGCTTTTCAAGTGAATCGTTGTAGGTATACATGAAATCAATTCTAAAAAATGACCTGCTTAACATCTTTTGAACTTTCAATTTATTTGTCTTAAGTGTTTATCAACAAATCCACATAGGTCACACCCTTAGCTAGAGCAGAAGAGGATTTCGCACGCTGACCTTTAATTTGAACTTTTCCATCTTGGAATAATTTCTTGAGAGCACCTCTAGTGATATTTTTTAGTTTAACGTTGTCCTCTAATAAACGCATTTCTCTCAGAAGAATATTATCCATTCTAGATTCAGGATAAGATAAATTTAAAACGACTCGCGATGCATTTTTGGGTAGCGCTGGTATATTTTGTTCCATAGATTTAATTCTCCATCTCTTTTTCTGTTTTTAGCTTCTTAGCACCTTTGTAGCTTCTTTTGCAAAGCAACTTTTTTGAAACCGAGTCATCTCTACACGATTCATTGCGAGTCAATCTCACTTGATCAATTAAATGGGTAGTTTAAATTCAAAAATCCAAACTTCTTTATTTAATACTTTGTGGATATATGCCTCTTCATTCATTCCATGAAGATGCATAATAGAGATAAATTGCTGAATATAAGCTCTCCCTGGATCACTTAATATAATTTTCCCACCTGGTTTACAGAGCGAAATCAATTTTCTAACAACCGAATCAGGGTGGGAACTTTCATATAAAATATCAGAGCCAATAACTAAATCATACTTTTTGTGATGATCTAAGCTATTGGCCCTAAAATTAATAAATTCAAAGGGAAAATAAAGGTCATTCACTTTTTGATTTTCAGACAGAAAGGTCAAGACATCTTGATGAAAATCTGTAGCTAAAACACTCAAACCTTGTTGTGCCAAAACAAAAGATGGCAAGGCAAGACCAGAACCAATTTCAATCGCCTCTAATGTTTTAGGAAATTTATGAGCATTATTTTTTAAATGTTGAGCTAGGGCCATCCCAGCTTCCCATGGAACGCCAAAGTAAGGGCAGTAATCTTCTTTAAGTGCATCGTCCATTAAGCGTTCACCCAGCACTTCACAAAGTTGGTCGATCGTTTGATCGAGAGATTTTAAACAATAAATTTTTAAATTAAGGATCTCACGTAACTCAACTTGATAATCGATACCATGGACACTTTTCATAGATGGTTTAAAAAAATATAAATAAGAACGCCTGTTGTGGATACATATAGCCAAATCGGAAAAGTGATGCGAGCCACTTTGCGATGACTTTCAAAATTTTTACGGAAAGCATGAAATAAAGTTATCAAAATTAGTGGCACTTGAAAGGCGGATAAAACTATATGAGAAATCAAAATAAAAAAATAAACCGACCTCACCAATCCGATTCCCGTAAACTTAGTATCTCCTTGAAAGTGATGATAAGTGATATATGAAAGTAAAAAGAAAAATGATGTGGTTGTCGCGCTTAACATGCACCTCACGTGATTTTTTTTATCGAGGCGTTTAATAAATATGTAACCCCAGATAAGAAAAAGAGTCGTCAAGGTATTCAATACAGCATTAAGCGTTGGCAGGTAAGAAACCCACGATCCTTGGGTGGTTGCTGTTGGTTTAAAATAAATGAGCCAAACTAAAAATGCGAAAACCAATACGCTCGTAAGCATAATAAGGGCGTAAGCGCTTTTGTCACTTGTTTGAACTTTTTTCATTATTATTTTTGATTCGACTCAATCACTTTATTAATGTCTTTATATTTAAAACAAGTTCTTAATAAAAAGAGAATTACACATGTAGCAAGAGCAATAAAAAACAAGATGACATAAGTAAAGTACTTATCATTAGGATTTAAACCTAAACAGGTCGGACAAGCGAGCAAGTCCTGTTGAATAAAAATAAAAAATAATAATAAGTACTTGTTCATCGTTATTATAATAAATAAATAAAGGTAAAGACGAGAATCCAAACTAGGTCAACAAAGTGCCAAAACAATCCTGCAATTTCTAGCATGTTATAATCGCCATTATCATAGTCTCCACGATAAGCTAAAATATACATGACGATTAAATATATCACCCCTGATAATACGTGAAGTCCGTGAAAACCAGTTATCGCGAAAAAAGTTGACGCAAATAAATTATTCCCATGGGCATAAGTGCTAAACGTCATCCCCATCGCATGTGATAAATGATAATACTCGTAAACTTGAATCGCTAAAAATGCAGCACCACCAACAATAGTGGCCATCAGCCAATTTAACATCCCACTTCTATTTTTTCGTTTACAAGCATCAATTGCCAAGACCATTGACACCGAACTACAAATAAGCAGAAATGTCATAAAACCAGAGAGCTCGACTCCGCCCAAAGCTTCAGTTGGATTTGGCCAATCTTTCGTCGCTCTTAAAATTCCATAAGCTATCAGAAAGCCCGAGAACGACATTGCATCAGTAACCAGGAATAACCACATCCCTATTTTACCTGGGCTGGCATTTCCAAATTGTTCATCGTTATAAACGACTGGCCCATCATGTGTTTTTGAATGTCCCATGAATTTGACTCCCTAATCTTTTACTTTTTCTTCGAAGGTGTATTTACACCACCAAGTTCAATTACTAATTTCGTTAAAGCATTTATTTGCTTTTCTCCACTTCCTCCAAAGTAACTTGGCTCAACTGGAGATTTTCCATCTTCACCAAAGAATTGTGGCATTGAAGTGTTAGGCATAATCGCTTGTGGATTTGTTAACCACTTTCTGATCCAAGAAGGGCGCAATCTTTTTCCAGCCTTGTGTAAATCTGGTGCCATTGGAGTCGCGCTATTAAATCCGATAGAGTGACAAGAAGTACAATTTAAAGCATTAAACAATTTTTGAGCTTCTTCTCTTTCACCTGGAGCCCACACAACTTCTGCCGCTGGATCTTCATAGAAACCTTGCTTCGCCCCGTTTTGGAAACCATTTACAATTCTATTTTTGTCCTGCAAGGATAAATTAAAGCTTGGCATTCTAATTTGTAAATTTGGTCGGATGGTTTGAACATTTCCAAGGAAATGGTGGAACCAGTCAGCCTGCACACGATGTCCTTGGTTGACAAGAATCGGTGGACCTAAATTAATATCTTCTTCGTACGCCTTTAAGATGTCTCCTCTCATTCCATCAATTTGATGACAGCCTACGCAATTAAACTTACCAGCTAATTTCATCGCATCGTTATAGAGTGCTTCATGCTCATTGGGTCGTTTTTGTCCAGCAAGAGGCACAACATCAGCTACCTGTCCGAGGAGAGCAACAGTAATTTTTTTAGCTTCTGTTTCATTAATGTAGAAATTTGGCATCAACTGAATATCGCGAAACTTCTTATCAATTCCAATATCCCATCTTCTTGGGTTTTGCAGGTGAGCTGTAATCCATGCATCTCGATGGTGGGGTACATCGTGCTGAATACCAAAACCAAATTGGTTAATTGGTTTAGATCCTTCTTTCGTTAACTCTGGCCCGATACCAGCATAACCGTCAAAGCCTTCAATATTGTGACAAGAAAAACATCCATATTTACCAATTGAGCGCTTTCCGAGATCGAGAGTTTTATCTCTATCGCTCATAACAGCGACCTTCTTCTTAGCCGACTCTATCGTTTCAAAAGAAGATAAGTAATCAACTAAAAGCTCATCTCTGGTTGCTTTGTCTAACTCTGCAAATTTAAGACTATCAAACTTTTTATTTCTCAAGCTTAGCAAGTAAGTTGCAATGTCATTTGCTTCCGAGTCTGTTAAGCGCATCGAAGGCATGATGGTATCTTCTTGATAATGCCATGGCTTTTTAAGCCAAGAAACGAGCCAGTCACCTGAGACTTTTGAACCCGTTCCTGTTAAATATGGCCCAGAGTAAGCACCAATTTTTTTAGATTGGTCCTCTAAACCTTCAACTCCGTGGCACCCGAGACATCCAATTTCTCCAATGAGTTTTTTACCATTTTCTCCATTACCTACTTTGTATCTTTCATTCGGTTCATAAGTTTTTGACTTTTCCCAAATGTATTCAGCCATGGCATTTACTTCTACAATATTTTTCTTAACAAACTCTGGCTTGGAGTTATTTGACTGCATAAAATAACTTGGCATTTTTGAATGTGCATTAAATGATTTTGGAGACCAAACCCATCCTTTAAACCATTCCTTATCTACCTTTGAAGCAATTTTTAAAAGTGATGGACCTGGCTTTCTTTTATGCTCCCAACCTTCAATTTTATGGCAAGCATAGCATCCATATTTTTCCATGGACATGCGGCCTTCATTAAGAACCGTGGCACCTTTAATCAATTCAACACCACTATGACATTTTACGCACCCAGCTTCAGTTTGAGAGAGTCTAAACATTGGCTGTGGAACTTTATGCGGTTCGTGCCATCCGTATTTTTCAATCCACTCTTTCTCTTGTTTTTTATCATTAGGCATATGGGCGGCAGAATTAAAATCATTGACCCTATGACCTTCACCACCGTGACAAGAAGTACATCCAATTTGCTTCATTGGGTGAGGAGACTCCATCCCTACCATCAAATCTAATTTAGGGTGAGTTTTAAATGGATTCTTCTCTTTTTCAAATCCTGGCTTATCAATAAATGTGTGACAAGTTATACAGCGATCAACTTTTGGAACTTGTTGAAAGTAGCGATCGTCTGTCACATTATTAACTACGATTTGGTGAATTTTGATTGTTGGATCAAGAAAATCAATAAACGGCATGTTTCTTAAAAAGAAAACCGGACTCATATCTGTTTGTGACTTAGCGACCTTTAACAAATCAATTTTTCCGGTGACTTCTTTCATTTCTTTGTCAACGGTTGAAACTTCCGCATTTAACTCCGCTAACTTTGTTCTAATGGCTTTCTCTTCACTAGTTAAAAACTTTAAATTATCTTTACCTAAATCAAAACTCTTTTTAAGTTGGTGTAATTTTTTAAGCTTCTCATCAGCCTTCTTCTTATCCCCATGAGCGAGTGCACTTTCGTATTGAAAATTCACAGCACTAGAATCGGCATTAAATAAACCATTATCAATGTTTTGCTTTGTAATTTTAGCAATAACTTTAGAAAGTTCTTTTTCAACTTCCTTAATTTCCTTCTTTCGACTCGCAACAATCTGCTCACCTTGCTCGAGCTTAACGCTAAGTTCTTTTAATTTTGCTTGATCCAATTCTTTCTCAGCCGCTTTTAAGGCTTCCACAGTGTGGCGACGTTGAATTTGCATTGCTTCAATTTGAATTGCTTTCCAAGGTCTAATATAGTCATCTAGAAAAACCCAAATTGTTGTCACAAAAAAGACAAAGGACAAGATCGCCATGATCTTGTGTAACTTTGGCATTTCGTAAGCCATTCCTGGTTCTTTGTTTTCACTCATAAATATCTTTCCTTCAAAGTAATGAAAATTTTAATTAGAGGTTTAGTTCCCATTCAGGTAGAGCCACAATGTACTTTAGTTGGAATAACCATCTTAAAACCATTTTTATTGGTAAACTCATCATGATTAAAAATAGTAGAACTAAAATATGATAGCGGATTGAACCTAAATCATCATAAAGCTTTTTACCAGCTTGAGTGCACTTAACAATTAGTGGTGGAAGCATCAAAATATATGCTACGGAAACGATAATTCCAAAAATCTCTCTAACGATAAGATTTTTTGGCATTCCAGTTCCAAGCATTTTAATCCAAATAATTTCTGACAAGTTAACGTTATATTCTGAAACAACTTTATGCAGATCCCAATATTCAAAAGGCCCATAAAAAGTCCAGTTTGGTCCACGCATAAAAACCCCAATAATAATGAGGTAAATCCATAGTACTAACCACCCAAAACCAAAAAGCCCAACTGCCATTTTTCTTTCGGCAATAGTATAGTACCCATTTCCTTTCGGATTAGTATCAATATAAGGAATGGCAACAAGTCCCACAATGATTAGGACTGGTAAAACAACACCGGCCATCCAAGGATCAAAATAAACAAGCATTTCCTGCAATCCTAAAAAGTACCATGGAGCTTTTGCTGGGTTAGGTGCCCACGTAGGGTTTGCTGGCTCTTCTAACGGGGCTTTAAAAATAATAGCCCAAACAACGAGAAATGCTGTTGTCGCAATAATGGCAAACAATTCTGTATAAACGAGATTGGGCCAACACCAAACTTTTTCACGATTCTCTGGTGTTCCTTCGATAGGGCCTAAGCCTTGTTCTAGTCGAGCATCATTTAAAGCTGCGCGATAAATTGCATACCAAGTTAAAAAACCAACTAGGACTAGAAGAATCACGATAGGAATATTATCTGGTGTTTTAATAATTAAGAAAAAATTTGGATCAGCCAAAAACCAAATAGTGACCGGCACGAGAATCGCAGTTGTTAACCAAGCAAATTTTTTAGTACCGACGACTCTATAATGCTTAAACATTAAGTAACAAAGATAAGTTACTAATGGAAAAGAGATAATCGGGTCCGAAATTCTATTTACAAGTTCTCTTAACATATATTTTTCCTTAAATACTTTCTCTCTTAAAGATTGGAATTAAACACTATAATGGAGCTGAAATCCCACCATCTTTTCGCACTCTCCAAAAGTGAACTGCGATCAACACACCCACTACAAGTGGAATAAAAACACAATGTAAAATATAAAAACGTAGCAGCGCTGGCTCACCTACAAATCGACCGCCTAACAACTGAAAACGAACGTCGTTCTTACTTGAAACCATGACGAAATCACCAATTTGCGCCAACATTGCCCCCGGTCCACCGTGACCTAGAAATGGCGTTGCTTTAGCCATGTTCGAACCTACAGTGATCGCCCAAATTGCCAGCTGATCCCATGGTAGTAAGTATCCCGTAAATGAAAGGAGAAGAGTTAAAACCAAGAGTATTACCCCAATCCCCCAGTTGAATTCACGAGGTGGTTTGTATGAACCTGTCATAAAAACTCTAAACATGTGCAACCAAACTGTAATAACCATGGCATGGGCACCCCAACGATGAATCTCGCGCATAATCCCCAATGGCACGTGCTCGCGCAATGCTATAATATCATTGTATGCATACTCAGCAGTTGGACGATAATAAAACATAAGAAGAAGACCGGTAACAGTTAGAGCGAGGAAGATAAAAAATGTTAATCCCCCCATACACCATGTGTATCCTAACTCAACACCAGACTTTTTTAATTTAATGGGATGCAAATGAAGAAAAACGTTCCCTGCAACAACTGCAGCTCTGTTTCTTGAATTCGTCGGAGGACCATGTCTAAAAATTGATTTCCAAACTTGGGTTTCGCGAACTAATTCTGCAATACCTTTACCTGACATAAAACACTCACTTCAAAAAATTATTAATTAAACTTCAATAAAAGCTTCTTTAGAATCCCACTCGCCTTTTTCTTGACGGAAAACTTTTGTTTTATCAACTTTAATCTTCCCGTCTGCTTGCAAGCTGATTTTATATCGTTCAAGTGGTCTTGGGGCAGGGCCTTCAAAGTTGACACCACTCATATAGTAACCTGAACCGTGACATGGGCATTTAAATTTTAATTCTGCTGGTAACCAAGTTGGAATGCAGCCTAAGTGTGTACAAATGTTCGACAATGCGACAAGCCTTCCTTCTTGCTTCACCATCCAAACACCGTAAGCATTTTTCCATCTCTCATCGACTCCATTGGCATAGTCGGCTGGTGCTCCTGCAATGAAATCCATCTCTGGTTCAAAATTAACGTTGGGATAAAGATATCTCAAAACGAGTGAAACCAATCCACCAGCAGCTGCTGAAAACATGACCCATCCAACAGTAACGTAGCTAAAAAATTCGCGTCGATTTAAACTTTGTTTTGTTTCTTCATTCATATTTAGTCCTCAATAAACAACACACACAAATCACATTTTCAAAATGCAGCAATAAGTAAAAAAATAATCGATAAGAAGATTATGCGTAGAGCCGTTTAATTTTTCAAGTTAATTAAAGTATCTTTCGCTTTTAAAGCAATCTTTGCATTAGATTCTACTTTTACTACTTCTTCGAGTTTATCGTTTAACTTCGTCCATTTAGTATTATTTAAAGCCAGCAATACACCCATCTTAAAGTCAGCAATCTGACTTGCATCAAGCGATGTTAAAGGGTCCTTTTCTTTTAACGCGGGCTCCTTAAGTAAAAGAATTTCACTTAAAACTTCCAAAGCAACCTCATCTTGGAAGTTAATAAGGGCCGTTGCTGCCGAATATTTTAAGATGACATTCTGATCTCGCAAAAAAGGTCGAATAAGATCTTGAGCTTCTGCAACTTTAAATGTGGCCAGCACAAGCATTGCAGATTGCTTTAATAGCTGATCATCACCTTTAAGTTTTTCAATGAGCAGGGAGGAATCGAACTGCCCACCTGTCATTGATTCTTTTGGCAAATTGCCAAGAGCAACAACGGCATGAAACTGAACTTCTTTATCGCTATCACTTAGGGCTTTCAAAATAATATTCTTGGAGAGGGGTTCGCGCATAGAGCCTAAAGCGGCAATGATAAATCCTCTGGTGCGAGGGTCTGCAGAGCTGAGATAAGCAAGGGACAAGTTCTCCACCAACCAAGGGTAGTCACTTTTAGGTATTTGAGAAGAATTTAACTTTTTTGATAATTCGTAAGCTGCGACCCACTTATTACCAAAGGTCTTCGATTGCAACTCATCCACGAGGTCGCGATATGAGCGATCAGATGATAAGAGCTTGGTTACACCGAAAATAATAAGTGCGCCGACCAAAACGATGGCAATGGGGACAATTAAACTACCAATAAAAGGATTTTCTAAAATCAATTTACCGGACTTTTTTCCTGAGGAATTTGTCTCTGTCATATAAAGTTGCTTTCAATTAATTAATGATAATGATAAATAGCAAATCTACATTATCATGACAATTGATAACTCAATTATACAGAGTAAAATATGGCCAATCTACTTCGCACATTAATCGCACTTATGTTTGTTGGAATCTTGTTAACCGTACTCATTGCTTTACAACTTGTCTCATTGCCGTTTAGCCATATCCAGCTGGCCATTCCTGCTTTTTTGTACACTATATTCGCACAAGCCTTTGTCATGTTTTATTTCATTGGAGTTTCTAGGCTCGTCAAAAATGTCTATTACATTGTGAGCACTGGACAAAACATGCACGAGCTCTTTGAAGAAGCACCAACTGATCTCGCCCCATACATTGAAAAAACAAAAAAAATGGTCGAGGATTCCGATCGCTCAAAAAGACAAACCATCCCTTGGTCCATTCTCATGCTAGTCCTCGGGATGATTGCTTTTCTGCTCGGAGGAGCAACCGATACAGGACTCGTGCAAAAAACAACTCACTCGGGTGTTGTTTTAGGATTTTTTGTATCAATGACAATCGGATTTTTTCGTCAATGGTACTACCTCGGTAAAGCCCACCACTTATTGCGAAATTTAAAAGGACTTTACTCCATTCCCGATAGTCAAATGTAAGCACTTAGTGCCTAAGAAATTGATCGATTCCCGAAACTAAATTCCATTGGATACCAGAATTCATTTTTACAATTGTTTTTGTCGAGTCGAGGAACACAATTGTTGGAGTGACTTGAATTTTTAAAAACTGGCTTAACTCGTTTGACTTATCAAAATACAAGTTTAAGCCATATCTTTTTTTCAAAAGAAATTTTTTATAGAGTTCATAATCCCCATCTAGATTAATTGGAATAATTTGATCTGGTTTTAGCTCATTGTTTTTAACGGCTCGATTTAATCGATCAAGTTCGACAATACACGGAAGACAATTTACCGACCAAAAAAGTAAGACATATTTTTGGGATTGATTGGGAAAATAAAAATTAACCTGATCATCTTTATTTTTAATTAGTGAGATAAGGGGAATTTTTGTTTTCTCCCTCTCTGTATTATGTAAAAAAGTTGGAATGCGCATTATAATTGTTGCAGCAATGAGAAAATATAAGGTGAAATTTACAGCTTTTTTCATAATTCAACTCCCTAATAAAATTTTACCATATAGTCATTTTAAATAAATAATTTATACTGGTCAGGAGAGCGTTCATACTCAAAAGAGGGCTTATGCAAAAAATTAAAATTCATTTCATTTTGATTGGTATGATTCTTTGGCCCAACCTCTACCAACGTGCTGAGGCAATGGAACTGCAACCTTGCCAAGAACTTGCTCGCACCCCACTCGGCAACGAAAATGGAATTGAAATTTTTGATAGTATAGAAATAGCTCAACAAACGGCATTCAATAATGCTCTGGAAAAAATAAATCAAAATGAATTTATCGCCTTGAAAAAATTGGCCATTAAGGATTATGAGTTTATGTGGGTTCATTTAAAAACCACTGAGGGTGTAAATTTAATTCAGCTGTTAAAAAAAATGAACGTAAACGACTACAAAAAAGACCACGATCGCAAAGAACTCATAATAGAACTCGAAAAAATTTTCAAAGATATATAAGACCCATTTGAAACTCTTTCACTTACATTAAATAGATTTCACCATAATAAAAACTCTAGCTTTTCCAGGTGATAACTTGATATTTGAGGCATTGCTTTCATAGAGTTTGGCTTGGTCAACTAACATAGTTTCGCTTAAAAAATTTTTTAATTCCTTGCGCGGTACATTTAAATGAAAGTAAACACCTCCTGGGACATCTTGACCAGGAGAAGATTCGCCGACGGGTTCCGCGGCATATTTTTTGGCCAGTTTAACAATCTTATCGCGCGATCCATAAGTGTTTGTTGAAGACATCATTAAGCGATAAATTTTAATTTTTCCGTCTTTTACTTCTCTAAGTCCATTGGGGTTTTCAGCATCTCCTTCATACTCACTTGACTCTTTATCGGCTTCGGAAAAGTCTCTTGGTATAGACTCAGTTGAAGAGAGAGTCACTTCGGTCTCTTCTTCATATTTCTCTGGATCAAAAAATTCTGTGGGGATTTCACCCTTTGTAATATCTTTAATCTCATTGTAATTTAATTTAAAATCTGCTGCTACTTGTACCTCATTCCCTTTGAAGAAAATATTTTTTGCAATCGAGCTAAACTTTGGTTCATAAATACTTACTTTTGTCATGAGACTTTTTTCGTACCATTGATTTCCCTTTTTTAAAGCATAAAAACTTATGCTAAAAACAATGAGTAAAACAAAAACTTCCTGAGTAATTTTAATTAAGCTCATAAAGTAATTTTTTCTGCTCGCCTCTTTTAAATCAAATTGATTTTTAGCAAAGTCATTTTTCATTTTTCTGGTAAATTTAGTCCAATCTTCAAAAAGAGTTACTTCCATAGATGGCATGAAGTCATCATCTCTCGTACCAACAGTAATTTCTGGAATCGAAAGTTGATTTTTAAGCTGATTATAAGTTAATTTCAAATTGGGGCTTAAGGCATTACTCACTAAAAATTTTCCCGACAACTCCTCTTCTAAATATGGAAATTCTTCCACTAAGAAATTTCTTAAGATGGTTGAGACGACACTTAAATTTATTTTTAGTTGTAAGTGCAACTCTTCAATTGAAAAATTTTTCTGTACGAAAAGGTAGGCTATAAATTTATCTCTCAACCATAAAAACCAAGACGACAATGAACCAATTCGAACTTCCTGATGGGCATATTTAAAACGATCACTCATCACATCGAGTGTGACATCAGATACAAAAAAGCTATCCCAAAATTGCTCAAATTCTTTTTTAAATCTTCCCTGCCAGGTTAATCCATCCAAGTTTAGATTGAGCCAAGTTCTGAATTGATTAAAATCATCTTGTGTTAAATGATACATATACTCCTCAGAGTTTAATTTTCAAGTTTTGAAAACTTTACCTATATAGATTCATTTTAAAAGCTGAATTGATGGAGGTATAAAAAATCCCGATGCACTAAACCTTTTTCAGTAAAATAGCGATACCTTGTCCTCCACCAATGCAAGCAGATGCAATACCAAACTGTTTATTATAGTGATTTAGTTGGCGAGCCAAGGTATAGGTAATTCTAACCCCCGATGCTGCCAGGGGATGCCCGAGAGCAATTGCTCCTCCCCAAACATTAATTTTATCGTGATTAATATCTGACTCTTTCATGCAAGCTAAAGTTTGTCCGGCAAAGGCTTCATTGATTTCAAAAAGATCAATTTGATTTTTTTGCATACTATTTTGATTTAAAAGTTTTTCAATTGCAGGACTCGGTCCTATCCCCATAATCTTAGGATCGACACCGACAACAACTCCATCAATAATTTCTGCAATTGGCTTTAGTCCCTCTCTCGCGACAAATTCTTCCGACGCAATCAACACACTAGCTGCTCCATCGACTACACCAGAGGCACTCGCTGCTGTAACGACGCCATTTTCTATAAAACTTGGTTTTAATTTTTCCAGCTCAGTTAGACTTGTATCTGCTCTAAGATGCTCATCAACGTTTAACTCACCTTTTTTCAATTTGACCGTTGCGATCTCCCCTTGTAACAACTGCTCTTGATAAGCTTTGCTCGCTCTAGCGTGTGATTCTACTGCAAAATGGTCACATGATTGTCGTGAGATTTGATTTTTAACTGCTAGATTTTCTGCAGTAATGCCCATTGGTGTTTGTGCGTACTGATCAGTCAATGCATCCAAAAGCATATCGACATTTTTTAATTGTCCATACTTTGTTCCAAAACGACCACCATAAGTAAGATGTGGTGCCATGGACATATTTTCCGTTCCTGCTGCAAGGACGCAATCTGCTTGGTTCAATTTGATCAAATTTGCAGCTTGTAAAATAACTTCGATTCCTGAACCACACAATCTATTAACCACAAGACCAGGAGTCTCTAGTTTACAGCCTAATTTTAATGCTAAATGACGACCGCCATACATCGTATCAGTCGAAGAAGTTATCACGTTTCCGAGCAATACTTGATCTATTTTTTCAGGAGAAATTTGTAATTCGTCAATGAGAGCTTTTGAGGCAAATACTGCCAGGTCAACTGGAGTAATATCTTTTAAACTTCCACCAAATTTTCCAAATGGCGTTCTTTTTCCACTAACTAAAAACACGCGCTTATGAACTGTAGACATATTTTGCCTCCTACATTTTAAAAATTGAACAACGTAACATTATCTTAAGGCCATTTTTTAAACTTGGCACGAGGAATTGTATGTCAGAAATAAATCAAGTGAAGGCCCAAAAACATCTCGAAGTTGAGAATAAACGTCACGAGAATGAAATTAAAAAAACTCGCTCTGAAAATATTCGTCAATACGAAACCGAAGTTAAAAAACGGGAAGGTGATATTCAAAGAATGCGCGACGACTATGATTCTCGAATCTCACGACTCAAAAATGAACAAGAACAAAAGCTATCTCAAATTCGCGAACGCCAATCACAATCTATACAAGAAGAAAATAATCGCATGAATCAGGAACTAGATAATTTAAAAAAAACACACTCCGAACAAGTGGGCGAAATCAAATTAAGTCAAAAAACTGAAATCGAAGAATTACTCGAATCTCATAAAAGAACATTGGATGTAGCAAAGCAGAAATACCTCAAAGAGAAAAGTAAATTTGATGCATAAATTGAAACATTTTAAGAAAGGATCACTTCATGGACATTAACAATTCAATTTTTATTAACGGCAAAGCTCAAATTATAGAAATGCTTCAAATGATGCCGAGAAGTGAGCGCGCGATTTTGCTTAAAAATTTAAAAGTAAAAAATCCTCAACTGGCGCAAGAACTAAGTGAACAATGTTTTACCTTTTCGGATCTAGATTCCTTGCGAGACGAGGAACTCAAACTAATATTTCAAGCTATCACCGCTCCCATTCTTGGAATGGCGATTAAAAATGTTGAAAGTGCTTTTCAAAGACGGTTACTCTCATTGTGTGAACGCCAATATGCCGAAGAAGCTTTTAGAGTCCTGAAGACGACATACCAGACAGAAAAAAGGGATATCCCGCGAGCGCAAAATAAAATCATCGAAGTTTTAGCTAACTTGCGCCGTCGCAAGTTTTAAATAAACTAGCTCAGTCTCGCGATCCATTTTAATATTTGTTCGATCTATTTGATTAAGCAGGCGATGCTCTTCAATCAACTTGTTGGTGTTATCAAGTCTTAAACAAAGTGTCTTAAAAATGTTTTCCACCCAATCGGGTGATTCTTTCATTGCTGAACGTATTTCATTTGCCTCAATTTTAACTAGTTCAGTCTCATTAGCAGCTATTACAAAAGCATGCATTGATTTTTTCATAATGACGGAAATTTCATTCACCACATCGCCTGGCCCAAGTACTTCTTGTAAAACAATATTTTTATTTTCAACATTATAAAGATGTACTTGCCCAGTTTTGACTAAATATAAAAAAGAAGAAGACTGCCCCTCGCGCAAAATCATTTGGTGTTTTGAAAACCTAACAATTGATTGTTCAGAACTCATTGTCGACTCCTTAATTAATCCCATGAATAAGTGTACCATATCTTAATCCACGAGTGGAAATTTCAAATTCTTCAACATCGGCATGTTCCGCGAATAAAATTGCTACCAAGGAACCAGCATAAAGAGTTTTTGCCCTTTTCCCGAGATAAGGATAATGCTTAACCATTTCTTCTTCCGTCGTTTTAGAAATAGCGAGCGAAAGCATGCGCAAATGGCTGATGGTTAACTTCATTCCATTTATTTTCTGCTCATCAAATTCTTTTAAGTTTAAGTAGACCGCAGCAAGTGCTGTCATGGTTCCTGCCACCGCAATAATTTTATTCTTCCTAAAATGACTAATGCGATCAAGACCCAAGAGAGAACACTTCGTTGTTACATTATTTTCGGCCATCCAATCATAGTACCGCACAGCTCCTACTTTAAAACTGTAACTTTCAAGAATTTTATTTTCTTGATGGCCATAGTGAATCAGCTCGGTTGAAGCTCCGCCGATATCCATAATAATCGAATATAAATCTTTCGTTTTTAAATCAGAGAGAACTCCTTTTGTCGTCAGTTCAGCCTCTTTTTCACCTGAAATCACTTCTACCTTTAATCCTAACTCTTGAAATATTTTTGCAAAAAACTCTGGCGCATTCGTTGCAACTCTAGATGCTTCAGTAGCCGTGATAAGAATATCATTTTTATGGATCCCTAATTTTTCACATTCACTCAGGTAATTCTTAAGCGCTTCAAACGTTGCATCCATAGATTCATTTTGAAATTTCTTGGTTTGATCAAGTTTTGCACCTAAACTAGTCACGGTCGATAAATTCAAAAGTTCATTTTCAAGTTTTCCATTTTTCACAATTCCCGCTAGGAGTAGAGTCGTGTTCGATCCAATGTCGATGGAAGCTCGGAGCTCATTCATATTTTTACCCTTTAACAACTTTTAATACATTTTCCTTTGAAACAGGCTGAATCATTCCATTTTCACAAATAATTCCTCGAATACAATCTGCATCTGTCACATCAAAGCTTGGATTAAGTGCCTTTGCATCGGGGTGAGAAATAGGAATTTTTTTATAAGTTAGTATTTCTTTGGGATCTCTTAATTCTATTGGTATTTCTGTACCTGATTTCATTGTTAAATCAAAAGAACTTATGGGCGCAACGATATAAAATGGAATGCCATAATGTTTAGCAATAATACTTAAACTACTAGTGCCAATTTTATTGGCCGTATCTCCATTTTCGACAATACGATCCGCTCCAGCAAAAATGGCATCAACCATTTTGTTTTTCATTAAGTATGAAGCTGCACCTTCTACGACGACTTCGTGAGATATTCCTTCTTTTAATAATTCAAAACTGGTTAATCTAGACCCTTGTAAGTAGGGCCTGGTTTCTGAAGCATAAACATGTTTGCACTTATTCATTTTATGCATATGTGAGATCACTCCCAAAGCCGTCCCCATCACACCACAAGCGAGCGTCCCCGTATTACAAATAGTCATTAAGTTCAAAGGTCGAGGGCCGTAAATTTTTTCTAATTCAACTTCTGCAGTGATCGCCATTTTGTAATTTTTTTCATATAGGGCTTGCATTTCACCTTGAGCATAGCGAACTAAGATATCATACATCGTATTCATATGTGTTTGACTGCGAGCGATCTCCACACACTTATCGATCTCATAGGCGAGATTAATAGCGGTAGGGCGAGCACTTTTTAAGTACTCAGCTGCTCGCACAAATTGTTCAAAACTACACTTAGGATTATTTTTAATATAAAGAGCTAGACCCCAAATACCAGTGAAGCCAATCAGAGGGGCTCCCCTCACCACCATGTCTTCAATGGCCCGAAAACAATCCTCGTGATTTTTAGCATGAAGATATACTTCTTCTGCAGGTATCAATCTTTGATCGAGGAGCTTTAGTCCATCGTTTTCAAATTTTAAAGGTAATAATATATTCGACATAAAGATCCTTACTTCTTTTTAAATAACCCGTTTAATAAACCTTGAACTTTCTCTTTAGTATTCTCGGGAATAATTTTTTCTATATTTTTTTGAACTACTTCTTTTAATTTTTCCTCACCTTTGGTTTTGATTGCTCCCTTCGCAATTTTTTCGAGTGTGTAATTTATTTCAGGTTTAAGTTCAAAACCAGGACCTGAAACTCTCAATGGCAGAACTTTAGTTCCAGTGTTTTTTAATAAAACTTCTGAAATTTTTCCCGTGCCATCTGTATATTGAACATCTATTTGCGATTTGCGATTTTCTGAGATAGGAAAAATATCACCCGCCCCCTGCAGTTTAACTTTTTTATCTATGCCATCAAACTCAAACGAACTCAACTTATAGGAGAGATGACTAAATTGGCCTTTAAGGTTAAGTGTTTCAAAATTACCATCAAGTTTTAATTCTTTATCGAGTGACTTCTCTTTCATTTTATCTTTCACCAGTGGTATACTATTAAGTATTGGTGAAATATATTGCCCGATATTTAATTTTTTAATCTCTCCTTTCTTGGCTTCTAGGGCAACGGCGATGTCATAGATTGGTTTTTTATCTAGCGACTTAAAGAGAGTCACTTGCCCCATGATTTTTCCATTAAATGTTCCACTAAAATTCTCCACAAACGGTGGAAGAAATGCTTGAAAGGAATCGAGATTGAGGTTTTGCATTTCAAAACTAAACTTCGTTTCATGGTTTTTATGAGCAAGTAAAGTTGTTTGAGAATAGACACCATTGCCTTTAGAAAACTTAAACTGAAAATTCTCGACTGATAATTTATTTCCTGCCGATGCAATTTTTCCTTTTCCGTGAAATTCTTCTTTTGCAATAAGAATATTAGACCATTCTAAATTTATTTGAACCGGTGGTAGTTTGACCATGTTGGGTTCATTTATTTTTTTGACTTGAGTAGAATTACTTACATCACCTTCACTCGTCTCTGCTTTCTTTTCCCACATTTTTGACTTGATAAATTTTTCTGGAATTTTAAGCCCCGTCGCTGATACCGACACTAATACGGGAGACATTTTATCAAAGTCCATAAGATACTCATAATTGAGTGCTGCCTTTACTTGAGATGATATCAATCCATCAAAAGTTTCTACATTAAATTTTGATGTAAAGCTCTCACCCTTTAACTCTCCACTCCCAGTAGTATTGGCGATCATTCCATCTTTATTGACAATTATACTTGGAGAAAGGGAAAAACTTATTTGAGGATTTATTTTCTTATCTTCAGCAATTTCTATTTTCCCTCTGGCTTGAAATTTCGCTTTGGATAAATCTACATAACTTAGTGACTTTGGAAGCATTCCTTGTAAGTCTTTGAGCGCAATATCTATTACCAAATCTTCAAGAAGCGTCTCTCTGTTATGGAAAAACTTTGCTGAAATTTTATTTTGACCTTCAAAACTTGCGACAAATTGTCCTTGAAGCTTCCCACCATCAATTAATTCAAAATCTAAATCTGTCGAAAAATCTGGAAGCTTTCCTTCAAAGTTGGATTTTTTAAAATTGTTCATCTTGATATTTAACTTTGATGTAATTGGACCATTATCGTTAAGCCCTTTTAAATTAAGTTGTCCAATTGCGAGTACATCAAAACTCATTTTATCAGTGGGGTTTTTATTAAAATCAATATGAGATTGTAATTCGTAGACAGTTGGGGTTTTTAAATTTATACCTTTAAAAACAAAGCGAGAAACAATCACTTCTCCTTTGCTTGCATCTTTTCTTTGATATTTAAAAACAATATCATTAAATCGCACATTAATTTTACTATTTTTAAAAAATGATATCGAGCTAAGCTCTTGTTTAGAATTATTTTCAACGACAGATTTCTCGGCTTTATTTTCCACTTCTGTTTTTTTTGCAAGTGCCAAAGTCCAATTATTACCTTCTTTAAATTCATGATAATTAATTCTGGGTCGGTCCATTTTTACTTCAATGACTCCACCGTTTGTGACAATGGCCCAAAAAGGTATTTTAACCACGAAGTCATCGACTGACATAAGTTCCATTTCTGTTTCATTAATATTTTGACTTAAACGAAACCTTGATAAGTTTATCTTAAAATTAAATCCTGCATTAATCCCAACGTCACCAAGTTCAATTTTTGCCAGTGGAAAAACCTTTGAACTTTGTGCAATAATCGCTTCCTTTACATTTTCTGGAGTGAGTAGACTTGCGAGATAGTAAAACGCCCCCACTGTTCCCAAGATAAAAACAAAAAAGATCGCCAATAAAACTTTAATTTTTTTAGACATGGATTGTTCCTATAATTTATTTTTTAAGTTTATTTAAAACTTCGAGCATCACATCGTTGGCGACTTGAGGATTCGCTTGTCCCTTGGTTTCTTTCATGACCAAGCCAACAAAAAATCCAAAGAGTCGATCTTTACCCGACAAGTATTGCTCCGTTTGCGTCGGATGTGCTGCAACTAATTTTTCGGCCAATTCTTTAAGGGCACTGGTATCGGAAATTTGCACTAGGCCCAATTCTTTAATGACCTCTAAGGCACCTTTTTTCTCATCGAACATTTTTATAAAAACATCTTTGGCTTGCTTACCGGAAATTTTTCCTTCAAACACGGCGTTTAACAATTCTGCCAATTCAAAGTCGCTGACGGGTGACTTCTGCACATCGATATTAAATTCATTTAGCAAGCGCAGTAGCTCCACCATAATCCAATTCGAAGCTTTTTTCGGTTCGCCTTTGTAATTTTTAACCACTTGTTCAAAGTAATGAGCGAGGTTTTTATCTGCCGTTAAAACTTCTGCATCGTAAACGGGAAGGGAGTAATCTTGAACAAATCTTTCCTGTTTAACTTTAGGAAGTTCCGGAAGCTCATTCATCCATTTTGTTTTTTCTTGCTCAGTGATCACCAAGGGAATCAAATCCGGCTCTGGAAAATAGCGGTAATCGTGCGCGTCTGATTTTGTTCGTAGCACTTTTACTTTGAGTGTCTCGGGGTCGAAGCCCAAAGTTTGCTGGATAACTTTTTCACCACTCTCTAAA
>Ga0255184_1000115_pt1 | contig 28445 bp, 25 predicted proteins | sample Miss_Cont_RepA_0_FD_189954 | JGI IMG/M metagenome (GOLD analysis project Ga0255184, IMG submission 189954) | Freshwater microbial communities from Mississippi River, Louisiana, United States - Miss_Cont_RepA_0h | ecosystem: Environmental > Aquatic > Freshwater > River | place: USA: Louisiana...
GAGTGTGTTTCAGCGGATGGGGAAATGCGACTCAGTATAACGAGGCGCGAGGCTCACTGACGAAGACGCCAAACTCACTTGCGCCAAAATCCCGGGGTGAACAACACCAGCACGGTGAAAAGCTCAAGACGCCCGATCATCATGGCAAAGGTACAGAGCCAAATCTGAAAATGACTCAAGGCCTGGTAGTTGCCTGCAGGCCCCACCCCACCCAGGCCAGGGCCAATGTTGTTGACACTTGCCCAAACCGAACTAATCGCCGTCATGGGATCCAAGCCTGACAGCAACATCAAGGCAACCAGCAAGGCCATCGACAGTCCATAGAGCAACATGAATGCCAGCACCGAGGCCAGCACCTTGCTGCTGACAGACCGGCCTGCAATCAATACTGGGGTCACGGCATGGGGGTGCAGAATGCCAACCAGCTCCTGTCGTGCCTGCTTGAACAACATCAGCGCACGCATCATCTTGATGCCACCCCCCGTCGAACCCGAGGAGGTACTGATGGCAGCAATGCCAAGCATCAGCATCGGTGCGAGCACTGGCCACAGGGCGTAATCGGTATTGGCGTATCCAGTCGTGGTGGCGACAGAAATCGTGTTGAACATGCTGTATCGCAAGGCCTGCAGCGGACTATCGTAGACCCCTTGCACCCATAGGTAGATCGCAATCAATGCCCCCACGGCCAATACCAGCCCAAGGTAGGGCAGCGTCTCGGGACAGCGAAGATATGGCTTGGCCGATCGGGAGCGCAGCGCTGTGAAATGCGTGGCGAAATTGATGCCGGCAATCAACATGAACACCATCGCCACACACTCGATGGCGACCGAGTCGAAATAGGCAAAACTATCGTCGTGAGAGGAAAAACCACCCAAGCCCATGGTGGTGGACATATGCACCCAGGCATCAAACCAACTCATCCCTGCCACGCGATAAGCCAAAAAACAGAGGATGGACAATCCAAAGTAAATCGCATAGAGCGCTTTGGCCGTACTGGCAATGCGCGGCGTCAGCTTCTCATCTTTCATGGGCCCGGGCGTCTCGGCCCGAAACACCTGGTGCCCTCCCACGCCCAACAATGGCAAGATCGCCACGGCCAGCACCAAAATGCCCATGCCACCAACCCACACCATCGTGCCACGCCAGATATTGATTGATGGCGCCAATCCATCCAGACCCGTCAGCACCGTCCCACCCGTTGCCGTCAGGCCAGACATCGCCTCGTAATAAGCGTGCGTGAATGAAATGGGCTGTCCGATGTCACTGAAATACAGCATCAGGGGAATCGATCCAATAAGCGGGAGCATGGTCCAGACCATCGACACCAGCAAAAACCCATCCCGGGGCCTCAACTCTCCCCGGAAAGGCATCGTCCCCAGCCAGCACAGCACACCCAATCCCAGCGAGAGCATGAAGGACTGCACAAAAATATGCACCTGGCCGTCCCCCATGATGATGGAGGCCCCCATGGGGAAAAACATCGTGGTGGAAAACAGGGCCATGGTGAAGCCCAGTGTGTGGAGAACCGCAAGGAAACGATACATGTCAGTCAGAAAAAGGAGGCTGACACTTGGAACAGCTTTTCCACCTTGGGCATTTGCTGGCGGGAAGCCACAAACACCACCACGTGGTCCTCAGCCTGAATCACGGTATGAGCATCAGGCATGATGATCTGGTCCTGCCTGACAATCGCGCCAATTGAAGCTCCCCGGGGAAGATCCACTTCGTGGATGTGCCGGCCGACCACCTTGGAAGACTTGCGGTCACCATGGGCAACCGCCTCCATGACTTCAGCCGCCCCCATCCGAAGGCGATGGGCAGCCACAACGTCGCCGCGGCGAACGTAGCGCAGCAACTCACTCATGGTTGCCTGTGATGGCGACACCGCGATGTCAATGTGACTGCCTTGCATGAGCTCGCCGTAGGCCTGCCGGTTGATCAGGGCAATCACGCGCCTGGCACCGAGTTTTTTGGCCAGCAGCGAGGACATGATGTTGTCCTCATCATCGTTAGTCAGCGCCAGCCAGGTATCCATATCCTCAATGTTTTCGCGCTCGAGCAAGGCCTCATCGGTGCCACTGCCATGGAGAACCAGCACGTTGTCAGGCAATGAGGCTGCAAGATGCTCGCAGCGCGGGAGGCTGGCATCGATGATGCGCACGCTGTAGCCCTGCTCGGCTAAGTGACGCGCCACGCGCGCACCGATATTTCCGCCACCGGCAATCATGACCCTTCGGACTGAGCGTGAGGCAAGCCTCATCTGCTGCACGGCCTGGTGAGCATGCGCTGTATCAACAATAAACAGAATTTCATCACCGGGCCGCACCACGGTTTCAGGGGACACGACCAGTGGCTTGCCGTCCCTGAGGACGTCCACCACACGGGCATTGACGTCGGGGTTCATGGCGCGCAAGTCACCCAGCGCGTGGTTGGCCATGGACCCACCCTGGCCCACCCTGGCCGTGATGACACTGACCTTGCCATCTGCAAGCTCGACGACCTGCAAGGCCTCGGGATACTCGATCAGCTTGATGAGATAGTCAGTCACGCTACCCTCTGGGCTGATGACGGCATCGATACAAAATCCGTCGTCGCCCATCAACTCGGGCATCCCGGGCAACTCTGCAGACCTGACACGGGCAATCCGCCTCGGGATGTTGAAGACCTTGCGGGCAATCTTGCAGGCGACCAGGTTGATGGCGTCGCTCTCGGCACAGGCAATCATCAAGTCTGTGTCATCGGCTCCAGCCTTTTGCAGCGTCGACACCTGGCTGCCATCCCCCACCACTCCGCGCAGGTCAAAGCGCTCCTGCAACTCTGCCAAGCGGGCCGGATCGGAATCGATGATGGTGATGTCGTTCGCTTCGGAGACCAGGTTTTCAGCGACACTGGAGCCCACCCGGCCGGCGCCCACGATCAGAACTTTCATGATCCACGCTTGCGCGATTCGATGCCAAGCTGTTTAAGTTTGCGGTAGAGATGCGTACGCTCAAGACCGGTCTTTTCGGATACACGCGTCATGCTGTGATTTTCACGCCCGAGGTGATACTCAAAATAAATCCGCTCGAATTCGTCACGCGCCTCACGCAAAGGCTGATCAAGCGAAATGTCACCCAACAAACCCTGCTCAGCAGGTGCTGCGGGCTCAGGCTCAGGCTCGGGCAAGCGTGCCACCACCTGATCAGGCGCTGGGGCAGCGGGGATCATCCCGGGGGCAGGCTTGAGATTGATGGCGGATCGCCCTCTGGCCAAGCCCGCAGATATCGTTTTCAACAGGCGCTGCAAAGTAATGGGCTTTTCCAGGAAGTCGATCGCACCGATTCGGGTCGCCTCGACTGCCGTATCGATGGTGGCATGGCCACTCATCATGATCACGGGCATATCCAGCAAGCCCTGAGAGCCCCACTCCTTGAGCAAGGTGACGCCATCTGTGTCAGGCATCCAGATGTCGAGCAGCACCAGATCAGGGCGCATGCGAAGTCTCGCCGCCCTTGCCTGCGCGGCATTTTCAGCCAACTCGACCGTATGCCCCTCGTCGTAGAGGATCTCGGAAAGCAGCTCGCGGATGCCGATCTCGTCATCCACCACCAAAATTCTGGCCATAAAACTCTCACGTGTTACGTATGCTTATTATCGTTCTGTTGTGGCTTTCCGTCCAATTGGCCAGCCAGGCGAGTCAGCAGGATGGAAACCCGGGCACCACCTTCCTTGCGATTGGAGATGTCAATTCGACCGCCATGTTCCTCAATGATTTTGCGGACAATGGCCAAGCCCAGCCCAGTCCCGTGGGCTTTGGTGGTGACGTAAGGCTCAAATGCACGGTTCAGGATTTGGGCGGAAAACCCGGGGCCGTTGTCACTCACCGTGAACCGCACGGCCTGCTGATCCGCTCCATCTGGACCCTTGGTGGTGGCCAGCTGGGTTTTGACCTCAATCACGCCTGCGCCAGCTTGGTCAGCCAAGGCATCCCTGGCATTGGCCAACAGATTGTGAATCACCTGCCGCAACTGCGTGGGATCGCCAATCGCCTCCGGCAAGCCCGCAGCCAGTGACACATCCAGCCTGACCGGCGTGGATCCAGCCTCAGGCGGAGTATGCCCAGCAGGATCCCAGCCATAGAGCGTGAGCACCTCGTCGATCAATTCATTGAAATCCATCTTCACCGAGACCTGCTGGGGACGTCGGGCATACTCCTTGAAGTCATCCACCATGTGCTTGAGAGAGTTGACCTGGTTCACGATCGTGGTGGTGGCGCGATTGAGCAGCTGCAGTTCCTGAGGAGGCAACTTGTCGGCAAGCTTCATGGCCAGACGCTCAGCCGAAAGCTGAATCGGGGTCAGCGGATTTTTGATTTCGTGCGCCAGACGCCTTGCCACCTCGGCCCATGCCACGCTGCGGTTGGCGGAAATCACCTCGGTGATGTCATCAAAAACAACCATGTAACCATTGCCTCGCCCATCGACGCGCAAATGGGTTCCTCTGGCCAGCAAGGTCAAGGTGTGAGACTCGGCGCCGACCGCAGCCCCACCCAGGCCCAACTCAATCTGCTCCTGCCAATGCAGCCGCTCCGAACCAACTGCCTCATGGTGGCCGAATGCCTTGCGAATGATCCCTGCAAACGCAATCATGCCAGGAACGGTTTCCAGCGGACGTCCAGGTGCCGATCTCAAGTCAACACCCAAAATGGTCTGCGCCCCCCGATTGAACGTGGTGATACGGAACTGTTCGTCAAAGACCAGCACGCCGGCAGAGAGATTGGCCAGCACGCTCTCCAAGTAAACGTTGGAACGCTCCAGCTTGAGACGGTTGCTCTCGACCAGTCGCCGTGCATCATCGAGTTGCCGAGTCATCTCGTTGAAAGACCGCGTGAGCTGGCCGACCTCATCCTGCAACGGTGGCTCCGGCAAGGGACGGAAATCGCCCACACTTACAGCCTGTGTTCCCGCTGCCAGCGTCAACAAAGGGCGGACCAAACGACGTGACAGCGCCAGGGCAACGGCGATGGCAGCAAACACGGCAAGCATCAGCGCCAACGTGAGGGTGATCTCAAACAGGCGGCGCAGTCCGGCACGAGAAAGAGCCAACTCCTGGTAATCCAGGAACCCCGCCTGAACCTCAGAGGCATTGCGTGCGATCTTTTCCGAGACCGGCTGTAGCAGCTGAAGCCAGCGTGACTCGGTATTCACCCCCAGGGTGCTGTCCCGCTCCGGTGTGCCCATCGGCACCACCACACGCAAACGCAAACCAGGGTCGCTGCGCTTGGGTGCAGCCTCATCGCTTTCTGCCGCAGCGTAACTTCGTGTGACACGAATCTGGTTCAAAACAGCGGCAGGAGGCGGGGGTGGCAACAATTGACCAAAGCGGTCCGTTGAAAAAGCAATTAGCCGACCCGTTCCCGTGAACACCATCGCCTCATCCACGTTGTTGACCTCTCTGAGGCGCGTGAGCAAGACCGCCACATCCTGGTCTCCAGCATTGCCCAGCTCCGCTGCCATCGCGCGAGCCCTAGAATCTAGCTCAGTCAGCTGGGACTCCAGTGCCGCCCGACCCAGTGCCAGCCCAGACTCGAGTGCGGTGTCGACGCGCACGTTGAACCATGACTCAATCGATCGGGACATAAACTGCATGGACAAGGTATAAATGAGTGCCCCTGGCAAGACCCCAATCAGCGCAAACGCCAAGGCAAACCGCGCTGTCAGCCTGGCACCAAAGAGTCCCCGCCTGAGCTGACGGACAAGACGCACCGACAACGCGACCACCCAGACAAACAAGGCCAGCGCCAGCGTGCCATTCAGATAAATCAGCAAGTCATGGTACTGAGCGATGCGCGATGCGTTGCCCGTTGACCACACCAACAGAATCAGCAGCGCCAACGCGCTTAGTACTCCACCGGCCAGCACCAGGCGCAGGAGAAAGCTCATGGGGCTGTCCCTGGTCGACGAATGGAAAAATCAAATGGCTGCCAATTGCTGGCCAACGCCCAGTCCGACCGCTTGGATGACTCGATTTGCAAAGGCAGGGCTAGCTGGGAGGCGTCCAGTCGCAAGCGCAGCCTCCCCTCGTACTTGACCCCAGGCTCGAAACGGTCGGTTGGAGAAACAGGCCAACCACGAATGCGGCTGATGATCTCCAGTGCCTCATCCAGACTCCCGACTGGCATGAACAAGTCACCAGAAGCGACCCGCCACTGTTGGGTCAAGGTGTTAAAGGTCACGCGTCGGCTCATGGTGGTCTGGACCAATACCTTGTCGAACCACCACCAGCGTGGAGAAGCGATCTCAAGGTCGACGGCAAAATGAAGCGGCACGCCGCGCTCTGCAGCGTCTCTGACCATAGGGCCCAGGCTGAGCTGAAAATCGACGTCCAACATCAACTGATGATCAATGATCTCGGGCTCGATGCGCGTGACCTTGGCCTCGCTGGCTTGCACTGGCGAAAGGCACGATGCGAACAGCATCAGGGCAGCCATCAGCCATCGGATGTGCCGCATGCGACCCCACAAACAAGCGACCGGATGACTCATGGCGTGGGCCTTGCTGCATCAGGCTGTTTCTCAAACAGCGCATAAAAAAAGCCATCATGTCCAGCAGGGCCTTCGGGCGTCGGTGCAGTGGGCAAAAGCTGTCCTGGCGCACTGAGCCTCACTGCGTCGGGATGCCGAGCCATTAACCCCTGTGCTTGCATTTCGCCCTCCTCAGGAAAAATCGAACAGGTGACATATAGGAGTTTGCCATGGGGCTTGAGGCAGTTCCAGAGCACATCAACGATTTGGGCCTGCAGGCGCGCCGTTTTTGCGACATCATGCTCGCGCCTGAGCCAGCGGATGTCCGGGTGACGTCGTACGATCCCTGACGCGGTGCAGGGGACATCGGCCAGGATGGCATCATAAGGATGGCCATCCCACCAACGCATCACATCCAGGACGCTCGCTGCCTTGAGCTTGACCTTGTTTGACGAGAGCCCCAGTCGATCGAGATTGTCCTTTACTCGATCCAGTCGCGCTGGATCCACATCCAGCGCCGTGAGGTCCAAGTCTGCCAACTCCAACAAGTGGGCCGTTTTGCCTCCTGGGGCAGCACATGCGTCCAATACGCGCATGCCGTCTCGAACATCCAACAATTCTGCAGCCAATTGTGCCCCTGCGTCCTGGACCGACCATCGACCCTGATCAAAGCCTGGCAACTGGTGCAACGGCCTGGCTGACTTGAGAACCAGTCCCGACTGGCCAAATGGCTCAGCCTCGATCCCACTCTCAAGGAATTCGGTCAGCACCATACCTTGCGAAGCCCTGCAGCGATTGACTCGAATGGTCATCGGAGGGTGGGTTTGCGCCATCGCCAGCAAGTCTTGCCACTGGCGCGGATAGGCAAGGCGAAGTTTTTCAACCCACCAGACAGGATGATTCCATTGCGCTCGCAGGTCCTGCGCCAAATGCGTTCGGCACGCTTGCTTTTCTCGCAAAAACCGGCGCAATACGGCATTGACGAGGCTTTTGTAGGGCTTGAACGCTGCTCGACTGCCCAAGGCCTCGACGCTCTGGTCAACCAAAGTATGGTCCGGGTAGAGCGCTGGCTCTGCATTCAACAGGCACAGGCTCAAGCCGAGAAAGGCATTGACCTGTGCCTTGGGTGGCGATTTGTTGACCAGCATCGACCGCAGCGCCATGGCCTCACCCCAGTGGCGCATGGCGTAAAAAGCCAGCGACTGGCTGGCCGGCCGACACGCAGGAGTGACCTTGGACAGGGCGTCTGTCAGTGAGCGTCCCGACTCCACCTCAGCGATCGCCTGGGACGTGGCCAACAGAATGTCACTCAGTGTCGGAGCATTGGATTTCATGCGGGAATTGTAGGTTCTGCGCGCTAAAATGCCCAACCATTCATCTATAACGGGCACCAAGCCCAATAGGTTGTCCTGATGTCCTCTCCCAAAGTCGGCTTTGTCAGTCTCGGTTGCCCAAAGGCATTGGTGGATTCGGAACGCATCCTCACCCAATTGCGCACCGAAGGCTATCAGATCGTTCCCGATTACGATCAGGCGGACGTGGTGGTGGTCAACACCTGCGGTTTTATCGACAGCGCCAAGGCTGAGTCACTGGATGCGATCGGTGAGGCGATCGCTGAAAATGGACGCGTGATTGTCACCGGCTGCATGGGTGTCGAGGAGTCCGTCATCCGGTCCGTTCACCCGAGCGTGCTGGCCGTGACGGGTCCTCAGCAGTACGAGCAAGTGGTGCAGGCAGTCCACGAGGCTGCGCCCCCCGATCTGGCCCACAATCCTTTCGTGGACATCGTGCCGCCCCAGGGCATCAAGCTCACACCCAGACACTATGCCTATCTCAAAATTTCGGAGGGCTGCAATCATCGTTGCAGCTTTTGCATCATTCCCTCGATGCGCGGCGACCTCGTCAGCCGGCCCGTCGGCGAGGTGCTTGATGAGGCTCAGCGCCTGGTCAAGGCAGGCGTGCGCGAGCTGCTGGTCATCTCCCAGGACACCAGCGCCTACGGCGTAGACATCAAATACCGCAGTGGCTTTTGGAACGGTCGACCGGTCAAGACCCGAATGACAGAGCTTTGCCAGGCATTGGGCGAGCTCGGGGCATGGGTGCGACTGCACTACGTGTACCCCTATCCGCATGTGGACGAGGTCATCCCTCTGATGGCACAGGGCTTGATCCTGCCCTATCTCGACATTCCTTTCCAACATGCCAGCCCCCGCATACTAAAGGCCATGAAGCGGCCGGCGTTCGAGGACAAGACCATGGCTCGGATCAAGCAGTGGCGCGAGACCTGTCCCGATCTCACCATCCGGTCCACGTTTATTGTCGGATTTCCGGGTGAAACGGAAAGCGATTTCGAGTACCTACTGGACTGGCTGTCCGAGGCGCAACTGGATCGCGTCGGCTGTTTTCAGTACTCACCGGTTGAGGGAGCGCCCGCCAACGCGCTGGACGGGACAGTGCCTGACGAAGTCAAACAGGATCGGTGGGATCGCTTCATGGCCCACCAACAGGCCATTTCTGCCTCGCGCCTACAGCAAAAAATTGGGCGTGAAATCGATGTGTTGATTGACGAAGTCAGTGACGAGGGCATCGTTGGCCGCACAAGTGCCGACGCTCCTGAAATCGATGGCTGCATCTACGTCGACACGGAACACACTCTCAAACCTGGTGATATCGTCAAAGTGCGCGTGACTGAAGCAGATGAGTATGACCTCTGGGGCGAGACGGTCTGATCGGACAAGACACTACGCCTTGACAGGCGACCAACCCTGAACAAACACTTCGACGGGTTGACGCTTGCCGCCAGGACGCTGCAGCTCCAGCAATCGCAACACCCCCTGACCACATGCAATATCGATGCCCTGGGGAGTCACCTGCACGATCGAGCCCGGTGGCATGTCGGCAACATCGGGCTGTGCCGAAGCACGCCAGATCTTCACCAACCCTTCCACACCTGGCAGCGCGAGAGATGCACCAGGCACAGGATTGAACGCTCGGACCTTGCGTGCCAGCAGCGAGGCCGGCAGGGCAACGTCGAGTACCGCCTCAGCCTTGTCGAGCTTGGCAGCGTAGGTCACTCCTGCTGTCGGCTGAGGGGTCGCCTTCAGCCCTCCAGCCTCAAGCGCATCCAGCGCGCGAACCACCAGGTTGGCACCCAACGTTGCCAACCTGTCGTGCAATTGGGCGGCTGACTCCTGCGTCCCGATATCAATCGACTCGACCAAGAGCATGTCACCCGTATCCAATCCCTCATCCATCTGCATGATGGTGATGCCTGTTTGGAAGTCTCCAGCCTCGATCGCACGCTGAATCGGTGCGGCGCCACGCCATCGCGGCAACAGGCTGGCATGAATGTTCAGACAACCAAGGCGAGGCAAGGTCAGCACCCAAGCCGGCAGGATCAGCCCGTACGCAGCCACCACCAAGACATCGGGGCGAATAGCCTCAAGCGCTTGCTGGGCCGATGATGCGTCAGCTGCATGCTTGCCATCGAGACGCAAGCCTTGCGGCTGCAGCACAGGGATACCAGCCTCTCGTGCGGCTTGTTTGACCGGGCTGGGCGTGAGCTTCATGCCGCGACCGGCCGCGCGGTCTGGCTGGGTCAGCACCACTGGAACCTGATATCCCGCGGCGAGAATCGCCTGCAATGCATGCCGGGCAAACTCGGGAGTGCCTGCAAAGCCAACCTTCAATTGCCTCATGGCAGATCTTTTTCCCGTATTTTCATCACGAGAATGATGAGGGCAAGCACGAGGGTCACGCAGTTGGCTGCAATCAGCGGCCACGACGCCAACAAGATGCCATAGGCCAGCCAAAGGGCCACGCCAGATGAAAACATGACATACATCGCGAGCGAAAGCGCATGCGTCTCGCGCGTGCGGATAACCTTCCACGCCTGGGGAACGAACGACGCTGTCGTCAGAAAGGCAGCGGCATAGCCCAAGAGGTCGATGTCCATCAGGCCCGCGACAACTCGCGCTCCTGCTTGCGCAGCTTGGCGCGGATCCGGGTTTGCTTGAGATAGGACAAATGTTCGACGAACACCTTGCCTTTGAGATGGTCCATCTCATGCTGGACACAAACTGCCAGCAGGCCCTCCGCCTCGAACTCGTAGGGCTTGCCGTCGAGGCCGAGGGCTCTGACGCGGATGCGCGCAGCCCGCTTCACCTCATCGTAGATGCCAGGCACCGAGAGACAACCCTCTTCGTAAGTCTGCAACTCATCGCTCTTTTCCAGGATCTCGGGGTTGATGAGTGCCATGAATCCTGAGCGATCCTCGCTGACGTCGATCACAATCACCTGTTCGTGGACATCGACCTGCGTGGCAGCCAGGCCCACGCCAGGTGCGTCGTACATGGTTTCAGCCATATCTGCCACGAGCTGGCGGATGCGGTCGTCCACCTGCGCCACAGGCTTGGCAACCTTGTGCAAACGGGGATCAGGAAAGTGGAGAATGGGAAGCAGTGCCATCACGCTTTGTTTTCAATGAATTGCTCGTGATTTTAGTTGATTCGGCCCAATATTGTCCCGGGCAATTGTGTCACAGCGGGGTGTACCTGGACATGAAATGTGTGTCCAATTCTGCCCATGTCACACCCTACCGATATTCACCAGCTGGCTGCCTGGCTTCGCCTGGAGCTTGAGCCGGGCATTGGTCCCGTTCATGCCCGCGCCCTCATCAAGGTGTTTGGCCATGCATCCAATGTCTATTCGGCTGACATGGACGAGCTGCGGGCGCTTGGCAGCGAAAGACTGGCCAGCCAGCTGGCACAACCATTATCCAAGCTCAAGGAAATGACGATCGAGCAAGCGCTTCGCTGGTCGGAGCAGGCCGAGAACCACATCCTGACGCCATTTCACCCCTGTTACCCCAAAAGACTTGCCGAACTGGAGGATGCGCCGATCGTTCTCTACGTCAGAGGAAACCCGGCATGCCTGAGTCAGGAAAGCCTGGCGATTGTGGGCGCCAGGCAAGCCACGGCAGACGGCAGGGAGCGGGCACACGGCTTTGCCCGCATGCTTGCTGAGCGAGGATATTGCATTGTTAGTGGCTTGGCGCACGGAATCGATGCCGCAGCACATCGCGGCGCGATGAGCGCATCGAGAGAAGCAGGCATGACAGCCGCAGTGATGGGGACAGGCGTAGATATCGTTTACCCGCTAAGTCATCGTTCCCTGGCTGACGAGATCCTGAAGTGTGGCGGAGCACTCGTTTCTGCCATGCGACTCGGCACGCCAGCCCTGCCGGTGCATTTTCCTCGCCGCAACCGCATCGTGGCTGGGTTGACCATGGGTGTGCTGGTGGTAGAGGCAGCATTTCGCAGCGGCTCACTTATCACTGCCAGAGAGGCCGCCGACATCGGCAGAGAGGTGTTTGCCATCCCCGGGAGCATCCGCTCAGCCCTGTCACGTGGGCCACATGCCCTGATTCGACAGGGTGCGGTGCTGGTGGAGACTCCAGACGATATCCTGGAGGAACTCGGACACCAGGATATCGCCTCTCGGTCCCGTCAGACACGGACACAGCCGGACTTGAGGTCAGCATGCATGGGAGATTCCATGCAGGGGCAACTGCCTATTGATGAGACGGATCCGTTTGCGGCACCATCTAGCCAGCCAACCTCGCCACTCGCCCAGACGCCATCCAAGACGCCAGCCTTGGAGCCTGACTCGCCTGTTTGGCATGCAATCGGCTACGATCCCATTACCGAGGATGCTGTCCTGAAACGCACACGGATTCGCTTGGCAGACATGCAAACGCAGCTGCTCGACCTGCTGGTGCAAGGTTGGGTTGAGCAGGATGCCACAGGACGGTTTTGCAGATCCGCGCGCGACCATGCGCTGCGAACATCATCAGGAGCCTGAACATGAGCATGCCAACACGCGTCAAGATTGTCGAAGTTTCCCCACGCGACGGTCTGCAGAATGAAAAAATGTTCATCCCGACCGAGACCAAGATCGAGCTCGTCAATCGTTTAAGTGATGCCGGCTTTCCAAACATTGAGGCCGTATCATTTGTCTCACCCAAATGGGTGCCACAAATGGCCGATGGCGCCGACGTCATGGCGGGGATCCGGCGCAAGCCTGGCACCATCTATTCTGCGCTGACGCCCAACCTCAAGGGCTTTGAAGCAGCTCGCGCAGCTGGCGTGGACGAAGTGGTGATTTTTGGAGCGGCCAGCGAGGCGTTTTCACAAAAGAACATCAACTGCTCGATTGCAGAGTCGATTGAGCGGTTTCAGCCCGTGGCGGATGCAGCGCGTGCCGCAGGTATTCGCCTGAGAGGCAGCATCAGCTGTGCACTGGGCTGCCCCTACCAGGGTGAGGTGTCTGTCGAGTCCGTTGTCGATGTCGTCAAACGCTACCTGACGATGGGGTGCCATGAGATTGACGTGGCAGACACCATTGGGGTGGGCAATCCCAAGCGCGTCAGGGAGGTCATGTCTGCCGTGACCAAGGTGGCCAATCCAGGCATGATTTCAGGCCATTTCCATGATACCTATGGCCAGTCTCTTGCCAACATTCTTGCGGCCATGGAGTGTGGCGTGTCGATTTTCCATACCTCTGTCGCTGGACTCGGTGGCTGCCCCTATGCCAAAGGCGCCACGGGCAATGTCGCGACCGAAGATGTCCTGTTCATGTTGCACGGCATGGGCATCGAGACAGGAATCGATTTTGATGCGGTGGTCGATATCGGTCAATGGATGTCCGCACAGTTGCAGCGTGCGGGTGGAAGCCGTGCCGGCAATGCAATTGCAGCCAAGCGTGCGGCATGACCACGCAGTTGCATGACGCGCAGGGCGCAATGCCTGGTTTCACAAGACCTGCTGTCAAGGCAGTCAAACCCAGGGTCTGGCGGATTTTGTTGGCGGCAGCCTTTGCCATCCCTAGTATTGCCGCGGCGCAGTCCTGTGAGGCCACCATCGAGGGCAACGATGCCATCCGGTTTAGCCTTAGCCAAATTGCCGTGCCAGCACAATGCCCACAGTTCACCGTTCACCTGAGGCATGTGGGCAAGCTACCCAAACTGGCGATGGGGCACAACTGGGTGCTCACCCGCAAAGACGACATGCCCGGTGTCATGAAGGAGGCAATGGCGGCGGGGGCAGCACGCGACTATCTTGACCCCGCAGACCCACGCATCCTTGCCCACACACCAGCCATCGGAGGTGGTCAGCAGACCTCGGTGACGTTCCCCACAAACCGTCTCAAGCCTGATGAAGAGTATGTATTTTTCTGCTCCTACGGTGCGCACCACGTGCTGATGCAGGGTTTGCTGCAGGTGGTGCGTTGACCATCAGCCTGTGATCTTGCAGCGCTCACCTGAACGTAACGTCCAGGCCTGATGCCATGGCTCACTCGTAGCTGCGGATATCCTCGATCACCTTGCCATCGTTCGGCAAGCTGCCGGCCTCAACGAGCTCCACCTCAGCGCGCAGCTTGGTGACGTCCCGCACGCTGTCGGCAACACGATCGCTCAGCCCCTCTGCCATTGCAGTTGACTCGATTTTGAGCACCATCCGGTCACTGCCAGTGTTGCCACTGACAACCAGCCTGGCCCTTGACACCTCAGGGTACCGCTTGACAACCTCTGCGATCTGCCCAGGGTGCACAAACAAGCCACGAACCTTGGAGGTCTGGTCGGCACGTCCCATCCAACCGCGAATGCGCTGGTTGGTCCGTCCGCAGGGAGACATGCCAGGCATGATGGCCGAGAGGTCGCCTGTGCCAAATCGAACCAACGGATAGTCAGGGTTGAGAGTGGTGACCACCACCTCTCCGACTTCGCCGGCTGGCACCACATCGTTGGTGCCAGGTCGCACGATTTCGAGAAGGATGTCCTCACTGAGAACCAAACCCTCACGAGCGGGTGTTTCGTACGCAATCATCCCCAGGTCCGCACTGCCATACGCTTGGTATCCATCCACCCCTCGGGCAGCAAACCAATCACGCAAGGAAGGTGGAAAGGCTTCGCCAGACACCATGGCACGCCTCAACGAGGCCAGGCTGACCCCCAACTCCTCGGCTTTTTCCAGGATGATTTTGAGAAAGCTGGGCGTGCCCATGTAACCATGCGGCGCCAAGTCACGGATCGCATGCACTTGCTGCTCGGTCTGGCCAGTCCCGCCGGGAAAAACCGTACACCCGACCGCATGTGCTGCGGTCTCCATCATGGAGCCAGCAGGGGTGAAGTGGTAGGAAAAACAGTTGTAGGCGAGATCGCCAGCCCTGAATCCAGCAGCATAAAGCGCGCGTCCAAAACGCCAGTAGTCGCGACGCGAAGTCTCCGGCTCATAGATCGGCCCAGGCGACGCGAACACGCGCAGCGACTGTCCCCAACCGACCGAGGAAAATCCACCGAAGACTCGCTGCATGGCACCCGCTGTCTGCGGCAGAGACTGGCGGCTCTCCTGCTGCGCCTCGAGCAGCTGATATTTGCGCAGCACGGGCAATTTGCCCAATGCTTCGCGAGACTTGATCGCCCAGGGGTCCGCACCAAGCAGTTGCTTGCCAATTGCCGGCGCACTTGCCATGGCTCGCGCCAACGCAGCCGGCAAGGCGGCCATCAGGTCCCGCTCACGCTGCTCGGGATCGCGTGTTTCTAGCGCATCAAAAAACTCTGACATGATTGATCACCTTCAGGGCCATGTTCAAGCAAGCCAACGCTTGCGACGGCGGTAAAACTTGGTATCCCGGAAGCTCTTTCGCTCCCCGCTGGAAATACCCAGGTAAAACTCTTTGACATCCTCGTTTTGGGCAAGATCGGATGCTTGGCCATCCATCATGACCCGGCCGCTCTCCAGGATGTAGCCATAGTCAGCGTAACGCAGCGCAATGTTGGTATTTTGTTCAGCCAGCAAAAAGCTGACGCCCTCGCGCTGGTTAAGGTCTTTGACAATCTCGAAAATCTCTTCCACGATTTGCGGGGCCAGTCCCATCGACGGCTCGTCCAGCAAGATCATGTTGGGGTTGGCCATCAGCGCACGGCCGATGGCACACATCTGCTGCTCTCCACCCGACGTGTAGCCAGCCTGGCTACCACGTCGCTGCTTGAGCCTGGGGAAATATTGATAGACACGCTCAAGTGACTCCGCAAGCTGGGCACGGCCAAGCTCGCGCGTGTAGGCACCAGTCAGGAGATTTTCCTCGATGGTCAAGTGGGCAAAGCAATGACGCCCCTCCATCACCTGAATCACGCCGCGCTTGACCAGATCCGCTGGGGACAGGCGGTCGATGCGCTCACCACGCAACATGATGTTGCCTTTGGTGACATCGCCACGCTCGCCTTTGAGCAAATTGGACACTGCCCGCAAGGTGGTGGTCTTGCCTGCACCATTGGCGCCAAGCAAGGCGACAATCTTGCCCTCCGGGACCTGGAGCGACACGCCCTTGAGAACCAGGATCACATGGTTGTAAATCACCTCAATCCCGTTGACATCCAACAGGATGACAGGATCACTGGTGGCATTGGACGAAGTGTTCGCTTGAGTGGCATTCATATGCGCAGTCCTGCTATTTGTTGTACATGCCGCGGCAGCAAGCCGCCGCGGCAATCACCATCAACGATCAACCACCACACTTCACAGGGGTGATGTTCTTGTCTTTGGCGTATTTGGCGGCATACTCCTTGACCATCGGGTCAATAATGCTCTTGTCGGAGCGGTACCAGTCGGACTTGACGTCAAACTTACTGCCATCCCACTGTGCGATGCGAGCCCAATCATCGCCCATATGGTTGTTGCAGCTCGTCTTGATCGGACGCATGATTTCGTCAAAGCCGATTTCCTTCAGACGCTCAGGCGTGAGGTTGAGGTTTTCCAGGCCCCAGCGCACCTGCTCAGGGGTGACAGGCTTGCCTTTGCCAAACTTCTCCTGCGCGGTACGGATCGCCTCAACGGTTAGCATGGAGATCATCATGCCGCGTGTGTGCGCAATCGTCCCGACACCATTGCCAGTTTTATCGGAGCCCTCGCCCTTGTCGTAGACCATCTTCTTGAGATCGTCATGGACACGGCCTTTGGACGCACTGTTGGCCAAGGTGATGACGTTGTAGCCCTTGGCAACCTGGCCGAGGTCTTTCACGTCGCTTTCGGATCCTGCCCACCAGATGCCATACATCTTGTCACGCGGATAGCCACTGGCTTGCGCCTCACGAATGGCAGTCGGCGTCATGATGCCCGCACTCCAGAGCAGCACGTAGTCCGGTCTTGCCTGACGGATTTGGAGCCAGGTGGATTTCTGCTCCACGCCCGGAGCGGTGACCGGATACAGCAAGAGCTGGAAACCATCTTTCTTGGCACGTTCCTGCAGCAGGGGGATCGGCTCCTTGCCGTAGGGTGAGTCATGATAGACAAGCGCAATCTTCTTGCCCTTGAGCTTGTCCATGCCACCGAGCTTTTTGGCGATGTCCTGGATCATGATGTCGGCAGCCGTCCAGTAGGTGCCCAAGAGTAGAAAGTTCCACGGGAACACCGATCCATCGACTGACTGGGACAGGCCATACCCGACCGTCATGATTGGCACCTTGTCGTTGGGTGCCTTGTCACTCACCGCAAAGGTGATGCCGGTGGACTGGGGGTCAAACGCGGACGCACCGGTTGGTGGGCGATTCTTGAGTCGCTCATAACACTCCACGCCGCGGTCGGTGGCATAGCCAGTCTCGCACTCGTCGTAGACGATCTTGACACCATTCACGCCGCCACGCGCATTGACAAGCTTGAGGTAGTCCATCTTGCCGTCTGCCCATGGAATGCCTAGCGGTGCAAACGAGCCTGTTCGGTACGCCAGCAAGGGTACAAACTGCTCTTGCGCGGCGGCAGGCAGTGTTGCCCCTATAGCGCCAGCCGCCAGCATGACAGCGGCAATATGCTTTGTTTTCAGAATCTTCATCTCCATTTACCTCCATGGGTGCAATACACACCGGTTTAGATCGCCCATGATGCAATCGGGCACAAACACCATCCGCTTGCGCGGCAATACCACTTCGACTTAATGCGGGAACGGCCAGATCCGTAGCTTTTCCTTGCCAATGCTCCACAGCTTGGCCAGCCCGTGCGGCTCGGCAATCAGGAAAAACACAATCAGTGCGCCAAAAATCATGTGCTCGATATGCGAGGCTGTATCCACGCCCAGTGGCAAGCCGAGCAACTCGGGGATGTGATTGAGCGCCACTGGCACCAACACAATGAATGCCGCACCAAAGAAACTGCCTACAATCGATCCCAATCCGCCAATAATCACCATGAACAGCAGCTGAAACGAGCGGTTGAGGTCAAAGGCCAACGGCTCCCATGAACCCAAGTGGACGTAGCCCCACAGCGCGCCTGCCACGCCAACGATAAAGGAGCTGACGGCAAACGCCGTGAGCTTGGCATACATCGGACGGATGCCGATCACCGACGCTGCTACGTCCATGTCACGAATGGCCATCCATTCACGGCCAATCGCACTGCGCACCAAGTTTTTCGCCAGAAGGGCGAACACGACGACAAACACCAGCACAAACAGGTATTTGGCCATTGCCCCTTGAAGGGAAAAACCCATGATGGAAAGCGCGGGGACCGCCACCGCGCCAGACGGCGAATAGTTGGTAAAGAAAGGAATTCGCAGAAAGGCCCAATCCACAAAGAACTGTGCTGCCAAGGTGGCCACCGCAAGGTACAAACCCCGGATGCGCAAGCTTGGAATGCCAAAGATCACACCCACCAGTGTCGCGAAACATCCCCCCAGCAGGATTTGAACAACGAGGGGCACCTCGGGGATACGCACCCCGATATTCCAGGCCGCATAGGCACCCACCGCCATGAATGCACCTGTGCCGAGCGAAATCTGCCCACAGTAGCCCACCAGGATGTTCAGACCAATCGCAGCCAGCGACAAGATCAGGAACGGGATCAGGATGGCCTTGAAAAAGTAATCCGTCGCCACTAACGGAATCACGACAAAAGAGAGAATGAGCACGAGCGCGATGAACACGCGATCCTGACGGATCGGAAATATCTGCTGGTCCGCCCGGTAGGTGGTTTTGAACTGGCCGTTTTCACGATAAAACATGGTGTCTTCCAGAAATTGTCAGGTCAGTGTTCAAACACGGTCGATGATCTTTTCGCCGAACAAGCCTTGCGGCCGGAACAGCAGGAACACGAGTGCGAGCACATAGGCAAACCAGATCTCAATGCCACCGCCCACCATCGGGCCGATGTAGACCTCCGAGAGTTTCTCGCCCACGCCAATGATGAGTCCGCCGATGATGGCGCCAGGCACTGAGGTCAGGCCACCCAGAATAACGACAGGCAAGGCACGCAGGGTGGCAGTGGCCAGGGTGAACTGCACCCCGAACTTGGAGCCCCAGATGATCCCAGCCACGAGCGCCACCACGCCTGCCACCGTCCAGACGATGACCCAGATGCGGTTTAGCGGAATGCCGATCGACTGGGCAGCCTGGTGATCATCTGCCACTGCCCGCAGTGCGCGGCCAGTCGCGGTGACCTGGAAAAACAGTGCCAGCGCGGCCACCAGCAAGGCAGCCACCACGGCTGCCGTGAGGTCCTCGAGATTAACCAGCACCCCCCCTTCAAAGATTGAGTCGAGAATGAACGCCGGCTCCTTGGGCATGCCCACGTTGATGGTGTAGACCGATGCACCGAACACCATTTGGCCCAGGCCGTCGAGGAAATAGCTGATGCCAAGCGTTGCCATCAACAGCGTGGTGGCCTCCTGATTGACCAGGTGACGCAGGACAAAGCGCTCCACCGCCCAGGCGAGCAGGAGCATGATCGCTGCGCTGACGATGAAAGCCAGAATGTTGGCCACAAACAGATTTTCAAATCCCAGCCACTTTGGCAGCCACTCTGAAAAACGTGCCATCGACAGCGCCGCCACCAGCACCATCGCACCCTGGGCAAAGTTGAATACGCCAGATGCTTTGAAAATCAGGACAAAGCCCAGGCCAATCAGCGAATACAGCATGCCGCTCATCAGCCCGCCGAACAAGGTTTCGAGAAAAAATCCCATGATTGCTCCGCCTCAGTGAGACACGCCCAGGTAAGCCTGGATCACGTCTTCGTTCTGGCGCACTTCGTCGGGTGTGCCGTCACCGATTTTTTTCCCATAATCCAGGACCACCACACGGTCCGAGATATCCATCACCACACCCATGTCATGCTCAATCAACACGATCGTGGTGCCAAACTCGTCGTTTACGTCCAGGATAAAGCGGCTCATATCTTGCTTTTCCTCGATGTTCATGCCGGCCATGGGCTCATCGAGCAGCAACATGCGGGGTTCCATGGCCAATGCCCTCCCCAGGTCAACACGCTTTTGCAAACCATATGGCAAACGACCAACCGGCGTCTTGCGATAGGCCTGGATCTCGAGAAAGTCGATGAGATTTTCGACAAACTCGCGGTGATGAATTTCCTCACGCTCAGCGGAGCCCAATCGGAACGCCTGCGCCAGGATGCCTGATTTCATGCGAAGGTTGCGGCCCGTCATGATGTTGTCGAGCACACTCATGCCCTTGAACAGCGCCAGGTTTTGAAACGTGCGGGCGACGCCCATTTCAGCAGCGCGCCGGGGGCTCATGCGGGCAAACTCTTTGCCATCGAAGCGAATGCTTCCCTGCTGAGGGGTGTAGACGCCGTTGATGACGTTGAGCATGGAGCTTTTGCCAGCGCCATTGGGGCCAATGATCGCGCGTATCTCGTGCTCACGCACATTGAATGAAATGTCTGTCAGCGCTTTCACGCCGCCAAAGGCGAGTGAAATATGCTCCAGCTCGAGAATGACTTCGCCGATGCGATCGTCGCGTGTGTTGGTGTTCATGGTCATGCTGCCTTGGCAGATTTGGCCGGGTAAACCGTAGCGTCACGGATGGTCAGGTCAGCAGAAATCTTGCCTTTTCTACCGTCTTCAAACTTGACCTCCGTCTCGATGAACTGACTGGCTGATCCATTGAACAGCGCATCGATCAACACGCCATATTTCTGTGCAATGAAGGCACGACGCACCTTGCGGGTACGTGTGAGCTCATCATCATCCGGATCGAGCTCCTTGTGTAGCACCAGAAAGCGGGAAATTTGCGAGCCGCTCAAACGCGGGTCATGGGCCAAGTCCTGATTGACGGACTCCACACAGCTGGCAATCAGTTCGATGACATCTTTCTTGGCAGCGAGATCGGTATAACCAGCATAGGGCAGGCCACGACGCTCAGCCCAGTTGCCCACTGCCTCAAGGTCGATGTTGATGAAAGCGCAAACCTTGTCCTTGTCAGCACCAAAGGCAACGGCTTCCTTGATATGAGGGAAAAACTTGAGCTTGTTTTCAATGTACTTGGGTGCAAACAGGCTGCCGTCTGCCAGCTTGCCCACATCCTTGGCGCGATCAATGATCTTGAGCTGGCCGGTTTCGTCCAGATACCCCGCATCCCCTGTCTTGAACCAGCCATCCTCAGTGAGTGTCTCCAGCGTGGACTCGGGGTTGCGGTAGTACTCCTTGAACAACCCTGGACTCTTGATCAGGATTTCACCGTTGTCGGCCACTTTGATTTCCACACCCTTGACAGGCGGGCCAACGGTGTCAGGCTTGACAGCGCCATCCTCCTGGACACACACAAACACGGATGTCTCCGTTGAACCGTACAGCTGCTTGAGGTTGATGCCGATTGAGCGATAAAAAACGAAGAGGTCGGGGCCAATCGCCTCGCCGGCGGTATAGGCCACACGGATGCGGGTCATGCCCAAGGCATTGCGCAGCGGACCATAGATGGTCATATCGCCAATCATGTATTTGAGTCGGTCGATGAGGCCTACCGGATCCTTGTCGAGCAGCTTGGCGCCCACTTTTCTCGCAACGCCCATGGCCCAGGCGTAGAGTTTGCGCTTAAACGCGCCAGCATCCTCCATGCGAATCGTCACCTGCGTGAGCAAGCCCTCCAGCACACGAGGGGGTGCAAAATAATAGGTAGGTCCGATGTCTTTCAAGTCAATCATGACCGTATCAGGTGATTCGGGATGATTGACCGTAAAGCCTGTGACCATGAGCTGGGTGTAGGAAAACATGTTCTGGCCAATCCAGGCAGGCGGCAGATAGGCCAGCACATCCTCGTGATCGGTCAGACGCTCCATGACCTCCACTGCCCTGGCACGATCGATCAGGGCATGATGGGTCAGCACGACGCCCTTGGGCTTGCCGGTGGTGCCGGACGTATAAAACATGGCACCCGTGTCGTCTGGCTGAATGGCGGCGATCGATTCGTCAAAAAACCTGGGATGCGTCTCACGATGCGCCTGGCCTTTCTGTGCCAATGCATCGCAAGATAACAATGCTGGGTCGGTATAGTGGCGCAGTCCCCTGGGGTCATCAAAGACGATGTGTTTCAGATGAGGACACTGGTCACGCACCTCAAGCATCTTGTCGACCTGCTCCTGGTCCTCGACGACAACCAGCCCCACCGAGGCATCCTGAAGCACATAGACCATTTCCTGGGCAACCGCATCCTGATAAAGCGGGACAGGGATCGCACCAATGCATTGGGCTGCCATCATGGCCATGTAGAGCTGAGGGCGGTTTTCACCAATGACGGCCACGTGGTCACCTGGCTTGACGTCCAGCGACGCCATGCCGTGGGCAAGGTTTCTCACGTGGTCGCAGACCTGTTGCCAGGTATATGTTTGCCAGATGCCTAGATGCTTTTCACGGATAGCTGGACGTTCGCCGCGCTTGGCTGCGTTCTCAATCAACAGTGCCGGAAAGGTGTTGCCTGCTGTCATGGCGTGGTGAGGTTGATTCGCCATGTGGTCTCCTTGTTCGCGAAGCCAGGCTCGTTTGAGACTGGCTGTTGCGGTTTTTTTCATGCATCGCAATTTGTGTTGAGATAAGTTATAAGCAGAGTCAGAAACAAAATGTCTTCAAAATGACATTTGTGATCGAATTAGGGTTAGTCCTGATGAAACGCGTCAACCATCACGATCCCGTCCACGCCGCTGCGGCAATGCCAACTGGCGTGCGTCATGCTGCACCGCACGATCTCCTGCTGTCCAACACGGCAGCTTGGTATGGCGTGCTCAACGCAGAGCAACAGGCGCGCGTGCTACGCGACACCGCGATCTACAGCGTCTGCGCCGGTGACATGATTGAACGGCGAGGGGAGCCCTCGCTGGTCTGGATTGGGGTGATCTCGGGCCTGATCAAGGTGTCTGTTGGCAATGCCGATGGCAAGATCGCATCACTGACAGGCGTGCCTGCAGGCGGCTGGATTGGCGAAGGTTCGCTGCTCAAGCGCGAGACACGTAAATACGACGTCGTGGCCCTGCGTGACTCCACAATCGCCAAGCTGCCTTCAGCGACCTTTGAGTGGCTGCTCGACACGAGCATCCCCTTCAACCGGTTTCTGTTGCAGCAGCTCAACGAGCGTGTGGCCCAGTTCATCGGCAAAGCCGAGTCGGACCGCCTGCACCAACCCGAAGCCAGGGTGGCTCGCTGTCTGGCGGAGCTCTTCAATCCCGTTTTGTATCCTGGCATGGGCATGCGATTGGACATCACACAGGAAGAGATCGGATTGCTTGCCAGGGTTTCCAGGCAGCGCGTCAATCAGGCACTACAGTTGCTGGAGTCGATTCACTTGGTCAAGCTGTCCTACGGAGGCCTGGAGGTGCTGGATTTAAAAGGCTTGCGCCGCTACGGCGTCTGAGAATGGGTGCTGCAGTAAAATGAAACAAAGAGGGTTTCCATCCTCTTTTGATCGTTTGACTGGAGTGTTTCATGCGTGTTGTTCAGGTTGTTGCAGGTGCCGCACTTTCGCTTTTTGCTTTGCATGCCGCCATGGCAGGCGACTACAAAGTCGGCAATATTGAGCTGGATGATTTGTGGGTGCGAGCCTCCGTGCCCGGGCAGGTCAACGGTGCGGGTTATCTCGAAATCGAAAACAAGGGTGATGCTGCTGACAAGCTGATTGCAGTCGAGTCGTCGTCAAGCAAGCGCATTGAGCTGCACACCATCATCAACGAAAGCGGTGTCGCCAAAATGCGTGAAGTGCAGGGTGGCATCCCAGTGCCAGCCAAGGGCAAAACCCAGCTCAAGCCTGGCGGCTACCACGTCATGTTCATTCAGCTCAGCGGGCCTTTCAAGGCCGGTGAAAAAGTTGACGCTATCATGAAGTTTGAAAAGGCGGGCTCAGTCAAGGTTCAGTTCGAGGTCAAGCCTCCCACCTACAACCCCGGCACGTCGGGCGAGCATGGCATGCCCATGCAGGGCGGGATGAAACACTGAGCGCATGATCGCCCCTGCTACTGCAACCCGGCATCAACTGATACACGCTTGAGCCGGGTTGGCCGCTGACACTGTTGTTAGCGTGAACCGAAGATGGCTGTTCCGACACGAATCTCGGTTGAGCCTTCCTCAATCGCGATTTCAAAATCCCCACTCATGCCCATCGAAAGCCTTTCCAGACTGACGTTGGGGATGTTGAGCGCCGCCGTGTCATCTCGCAGCTGCCTAAGCTGACGAAAGCATGCCCGTACTGCCTCCTTGTCCTCAGACAGAATCGCCATGGTCATCAGACCCTTGACTCGCAATGTCGAAAAGACAGACAAGGCTTTGAGGAAATCAGCAAGCTGGGATGGCTCCAGGCCAGACTTGGTTTCCTCTGGCGAAGTCTTGACCTGCACCAGCACATCGATCACACGGCCCTCCATTTGAAGGCGTCGATCCAGTGCCTCAGCCAGATCCATGCGGTCCAGGGATTGCACCTCGCTGGCCCAGCGCGCGACTTCCTTGGCCTTGTTCGTTTGCAAGTGACCAATGATGACCCACTCAATACCGCAATCGGCCAGTAATGGCCCCTTCTGAGCGATTTCCTGAGTCCGATTTTCCCCAAACCGCTTGAATCCCAAGCTGACCGCGTCCCGAATCTCAGCTTCACCAAACGTTTTGCTGACAGGCAGCAGCGTCACTTCGGCAGGATCCCGCCCGACTCTCAAGCAGGCCTGCGCCATGCGGGACTGAATATCCGCCACGCGCATTTGCATGGCCGCGCGGGAGTTGTGGGTATCACTCAGCTGATTCATACAACCTCAACAATTAGACAAGGCAAAATGATCAAGTGGCGAGAACACCATCTCATCTGCGATGGATGTACATCCACAGAAACACTTCAGTGCATGTCTGTTCAAGTCTAGAATGACTGGACAGTCCATTCCTGAATTGGATCATGAAATTCGAACCGGCCTCTTTCGCACCCCTGCTTGACCTGATCGTGCCCTTGGCCATCGGCCTGCTGATCGGGACTGAACGCGGCTGGAGCCATCGGCATCAGTCGGACGACAAGCTCATCGCCGGCATTCGCACCTTTGGCCTGGCCGGTTTGCTCGGTGGCATTGCGGCCATGATGGCCAGCATTTTTCAGTTTTTCACCTGGGTCATGATTTTTGGTGGTTTTGTGCTGCTGGTTGTCGCCGCCTACGTTGGCGACCTCAAGGACAATCCTGACCGCGGCCTCACGACCGAAATTGCACTCTTGCTGACTTTCTTGCTTGGCTCGCTGTCGGTACTGGGTTACATGGGCATGGCATCCGGTCTCGCCGTTGTCATTGCCCTGCTCTTGAGCCTCAAGGAAGTGTTGCATACGGGCTTGCGCAAGCTGACTGGGGAGGAACTTTCCGGCGCGCTCAAGCTGCTATTCATCTCGCTCGTCATGCTGCCGGTCCTACCTAACGAGGGCATGGGGCCCTGGGCGGTCTTCAATCCATACTCCATCTGGTGGATGGTGGTGTTGATCTCTGCGCTTGGATTTGCCGCTTACGTCGCCATGAAAGTTGCTGGGCTGAACTACGGGTTACTGCTGACAGCGCTACTCGGTGGGATCGTCTCGTCCACTGCCATGACACTCACGCTCTCCAAAATGCACACCCAAGCTAGCTTGCGAACCATCCTTGCAGCGGGATTGTTGCTGACCTCTGCCCTGATGTTTCCACGGGTGCTGATCGAAATCAGCCTCATCAACCCTGGACTCACCGATCGGCTTGCCGCACCTTTGCTGGTGGCAGGAACAGTTTATGTGCTGAGTGCCATTGCACTGGCAATTTTGGCCACTCGTCAGCCCATCAATCTGACCGAGAGCACGCAACTGTTGCATAACCCCTTTGAAATCGGTCCCGCTGTCAGATTTGCCTTGCTGCTGACAGCAATTTTGTTCCTGGTGGAGGCCGGCAGGCGTTATGTGGGCGATGCAGGCGTGCTCGTGATTGCAGGGATATCAGGCCTGACGGATGTGGATGCCATCACCCTCTCGCTGTCAAAAGCAGCGCTAAGAGACTTGGACGCTCAGACTGCCGTGGCCGGCATTGGACTGGCTGTGATCAGCAACTCCCTGGTCAAGGCCGGCCTGATCAGCCTGGTTGGCGGCAAGGAGCTAGCCATCCGCTGCGTACCCATCATGTTGGCCGGATTGGCAGCAGGCGGACTGACATTGCTCGTTGCTTGAGACATTCAATCGTGGCCCCATCTCCCGGGAAAATGGAATCAGCGCATGACCTCGACGCGGCCCGGCCCGGCCTCGACCTGGCCAATCACTGCTGCACGCTCGCATCCATGCTGGCCAAACAGGTCCAGCACCCGCGGGACGTCCTCGGGACGGCAGGACACCAGCAGGCCACCCGAGGTCTGGGGGTCTGTCAACAGGGCACGCGCAACATCGTCCAAGCTCGCATCCAGATCGATTTGCGCCCCGTATGCTGCCCAATTGCGACCTGATGCTCCCGTCACCAGACCCTCACGGGCCAGTACCTCAACACCTGGCAGCAGCGGAACTTGTCCAAGAGAAATCTGGACCTTGAGCTTGGCACCCCTGGCGATCTCAAGCGCATGGCCCAGCAAACCAAAGCCAGTGACATCCGTGATGGCATGTACCCCATCGAGCATGGACAGCTCGGCCCCCGCGCGATTCAGCAGGGTCGTGCTGGCAATCATGGCACGGTAGCCATCCGCATCCAGCTTGCCTTTTTTCAGGGCGGCCGAGTAGATGCCCACGCCGAGAGGCTTGCCAAGCACCAACACATCTCCCGGCTTGGCATCGGCATTGCGCCGGATACGATCAGGATGAGCCAAACCCATGGCGACGAGCCCATAAATCGGCTCGACAGAGTCGATCGAGTGCCCACCCGCAATCGGAATGCCTGCCTCCCGACAGACTGACTCTCCACCCTTTAGAATCCCCGAAATGACGTCGTGGGGCAACACATTGATCGGCATGCCCACGATAGCAAGCGCCATGATAGGCTGCCCGCCCATGGCATAGACATCCGACAATGCATTGGTGGCAGCAATGCGGCCAAAGTCGAACGGGTCATCCACAATCGGCATGAAAAAATCTGTTGTGGCAATCAGTGCCTGCTCATCGTTGAGACGATAAACCGCCGCATCATCGGCTGTCTCGATGCCAACCATCAAGTTCGGGAAATGTTGTGCCAAGGGCATGTCCTTGAGCAGGTTCGCCAGCACGCCAGGGGCAATTTTGCAGCCACACCCACCACCATGGGAGAGCGAGGTCAGAGAGGGCACAGCAGTCAACGCATTCGTCATGATGAAAGGCTCTATCGGATCAATGTGAGTCTTTCCAGATGTTACGACACATCGCCAACATCTCCTGGGTGAGGAGTGTTCGATCAATTGGTTCGACATCACGCCATTAACGAAACACCCCGGTCAGGACATCCGCCACGATGGCTGTGCCGACTGCCAACAGAACCAGATCAGACCCCACTACCTGCCACTCATAACCAGGGTGAACGGGCAATCGAGAAAGCATGGATCCAGGCACCGTCTTTTTGGCAATGCCTGGAGGCAGCGGTTTGCCTCTGCCCAAATTCTTGGCAATGCCCGGCGGAAGTGCAGCATAGCCAGTGAGTCCAGAACCCAGAGCCAGCTCTCTGGCAGCCGTCACGCTAATGCCAGCCGTCACCACACCTGCCATCATGCCAGCGGTGCCATCCGTTCCCTGGGAGCCATTTTGTGTGGATCCCTTGGCTTGACCTTGATTCTTGTCTTGGCCTTGGCTTTGATTTTGGCCTTGACCCTTGCTCTGACTTTGACCTTTGCCCTGTCCACCTGCCTGGCCAGATGAGTTAGGGTTACCCTTTCCGGGTGGCGGATCTGCCAGCGCAGGTAAATAGGCGCCAACCAAACATGACGACAGGATCCATGCGGAGAGTCGAGAATTTTTCATGACTGATATCCAGCGGAAAACATCAGTCAACCATAGCCCATCAACAGACTTCGTGTTGCGATAAATGGTAAGAAAGTGTCGTGCATTGTTACAGTTTGGATGCACCAACCAAACCGCTAGGCTGGCAGGCCGAGCAATCGCTTGAGCCCCAGCCACTGTTGGGCAATGAAACCCTTGCCGTAATCCCGGCTGCCCTGACCCTGCAACTGATCGTGAATGCCGGTTGGGCCATATTGAGTGTCAAATCTCGCCGTACCAAAGAGGATGTCCCACACCGGAAACAGCACAGCAAAGTTATAGCCATGGGCCGGTCCCGAGGTGCTGGCGTCATACTCGATCGAGTGGTGATGGCGGTGAAAACGTGGGCTGACCAGTACCCTGTCACCGAGCCTGCCAAAACCCGTCCTGATGTTGGCGTGCGAGACACTTTCAACCAGCTGCGTCAGGACCACGATCAATACAAACTGGGCAGGTGGTACGCCAATGATCTGCGACAGGATGACCAGCAGGGAATCGCGAAGCAAATCATCCAGCAAGTGATTTCTGTTGTCACTCCACATTGTCATCTGCCGCTGACTGTGGTGCACCGCATGTAAGGCCCAGAAACGTCCAAACCGATGTTGCGCTCGGTGGTACCAGTAGTCGAATAAATCAAAAATCAAGAGGTAGATGATCAGGCTGACCCAGGCCTTGTCCGTGACGCCTGGCCAAAGCTGGTCCAGAAAA
>Ga0255184_1000117_pt1 | contig 28096 bp, 23 predicted proteins | sample Miss_Cont_RepA_0_FD_189954 | JGI IMG/M metagenome (GOLD analysis project Ga0255184, IMG submission 189954) | Freshwater microbial communities from Mississippi River, Louisiana, United States - Miss_Cont_RepA_0h | ecosystem: Environmental > Aquatic > Freshwater > River | place: USA: Louisiana...
TTGGATCATGCCCCCATCCCGCATAATGTTCCCGTTGTGATGACGGGGGTGGGAAAGCTCAATTCAGCATTGACGGTAATCGAGGCCATTCGCAGCTTCGAACCCTCGCTGGTGATCAATTTTGGAACAGCCGGTCGCTTGACAGATCGAATCACCGGCCTGGTTGAAGTATCCGAGGTCATTCAACGTGACATGGATGCAGAGCCGCTTGCACCCAGGGGCATGACACCATTTGACAAGACAGCACCGGTCATTCGATCCGGATATCAGGGCGTCAAGTGCGCTTCAGGCGATAGTTTCATCAGGACCCCGGATCCTTGGTTGCATGAGCAGGGCGTTGAAATTGTGGACATGGAGCTATTCGCGATGGCCCTTGCCTGTCAGCGCTGTCAGATCCCCTGGCGATCATTTAAATACATCACTGACGATACCGACGAACATGCTGGGCGAGACTGGTTTGAAAACATTCACCAAGGTCGCGACTTGTTTCTCGCCAAGCTCGATCAGTTGCTGGCTAGGGAATAGCTGACCCTCCTGATTTAGGCGCTCTGCACAACATGAATCAAAAGATCCAGTCCCTCATAGAGCAATTAAGACTCCAGCCTCATCCTGAGGGCGGGTACTATCGCGAAACCTACCGTGCTCCGCTTGAGGTGGTCACTCCTGCGCATCGTGAGACACGCTCTGCCTATACCAGTATTCATTTTCTTCTCGAGGGCCAACAGTATTCTGCCTGGCACCGGGTAGCGTCAGATGAAAGCTGGTTTTTCCATCTGGGTTGTGATTTGCAGGTGTTCTCACTGATGCCAGCGACACAGGAGCCAGGTAAGGTGGTACAGGTGCAGACAATCGGCTTATCTTGCGGAAATTTTGAGCTCACTGTGCCTGCGGGTCGTTGGTTCGCAGCCAAGCCAGTCAATGAGCAGGCATTTTCGCTCGTCAGTTGTGTCGTTGGACCGGGTTTTGTTTTCGACGACTTTGAAATGGCCAGCCGCCAAGCCCTGGTTGCTGATGGCTATCATTCTAGTGAGGACTGGCCATTGATCGAGTCTCTCATCATCAAGAATAAAGGTGATCAAGATGACTGATGTCACTCGCAGTTTGGACGCAAACCTAGCGAATTTTTTACGGCAAATGCCCAAGGCGGAGCTGCACATTCACATCGAGGGATCATTAGAGCCAGAGTTGATCTTCAAGCTGGCTGAGCGCAACGGAGTGAAGTTGCGCTATCCCAGCGTAGAGAGCTTGCGCGCTGCCTATGACTTTAGCAATCTGCAGAGTTTCCTGGATATTTATTATGCAGGTGCGAGTGTGCTGCTGACTGATCGGGATTTCGAGGATTTGGCTTGGGCTTACTTTCTTCGTGCCAAGGCTGATGGCGTGGTATGTGCAGAGTTGTTCTTTGACCCTCAGACACACATATCTCGAGGTGTTTCCATGGGAACGGTTATCTCTGGATTGAAGCGTGCCTGTTTGCGTGCAAAAGGCGAGCTTGGAATCCAGGCAAGCCTGATCATGTGCTTTTTGAGACACTTGTCTGAGGATGATGCTTTTTCCACGCTTGCCCAAGCCATGCCCTATTTGGATGACATCATTGGTGTTGGCTTGGATTCGAGTGAAAAAGAACACCCGCCAGAGAAGTTTGCCCGCGTGTTTGCGCGTTGTCGTGACCTGGGGCTTCACCTGGTTGCACATGCCGGTGAGGAAGGGCCCCCTGAGTACGTATGGTCAGCCTTGAAAACGCTTGGCGTGGAGCGAATCGATCATGGCGTCCAATCAACACACTCATCCGACTTGATGCATTATCTTGTCGATCATCAGGTGCCCTTGACTGTTTGCCCCCTTTCCAATGTCAAGCTCTGCGTTTATGACTGTTTGTCAAATCATCCGATTGCGGACATGATTGCAAAAGGAGTCTGTGTGACAATCAATTCAGATGATCCTGCCTACTTTGGTGGTTACCTTTTGGAAAACTATCTCCAGACTTTTCAGGCCCATCGGCTTGGATTGGATCATGCTTACCAGCTTGCTAGAAACAGTCTGACGGGCTCATTTGCAACAGTTGCTGACAAAAATCAATGGATCCATCGGCTCGACGCTCTGCGTGACAGATATCTCGGTGCATAATGTCGCTTAGCCATTCCTTGGGGCGGTGTCGTTACATGATGGAACGATATGTTGATACCAAGCGATATGTGCAACCATGCTGATGCCTGTCAATTGGACAACTAGATGAAAAAACGATTTGCAGCCTTGCTTTGCGGGCTTTTGTTTTCCTCGTGCTTACTGGCACAACCAGTCTCGAATGCACCAGCGGTTGATCCCGTTGCTTCCGAGAAGTGGCGATTCAGCATCACACCTTATGTCTGGGCCTTGGGTGCCAGCGGAAAGCTCACCTACAAAGGGGAATCCTCGAGGACCGTCAAAATCAACCCTGGTGAAGTGTTGTCCCACGTCAATTTCGCAGCGATGGTGGAGGCAGAGGCCCATAAGGGTAAATTTGGTGTCTATGTGGATGCAATGTATGCCGACTTGTCGTCGAACAAGACGGTTGTGGTCGGACGTGACAATGTCTCGGCGAACACCAGCCTCGATATCACCATGGTGACATTGGCGCCAACTTACACTTTGCAGAATTCATCCTCTCTGTATTTGGACGGGTTGTTGGGTGCCCGGATGTTCTGGCAAAACGGCAAAACCAACTTTTCAGCAACGCAGACCGATGCTCAGGTCACCTCCAGTACCTCCATCCAGGTGGTCACTCCCGTCGTTGGATTGAAGGGGCGCTGGAATCTTGGTGACTCCAAGTTCTTTGTGCCGTTTTATGTTGATGCTGGTGGTGGCCCTGAATCGAGCTTTACCACCCAAGCCTATCTCGGAATCGGTCGCGCGTTCGACTGGGGGGATGTTTCGCTGGTTGCCAAAAACGTTTACTACCAGATTAAACCGAACAAGGCTACGGTCGACATGAACATGTTCGGAGCCGCACTGGCGGTAACGTTCCGGTTTTGATTTGTCCCGAGAAATGGCAAAAGATTAGTTGCAAAGAGCTGTGTGCAGGCATAAATGACACAAATATAAGTGTACAAACAGTTGCCTTTGCAACCACGAGCGGATAAATTCAGTAAAAGTGTTTGGAAAAGAATAACCATCACGCTACTGGAGACATCATGAGAGTTCATCACGCTCTTTGTGCGGCAGCGGCTGCACTATCTTTTGCTACCGTTCATTCGACTGCCTCCGCGCAAAGCTGGGACATGCCCACCGCCTATGCCCCAGCCAACTTCCATACTGTCAACATTGACAAGTTTGCCTCCGGGGTCAAGGAAGCAACGGGTGGCAAGCTGAACATCAAGGTGCATCCCGGGGCTTCGCTCTACAAGATGCCGGAGATCAAGCGGGCGGTACAGACCGGCCAAGTCCCGATTGGTGAGACCCTGATGGTCACCCTCACCAACGAAAACCCGCTTTATGCCGTTGATGGATTGCCTTTTCTGGCCAGCAGTTATGAGCAAGCCCAAAAGCTATGGACGATTCAGCGCCCCTACATTGACAAGCTACTGGCCGCCCAGGGCATGAAGCTGCTGTTTGCTGTGCCATGGCCACCCCAAGGGTTGTTGGTCAACAAGCCGGTGAATTCGGCGGCAGACCTTCAAGGGTTGAATTTCCGCGCATATGACAAGCAAACCTCCCGCATGGGTGAGCTGTTCAAGGCGAGGCCTGTGACGATACAGGCAGCCGAAGTGGCTCAGGCGCTCTCTGCAGGCAAGATCAACTCTCTGATTTCATCGGCTCAGTCTGCCGTCGATTACAAGGCCTGGGAATCTCTAAAATATTTCTATGACGTTCAAGCCTGGCTGCCAAAGAACATGGTGATCGTGAAGGTTTCCGAGCTGGAAAAACTGCCTGCCCCGGTGCGCGATGCCGTGTTAGCGGAGGGTAAAAAGGCCGAGGCTGCAGGCTGGGCTTCGAGCCGTGAGGTTGCCGAGGCCACCAAAAAGACGCTGGCTGCCAATGGCATGAATGTGCAGGCGCCATCTCCCAAGCTGGTGGAGGACCTCAATCGGATTGGTCAGTTGATGGTGGATGAATGGCTTGCCACTGCAGGACCCGATGGCAAGGCTGTTGTAGAAGCCTATCGCAAATGATCGAATAGACGTGACGGCTTGAGGAGCATGCATGGCATGCTCCCTTGCCGATGTTGAGGGACAGCATGGTTCGGCGTTTGCTTGATGGCTTGTATCTGGTATCTGCCATGTTGGGTGCGATTTGTTTTGTCGCTGTCTTTGCATGGATTCTGTATCAGCTCGGTGGCCAATTTTTCCACTACATTCCAAGGTCAGCGGATGAGTTTGCCGGCTATTGCATGGCAGCATCTGCCTTTCTTGCATTGGCTTACACCTTCAATGCCAATGAGCATATTCGCGTGACGCTCTTGGTCGATCGACTCAATCACAGCCTTCGCCATCGAATCGCCTGTCTTGCCATTTTTCTTGCCTTGATGCTATCGGTGTATCTGGCCTGGCACATGTCTAAGCTTGTTTGGCTATCCTGGCAGCTTGATGATAGAAGTGCAGGGCTGATCGCACTTCCGCTGTGGATACCTCAGCTTGCCATGGCATTTGGCACCATCGTGTTTGCCATTGCAGTGCTTGAGCGTGCGGTCTTGGTCTGGGCTGGCGGACCGATGGAGTCGGTCTCTGCCCAGAAGGAGGTGCTCCGTGCTGATCGGTGAGGTTTCTGGACTGCTGCTGGCTGCCGTGATTGTCGGCACGATGCTGTTGCTTCTCGGCCTGGGAGTCTGGATCGGCCTGGCGTTGATTGGTGTGGCGTTTGTTGCCATGGTGACTGGCTCCAGCCGCATGCCAGGTGATGCGATGGCCACCACTATCTTTGGGTCTTTGTCGAGTTGGACATTGACCTCTCTGCCCTTGTTTATTTGGATGGGCGAGATTTTGTTTCGGTCAAAAATCTCTGACCTGATGTTCAAGGGCTTGGCCCCATGGCTTGGACCGCTGCCTGGCAGGCTGATGCAGGTCAATGTCGCCGGGTCCGCCATATTTGCAGCGATCTCTGGTTCATCAGCAGCAACCTGCGCAACGATCGGAAAAATCACGATTCCCGAATTGCAAAAACGGCACTATCCCGACCAGATGATCATTGGTTCATTGGCAGGAGCAGGAACGCTTGGACTATTGATTCCGCCTTCCATCATCATGATTGTCTACGCGGTGACAGCGGATGTGTCGATCAATCAGATGTTTATTGCGGGCGTGGTACCAGGATTGCTGCTGGCATTGATGTTCATGGCGTATGTCGGTGTCTGGTCAATGTTCAACCGCCACAAGATCCCTCCCAATGACTTGCGCATGAACTTATTGCAGAAATGTCGAGCCAGTTCTGGTCTTTTTCCTGCAGTCTTGTTGATTGTTGCCGTCCTGGGCTCAATTTATGGTGGTTTTGCCACGGCAACAGAGTCTGCAGCGGTGGGTGTACTTGGCGCGTTGGTGCTGGCGGTGGCTTACGGTGGATTCGGCTGGCGATCTTTTTTCGATACCATCATGGGGGCCATGAAAACCACCACGATGATCATGCTGATATTGGCAGGATCCTCTTTTCTGACAATCGCAATGGGTTTTACAGGCATCCCTCGCGACCTAGCAGCTTGGGTGGGGTCGCTTGGGCTCTCGCAGTGGCAATTATTGTTTGTGTTGACGCTGGTGTTTATTGCATTGGGATGCGTGTTGGATGGGATTTCCATGGTGGTGTTGACCATGGCGGTGCTCTTACCGGTAGTCAAGACGGCAGGCCTGGATTTGATCTGGTTCGGGATTTATTTGGTGTTAGTGGTGGAAATGGCACAAATCACGCCGCCTGTCGGTTTCAATCTGTTTGTGCTGCAAAACTTGACCAAAAAGGACATTGCTTATATCGCGAAAGCTTCTATGCCCTTTTTTTTGATCCTGGTGTTATTGGTCATCATGATTTACCTGTTTCCTGAAATTGTGGGATGGTTGCCTGCACAGATGGCCCGTTAATATTCTGCCTCAATCTTCTGAGAGATTTCCTGCCAGCTCTACAAGTTATTTTCCTGTCTTGGAATCGCCTCCCCACCGCAGTACAGGATGAAAGTCTTGGCGCTCTTCACTTCCATTCGTGCTCTGATGACCATGTCAGTGGAAACCATGAAATTCAAGCTTGCAGCACTCACTGTTGCAATTGTGACCATGTCAGCTTATATGCCCGTCCAAGCAGTTTCTCCATTGCCACCCCCCGTTCCCAACTGGCATACAGATCCAACCGCTTGTGCATGGCATTGGAAAGTCGGAGGTGGGATTGGACTTTGGGTCGAGTCCTGCAAATTATCCACCGGTAATTGGGAGGTGCGATGGAGCGAGGAGGTTTATGCCTTCGTGGTCCTGTTCAATGGCCAGGTGCAACAAGTGGCGGTGCAGTCATGGCCATTTTCAAACGAGGGTGGTCTTGAAAAATTGCGCCAGAGTCTGATACAGGCAGGACAGCTGACAGAAAGCGCGGCTTGTCAGTTTGTTCCAGCGCATATTCGCCCCGCTCCTCGCACCATGATGTTTTTCACACTGTCACCGAAAGACCCTAACGCGATGAAGCCAACCTCAACAGGAGAGGTGCCAGACCCTCAGTGCGGTCCCTTTGGTGCATCGACGCATGGGGTGCGATATTTCATGACAGACTTGCGCTGGCCAGATCGTGCAATTTTTATCGAGGAAGGTCAGGATAGGCCGATGTTTGATCCCCGGAGTATCACAGTGCTGCACTAGAGGATCAGTCAGACTCAGACGTGATCGATTGGGCACTATCGCCCCACCTTCTTTCTCCAGGCCGCAAAATCCTCTGCCGTATTGGGATCAGTTGCCGGATACAACCCCAGAATCGATCGTCCCGCAGTAACCTCCTCGGTCACAAAGTCTTCAAAGACTGTCATCTCAAACGCCTGGTCGGCAAGCTCCTCTGCCAGGTGCGCAGGCAGCACGATGACGCCATCCGCATCACCAACGATCACATCTCCAGGAAAAACTGGGGCATCGCCGCATCCAATCGGGACGTTGATGTCGATGGCCTCATGAATGGTGAGGTTGGTAGGGGCTGAGGGGCGCTGATGGTAGGCAGGGATCCCAAGCTCGGCAATCTCTGCCGAGTCACGAAATCCTCCATCGGTGACCACTCCCGCCACGCCTCGCGCTTTCAACCGCCCGACAAGAATACCTCCTGCCGAGGCCGCACGCGCATCCTTGCGGCTGTCGATCACCATGACAGCACCGGGTGGGCAGTCCTCAATGGCCTTGCGTTGGGGATGCGCGCGATGTTGAAACACCTCGATGCCGTTGCGATCCTCGCGCGCAGGTATGTAGCGCAGCGTGAAGGCTTCGCCAACCATGTTTTTGTCAGACTCAGACAGCCGCTGAATCCCTTGGATAAACTGATTGCGGATGCCGCGCTTGAACAATAGCGTAGCCAAGGTTGCAGTGCTCACGCCCATCAGTTTTTCACGGGTCGCGGGTGTTAGGTTGCTCATGACAGGTCCTAATTGCAAGAATGAAAGAAGTATGACTGGAACAGTGATTCAAAGGATTTAGAAAATATCTGGCTCGCCAACCGGTTTGCCAAAATCAGTGCGCAGAAAGTCAAAGTCACACCCTTCGTTGGCCTGTTGTATATGCTTGGAGAACATCCAGCCGTACCCACGCTCGTAGCGCCTTTCGGGAGCTGTCCACTGAGCCATCCGCTTGGCGAGTTCCTCGTCGGAGACCTCCAGACGAATACTGCGGGTCGGGACATCAACCGAGATCATGTCTCCATTTTTCACCAGAGCCAGCGGCCCCCCCACATAGGCCTCGGGTGAGACATGAAGAATGCAGGCTCCGTAGCTGGTGCCGCTCATGCGCGCATCTGAAATGCGCAACATGTCGCGCACACCCTGCTTGAGCAATTTTTTTGGCATGGGCAACATGCCCCACTCGGGCATGCCTGGCCCGCCTTGGGGGCCTGCATTGCGCAGGATCAAGACATGGTCGGCCGTCACGTCAAGGTCATCTGAGTCAATGACGGCCTTCATCGAGGGGTAGTCATCAAAAACCAGGGCAGGCCCGGTATGCCGGTGGAGATGGGCTGGGCAAGCACTGGGCTTGATGACGCATCCGTCGGGAGCCAGGTTGCCCTTGAGCACGGCAAGTGCTCCCTCCGCGTAAATCGGGTTGTCCAAGGGACGGATCACATCGTCGTGGTAGACCTCCGCATTGGCAATGTTCTCGCCGATCGTTTTTCCCGTGACCGTCATGGCATCCAGATGCAAATGCGGTCGCAAACGATTCATGAGAGCTGGCAGTCCACCGGCATAAAAGAAATCCTCCATCAGGTAGGTTTCTCCGCTTGGGCGGACATTCGCAATGACGGGGATGACTCGGCTGAACTTGTCAAAGTCTTCGAGCCCGATGCTGCAGCCTGCTCGGCGTGCTTGAGCAATCAGGTGGATGATCGCGTTAGTGGAGCAGCCCATGGCCATGGCAACCATGATGGCATTTTCAAATGCCTGGTGCGTTTGAATCTTGTCCGGTGTGAGGTCATCCCACACCATATCGACAATCCGGCGACCTGATTCAGCACTCATGCGGACATGATTGGCATCCGGAGCCGGTATCGATGATGCACCTGTGAGTGTCATGCCCAGCGCTTCGGCAATGGCTGTCATGGTACTGGCGGTGCCCATGGTCATGCAGGTGCCATGGCTGCGTGCAATGCCACCCTCGATGTCGATCCAGTCCTGCTTGCTGATGATGCCTGCACGACGATCATCCCAGTATTTCCAGGCATCTGAGCCAGAGCCCAGCACCTTGCCGTGCCAGTTACCCCTCAACATTGGACCAGCAGGCACAAAGATGGCTGGCAAGCCGGCACTGGTGGCACCCAGAAGCAAGGCCGGGGTCGTCTTGTCACAACCCCCCATCAAGACGACGCCATCAATCGGGTGGCATCGCAACAGTTCCTCGGCATCCATGGCCAACATGTTGCGGTAGAGCATGGTTGTCGGCTTGACGTATTGTTCAGCCAGAGAGAGGGCAGGCAACTCGATCGGAAAGCCCCCGGCCTGGAAAACCCCTCGCTTGACGTCCTCAACACGTTGCTTGAAGTGCGTGTGGCATGGGTTGATATCGGACCAGGTGTTGACAATGCCAATGACGGGGCGACCCTCCCAGTCTTTGGGCGAATAGCCCATCTGCATAGCACGAGATCGATGTCCAAAGGACCTTAGGTCATCTGGACCGAACCATCTGGCACTGCGAAGTGATTCAGGAGATTTTTTGCGGTTGGACATGGTGGGTTTGCAGATCAGCGATAGGTAATGTACTATAACACTAATATATTAGTTAAGCTATTCCCTTGTCACTCAACATGAACCAACCCATCCAACTGGATCGTTATCGTCAGGCTGCGCCCCAGCTGTATGAGGTGTTGCGCGAGCAGATCGTCACGCTGGCACTTAAGCCGGGGGATGTGCTGTCTCGAGTCGATTTGGCGAGGCAATTCGGCGTGAGCCAGACGCCAGTGCGAGACGCACTCATGAAGTTGGAGCAGGAGGGGTTGGTGGATGTTTATCCCCAGGCGGCGACACATGTCAGCAAAATCGATCTTCGGGCTGCCAGGCAGGCACAATTTCTTCGTCGTGCCGTTGAGCTTGAGCTAGTTCACCAGCACGCAAGCGATAAAAACTTGCAAGTCATCCAGGGCTTGAACGAGACATTGACTGAGCTGGATTCGTGTTTGAGCCGGCAGGATGTGACGGGATTCATGGCTGCAGACCGGCGTTTTCATCATGTGCTGTATGAGCATGCAGACATGCTTGAGGTATGGTCCCTATTGCGGGCAAGAAGTGGACATATCGATCGACTACGACACCTCCATTTGCCAGCCAAAGGCAAGATGCAACAGATCATCCATGATCACCAGCGCATTGCAAAAGCCATCTCTGCAGGTTACCCGCAGCAAGCGCAAGAGGCGCTCCGGATGCACCTGACAGGAACGTTGGCCAATGCAGAGCAGATCCGGCAAGACAATCCAGACTATTTCTAACACGCCGATCGCCAGCTGAAAATCGACACATAACAGGAATACATTGAATTGAACGTGTACCAAACAAAACAAGAACCATTGCGCGTTGACCATGAGCGCATCACACGCTTGGTGCAAGCACTGTTTCAGGCAGCCGGATTAAATGAGGAGAGAGCCGAATCGGTGGCGCGGTTGCTGGTGATGACTGACATGATCGGGCGGCCCACACATGGGCTGACACAAACCAAGGCCTATCTGGATGCGCTGGCAGCAGGCACCATGGGCAAGGATGAGAACATCGAGGTTGTGCGAGATACGGGCAGCACCATGGTCTGGGACGGGAACTATCTGCCAGGTCTGTGGTTAGTCGAGAAAGCCATTGAAACGGCTGTGCAGCGTATTCATCAGCATGGCGTCGTGACGGTGGCGATCCGTAAAAGTCATCATATCGGTTGTCTGGCATCACTCATCAAGCAGGCGGTTGATCAGGGATACTTTGTCACGCTGGCTTCCTCAGGTCCGCATGGAAAATATGCTGCCCCATTTGGTGGCACACGTTCGCTTCTCAGTCCCAACCCGATTGCCTGGGGCATCCCTGCAAGACGTGATCCAATATTGGTGGACATGACGGCAACCATCACCACCGTGTCGATGACACGAGAAAAGGCGAAGGCAGGACAGTTGTTTGACCATCCCTGGCTGATTGACCACAAGGGCCAACCGACAAGGGATCCTCGCGTCATGGAAATGTCAGATCCTCCTGGCAGCATGATGTGGCTTGGCGGCATGGAAAGCGGACATAAGGGTTTCGGTCTTGCATTGATGGTGGATGCCCTGACTCAGGCATTGTGCGGACATGGCAGAAAAGATGCCCCCACCCGTTGGGGTGCAGGAGTCTTTCTTCAATTGATGGATCCCGCTGCCTTTGCGGGACGTGATGCCTTCTGCGATCAGGTTGACCACTTGATCGACGCCTGCCACAACAATCCCCCTACAAACCCTGAGGCACCCGTGCGTTTACCCGGTGAACTGGTCAATCGGCGCATCAGCGAGTCGCGTGCAAATGGTGTTCCTCTATCCATCCAAACGCTTGAACAGCTGCAACAGGCTGCAAAGACGCTTGGCGTACCTGACAACGAGCCTGAAATGACCGTCTACGGCAACAACCCTGCATGACAACAACACAGTGCATCAACCCCCAAAAGAGGAGCAAGATAATGTCAACATCATCGAATTTTCCATCCGCTGCCCGCTTGGCTCGACGCCGGCTGGTTGCTGCACTTGCAACAACCATGACGGTTGTATCTGCTGGCTTGTTTTCAGCACCGGTGGCCGCACAAAACGGAGCAGCCGCTTTTCCAGACAAGCCAGTGAAAATTGTGGTGCCGTTTCCTGCCGGAGGAGCGTCGGACATATTGGCTCGCCTGATCGGCAAAGAGCTTGGTGATTTGTGGAAGCAAACGGTTGTCATTGAAAACAAGCCGGGTGCATCGGGTCATGTTGGAGGTCAATTGGTGGCGACATCCAAGCCGGATGGCTATACCCTGCTGGTGGCGGATATGAGCATCTTCACCATGACCCCAAGCCTCATGGACAAGATGACCTACAACCCGGCCAAGGAATTGACACCTGTTGCCATCATTGCCTATTCCCCTCATATTCTGGTGGTACGCAACACCCTACCTGTCAATAATTTTGATGAATTCATTGCGTATGCCAAAAAGGAAAAGGCACCGCTCAGCTTGGGCGTCACACTGGGAACATCCACGCATCTGGCTGGAATCGTGATGAGCAAGAATCTCGGTTTTGATTTGAACTTCATCGGTTACAAAGGTGGTGCTCAGGTTGTGAGCGATCTGGCCGGCGGTCAGATCGATTCGACGCTCAATAGTTTCCTTGCCACGTATCCCATGGTGAAGTCAGGAAAATTCAAGCTGATTGCTGTTGCCAGCCCAAAGCGCTTCGGTCAGATTCCTGACACCATCACGATCGGCGAAAGGACTGCCGGATTTGTCACAGGTTCGTTTCAGGGCATGATGACGACTGCAGGCACTCCCACGGCAGTCATTGACAAAATCAATGCCGATGTGCAAAAGGTCATCGCATCACCTGCCGTTCGAAAGCGCTTTGAGGAGCTCGGATCCGAACCTGTGCCATACACGCCAGCGCAGGTCGACAAGTGGATGACCGAGCAGACCGCTTTTTGGGGCAAGGTGATCAAAGACAACAACGTCAAACTTCAATAAGCATTCGCGCCAAGCGAGTGTGGCAATACCTGCTTGGCGCATCAAATCAATCCTATATCGGAGAATGTATGCCTATCAAGCATCGTCGTGAAATGTTGTTGGGTGGCGCAGCGTTTGCAGCCACCACACTGGCACCCCGTCTCGCCTTTGGTCAGTCGGGTTCATACCCAAGCCGCCCGGTCACATTCATCGTTCCTTGGCCTCCTGGCGGGACAGCAGATGCCACGATGCGTGCGCTGGCACAGGCACTTTCACGTGAGCTGGGACAAACGGTCGTGGTGGAAAACAAGGCTGGGGCAGCTGGCATGATTGGTGCCAAAGCACTGGCAACAGCCAAGCCAGATGGATACACGATTGGGCAGATTCCTCTTTCGATCACCCGGTTTTCTCAGCTGGGCACTGCCCAGATCGATCCAGCCAAGGATTTCACCTATCTTGCGCGCACGTCTGGCCAGACCTTTGGCATTGTGGTGGGTTCGAACTCTCCATTCAAGACACTGAAGGAGATGATCGATTTTGCCAAGAAAAATCCGGACAAATTGACCTACGCCACCTCCGGCGTGGCTGGGCAGACACACGTTGGCATGGAAGAGTTTGCCATGGCTGCCGGTATTCAGCTGCGTCACATTCCCTACAAAGGGGGTGCCCCTGCATTGCAAGCGTTGTTGGGTGGACAAGTCGACATGTTGGCTGACTCCAGTGCCTGGGCGCCGATGGTGGAGGCAGGCAAGCTCAGATTGATTGCCACTTGGGGTCAGGAGCGCTTGAAGCGTTTCCCCAATGTGCCAACCCTGAAAGATTTGGGTTATCCGGTCGTGACTGATGCCCCCAACGGTGTGGGTGCACCTGCCGGCCTGGACCCAGCCGTGGCCCAAAAGCTTTCTGCCGCACTGGAAAAGGCGGTCAAAAGCAAAGAGTTTCAGGATGCGTGTGATCGTATCGATGCGCCTGTCCTCTACCTGAGTCCTGAGCAATATCGTGCTTACATCATGGAGATCTACAAAAAGGAAGGCATTCTTATCGAGAAGCTGCAACTCAAGAAACTGCTTGCAGGTTGAGACACTGCTTGAATCCATTTTTTTGATTTGAACATGACCGCTGCATCCACTCCCTTGATTCGTCTGCACCCGGCGGACAATGTCCTGATCGCTCGTGAGAACCTGACCTTGGGCGCTCAGGTCTCAGTCGACACGGAGAAATTGAAAATTCGAGCCCAAGTGCCTGCAGGGCACAAGATTGCGTCGCGACGTATTGTGAAAGGCGAGACGGTACTGAAGTACGACACACCGATCGGCGTGGCGACTCGCGATATTGAGCAAGGTGAGCATGTTCACAGTCACAATATCGCTTTGACAGACTTTGGTCATCAGCACGAGTTTGGCAAGGATGTCCGACCCGTTGCTTTTGTTCCTGAACCAGAACGTGCCACTTTCATGGGCATTCGGCGACCCGATGGACGCGTGGCCACACGCAATTTCATCGGCATTCTGTCCTCCGTCAATTGTTCCGCAACGGCGATTCGCAAAATAGCAGACTGGTTTACGCTAGAGCGTCTTGCTGCGTATCCCAATGTTGATGGTGTGGTCGCTTTTGCACAAACCACTGGTTGTGGAATGTCCTCGCCAAGCTTGCACTTTGATGTGTTGAGACGGACCTTGGCTGGGTATGCCAGGCATCCCAACCTGGCTGGTGTCTTGGTTGTCGGGCTGGGCTGCGAGCGCAATCAGGTGGCCGATCTTGTGGCATCCCAAGGGCTCACAGAAGGTCCTCTGATGCAGACGCTGGTGATGCAGGACCAGGGTGGCACACGCGTCACGATTGAGGCTGGGATTGCTGCGATTCAGTCCATGTTGCCCCAGGCGAATCAGGTCACGCGTGTGCCGTGTCCAGCCAGTCACATCAAGGTTGGATTGGAATGTGGTGGTTCAGATGGCTTTTCAGGCATCACGGCCAATCCTGCACTAGGCGCGGCCATGGACATTCTGGTGGCGCATGGTGGTACCGCCATTCTCTCCGAGACGCCTGAAATCCATGGGGTGGAGCATATGCTGACTCGCCGGGCCATCACGGCAGAGGTCGGGAACAAGTTGCTGAATCGGCTGGCTTGGTGGGAGGAGTACACACGTGGCCACAACGGGCAATTCAATGGTGTGGTAGGGCCCGGAAACAATCAGGGTGGACTGGCTAATATTTTTGAAAAGTCCCTTGGTTCCGCCATGAAGGGCGGTAGCACGCCGCTCATGCAAGTCTATGAATATGCCGAACCCATCGATCAGCATGGTTTTGTGTTCATGGACTCACCGGGTTACGACCCTTGCGCAGTGACTGGCCAGATTGCCAGTGGTGCCAATATCATTTGCTTTACAACCGGGCGTGGTTCGATGTTTGGTTCAAAGCCAGCACCAACGATCAAGTTGGCGAGCAACTCGCCGATGTTCAAGCGGCTGGAAGAAGACATGGACATCAATTGCGGCCGAATACTGGACGGCGAATTGTCCGTCCAGCAAATGGGTCAGGTGATTTTCGAACACATTTTGACCGTGGCATCGGGTCATCAAACCAAAAGTGAATTGCTTGGTCTTGGTGACAACGAGTTTATTCCCTGGCACCTGGGGATTGTGAGCTGACAGAGAGGAAACTCAGCGAGGATAGTCAGCGAACGCTCACCCCGGCAGATTGGATCACTTGTTTCCATTTTTCCTGCTCGCTTCGAATAAAAGCTGCGAAATCCTCGGGGGAGCCACCCGCAGCCTGGCTACCCGATAGTTTGATCGCGTCTGCTACCTCGGGATCTTTTAGGATCTCGTTGATGGTCAGGTTGAGCTTGGTCACAATGGGGGCAGGAAGTTTTGCAGGGGCGATGATGCCCTGCCAGTTGTAGGATTCAAACCCTGGCAAGCCTGCCTCGGACATAGTGGGGACATCTGGCAGCACGGCGATCCGTTCCTTGGAGGTCACCGCAATGGGTTTTACCTTGCCGGACTTGATGGAAGGGAGTGCGGCGTATCCCATTTCAAACATCATGTTCAGGTGTCCCGCCATCAGATCGGTCGCCGCTGGTGCACCGCCCTTGTAAGGCACGTGGACGAGTTTCAAGCCTGCTTGGTTGGCAAACATTTCACCTGACAGATGATGCGCTCCACCCACGCCCGAGGACCCAAAACTGAGTTTGCCGGGTTCCTTTTTGGCTAGTTCAATCAGTGATGTCAGGTCCTTGACTGGCAAAGCGTTGGATACGCTCAGCACGAGCGGGCTGTTTTCCACCAGAGCTACGGCAGTGATGTCTGTTGCGGGTTGGTAAGACAGCTTATCCATCAAGGTAGGATTGACTGCCAGTGGCGCCAAATGACCCGAGCCGATGGTGTAACCATCTGGGGCGGCTTTAGCCACCAACGCCGTGCCAATGGTTCCTCCGGCGCCCGCCTTGTTTTCCACCACGACAGGCTGGCCGAGTTTGTCTGAAAGCTTGCGGGCGATCAGGCGCATGCGGGTGTCCCCGAATCCGCCAGGTGCGTAAGGGACGATGAAGGTGATCTGCTTGGATGGCCAGTCTGGGGAGATTGACTGAGCATGGGTAGAAAACGCTCCTAGCGCGAAACCCATGATGGTCAATCCAGCAATCACATGACGTGCTGGCTTGAATGAATGTGATCTGTTCAGTCGATTCTTGATGAGCATTGTGTTTGGATGATCCATCTAGGTGCGTCAATCGCTTTTTCAAATTGCTGATACAAATTAAATGTGAATTCACATTAAACTGCAAAATCAATCCATCTTGCGCCAACATATTTATCATATCTATGCACACCCCGACCCTGCTGTCCATGCTCACTGTTCTGCTTGGTGTCATGAGCCTGGGGCTGTTTGTTGCCTGGAGATTCAACCCATGGATTCCGGGTTTCAATAAATGGGTGTTGGCCTACGTTTTTGCATTTCTTTCCAGCCTGGCTCTGTCACAGGGTGGCACCTGGTTAACGGATTTGCAGCTGTCTTTTTCCAGCAACTTTTTTATTACGTTAATGGCGTTTTATGTATTCGTTGGTGCCAGGGAATACATTGGATATCGCCCTCTGCCCCGATGGCTGATGCCCTTCATATTGCTGGTGCTGACAGCCAACGTGATTTTTTTCACTTTGATTGCTTACCAACCTGCTTACAGAGCCGTGACGCCAAGTTTGATTGCAGGTCTGCTGTTCATCTCAGGTGCTTGGACGATCGCTGTTGGAGGGAGCAGATCTTTTCCGGCTCGCTATGTTTTTGCAGCCGCGACTGGATTTCATGGATTGTTTGTCATTGGCCGTCTTTGGTTTGTCTATGCGGGCAACTCTCTTGCGCTAACCCCCTCGAACGTCTCGGGCATCCCCGCAATTATTATTATGGAAAGCACGATTTTTCTCGTGCTGGTCGCCTTCGGCAACATGATGCTGGTCAACGAGCGCATCAACTCGGAATTGAGGTATGTCGCAGAGCGTGACTCTCTGACAGGTGTGCTGAATCGACGTTCTTTTGTCTGCATTCAACAAGCAAATTTCTGTTGCTGATCGTCAGCATGCTCCCTTGTCCGTATTGTTGATTGATTTGGATCACTTTAAAAAGATCAATGACACATGGGGCCATCGTGTAGGAGATGATGTGCTGTGCAAATTTGTCGATATCGCCAAAGGTGCTTTGCGTGATGTGGATATTCTGGGGCGGATCGGTGGAGAGGAGTTCGCAGTCATGCTGCCTGGCACGACCCTCGATGATGCCAAGCAAATTGCTGAGAGATTGCGCCTTGCTGTCATGGAAAACATGAATAGGACAGATGAAAGCCCAGTTGGCCTGACCGTCAGCATCGGTGTGGCCAGGCTGATTCATGGTGAGTCCTCTGAAATGCTGATTCACCGTGCCGATGAGGCGATGTACCTGGCCAAAAGTACAGGTCGCAACAGGGTTGAGGCCTACTTGTTGTCGTAAATAACAACAAATGCACTCAGGTGAGCCAGAAATATTGCCAATATGTTGATTGTTTCAATTAAACGATTAACATTCGGTAAATTTCAAAGAATAAGAGACATGGCCAACACCTTCCTGGTTGACACCTCCGACCCCGCTGAACTCAATGAGTATCGTCCACAGGGCTTGGATCGCGAGTTTTACTTGCTGACAAGCGGTGACCGTCATTACCGCTTTAACGGCGTGTATTTCAACGACCATTCTTGGGTTGAGCATGCAGCGCTTCATGGTCCCAATCGTTTGCAGGGGGCAGTGAGAGAGGGAGCGTTTCATGTTGCATTTGTCTGGAACGACAACGTTCGCATGATTGATACCCGGTTCAGCGGCGAGCGCATGATCATAGGTCTTGGCGGCAGCCCCTGGGAGGGCGCCTCGTTTCATCCTGCCCGTTGCTACAACATGGTGTTGGATTGGGATCAGGTCCGCTGTGGAGTCTCCGAAGAGGCTCAGTTTTACTTGGATAGTGCCACTTCGACTCCTTGGGGACGGACGAGTTTGGTGGCCGAGCCAACGAACATGAGCAACGCCCTTTGTCACGCCATGGCAAATTGCCTGGAAACCTTCTCTGGGCTTGCACCTGAACTGACTTCTGGCCAGGCACTAGAGTTCTGGCAGTCAGATTTGACGGTGCTGTCTGCAGCTGTCATTGAGGAGCAGGCAAATGTTCAGACACCGGAATCTGTTAGGGAACGATCTAGACGTGCCGTGCTTGCCAGGGAGGTGGAAAGCCTGCTTTGGCGCCTGCCAACCTGGGAGCTGACAGCCGCCGTCACCAGCGTTGACCAAGTTGCTGCACGTTTTCATGTTTCCAGGCGGACGCTTCAGCTTGCCCTTTATGAGTTTTTTGGCGTTGGTTTTGTTGCACTCAGCCGCTCAATCCGCATGCATCGCGTTCGAAAAACCATTCAGGATCGGAAAGACCCGCGCAGCATTGCCAGCCTTGCTCAAGAGTTCGGCTTTACCCACTTGGGACGTTTTTCTGTTCAATATCGCCAATTGTTTGGCATGACACCGACAGCGTCCAGAAAAAATTAGTGCCCCGATGGGTGCCGGATTTAATAAATTCATCAAATTGCACGATCCGGATAGAGTGGTCAAGGACAGCTAAGTAGACTGTGTGCACTGCTGCTTCTACGCGTCTATCACCATCACCCATTTGGGAAAACAGATGAACAATACACTCAAAAAAACCGTGCTTGCGACGGCGATTGCTGCTGGTGCCATGATCGGCGCTCAAGCAGTTGCCGCTGATCAGCCACCCAACATCCTGGTGATCTGGGGGGATGATATTGGCCAGTTCAATATCAGTGCCTACAACAATGGGATGATGGGCTATCGCACGCCCAATATCGACAGCATTGCCAAGCAGGGTGCCTTGTTCACTGACTGGTATGGTCAGCAGAGCTCGACCGCTGGCCGAGCCGCATTTATTACAGGGCAGTCACCTATTCGCACTGGCTTGACCAAAGTCGGTTTGCCTGGCGCGCCTGAGGGGATGAAAAAAGAGGATCCCACGCTGGCCACCATCCTCAAGGCACGTGGATATGTGACCGGACAGTTTGGCAAAAATCACCTTGGTGACCGCGATGACATGCTGCCAACCAAGCATGGCTTCGATGAGTTTTTTGGCAACCTCTATCACCTGAATGCTGAAGAAGAGCCAGAAAATCCCGACTATCCCAAGAACCCCGAGTTCAAGAAAAAATTTGGTCCTCGTGGCGTGATTCACAGTTTTGCCGACGGCCGCATCACCGACACCGGTCCATTGACGCGTAAGCGGATGGAAACGATTGATGATGAGGTGATGGTCAAGACGCTGGACTTCATGGATCGCGCCAAGAAGGACAAAAAGCCTTTCTTCATCTGGTGGAACTCCACCCGCATGCATATCTTCACGCACCTGAAGGAAGCCTCCAAAAACAAGACAGGATTGGGTGTCTATGCCGATGGTATGGTCGAGCACGATGGCCACGTTGGTCAGTTGCTCGCCAAGCTGAAAGAGCTTGGCTTGGATGAAAACACCATCATCATGTACTCCACCGACAATGGTGCAGAGACCTTTACTTGGCCTGATGGCGGCACCACGATGTTCCGTGGTGAGAAAAACACCCAGTGGGAAGGTGGCTACCGCGTGCCTGCGATGATCAAGTGGCCTGGTGTCATCAAGCCAGGCACCGTCGTCAACGACATCGGTGCCCATGAAGACATGCTGACCACGTTTGTCGCTGCTGCCGGTGAAAAGAACATCAAGGAAGAGTTGAAAAAGGGCAAAAAGATTGGTGACCGTGAGTATAAAGTTCACCTGGATGGTTACGATCTCGGACCAGCCTTGCAAGGCAAAGGTGCATGGCCGCGCAAGGAGTTCATTTATTGGACCGATGATGGCAGCGTCGCAGCCATCCGCTATGACAATTGGAAAATTTCCTTCCTCAAGCAAGAGGCAGAAGGCTTGAAAGTATGGCAGCAACCGTTTACGCAGCTTCGTGCGCCAACCATTACGAACCTTCGGATGGATCCATTTGAGCGTGCAGAGCACGAAAACGCCATGGGGTTCCAACGCTGGTACCTGGAGCATATGTTCATCATTGCACCTGCTGGTGCTTATGTTGGCCAGTGGTTGCAGAGCTTCAAGGAGTTCCCACCCCGCCAAAAGCCAGGCAGCTTCAACCTGGATCGTGTCATGGAAAGCGTGACTGGGATCGTCCAGAACTGATCTTGGCGGCTTAGCGTGATGGCAAAAAGCCCTGTCCTTTGGGATGGGGTTTTTTGTTGATGTGCTTGAAAAATAAAACCTGAAACAGGAGAGGGACGTGAAATCGCTATTGGGTTTCATCCTTTCAATTTGTTTGTTCGGTGCAAGTACCGCCAATCCCTTGCCCTCTTGGAACGAGGGGCCGGCTCGACAAGCCATCACATCCTTTGTGGAAAAAACCACTCAACGAGGCTCACCAGACTTTGTTGACCTGGAAAAGCGTATCGCGGTGTTTGACAACGATGGCACGCTCTGGAGCGAGCAACCTGTTTATGTGCAGATGGCATTCATGGTGGATCGCATTCGTGCCATGGCTAAAGACAACCCTGAGTGGAAGAACCAACAGCCCTTCAAGGCTGTGCTCGAAGGGGACCTCAAGGCGCTGATGAAGACCGGTGATAAAGGCCTGGTCCAGCTGATTGGCGCAACACATGCTGGCATGTCGGTCGACGAGTTTCACGACATGGTGTTGCAGTGGCTCGCCACAGCAAGGCATCCCAAGACAGGTCGCCTTTATACCGAGATGGTCTATCAGCCCATGGTGGAGCTGTTGGCCTACCTGCGTGATCATGGCTATAAAACTTACATCGTCTCAGGAGGCGGCGTGGAGTTCATGCGCCCCTGGGTGGAGAAGGTCTATGGCATCCCTCCTGAGCAGGTGATTGGCAGCACAATCAAGACCAAGTATGAGATTCAGGACGGCGTGCCTCGATTGGTTCGCCTGCCAGAGATCAACTTTATCGATGACAAGTCCGGCAAGCCAGTCGGGATCAACCAGCACATTGGCCGTCGTCCGGTCATGGCTTTTGGCAACTCGGACGGTGATCTGCAGATGTTGCAATGGACGACAGCAGCCAAGGGGCCGAGGTTGGGGGCCATCGTGCACCACACGGATGACGTTCGTGAAGTGGCCTACGACCGCAAGTCTCATATCGGCAAACTTGATCAAGCGCTAGACATGGCACCCCAGGAGGGGTGGCTGCTCATCGACATGAAAAAAGACTGGAAGACCGTGTTTCCGCCGCCTTGATTGCGCATATTCATTTGAAAGACATCGCAATCGATCCAGTGTCACCCAATACTTAAACAACCTAAACACATTATCCCTCACTAACGGAGTCAACGTTGAATAAAGAGAGTCTGGCCCACTATCAGGAGATTGCCATCACGACCCTGACCGATTTTGGAATCAAGGTATTGGCAGCGATCATTTTTTGGGTGATCGGCCGCTGGCTGATTGGCACTGTTGTGAATATGGTCAGGAGATCGTTGGAGCGGCAAAAGGTGGATCCCACCGTCCTGCGCTACCTCGGATCCGTGATCACTGTCACGTTGAACGTACTGCTCGTGGTGGGCATCCTGGGATATTTTGGCATCCAGACTACCAGTCTGGCAGCCCTGATTGCTGCTGCCGGTGTGGCAGTTGGTGTTGCTTGGTCGGGCTTGCTTGCTCACTTTGCCGCGGGTGCGTTTATGGTGGTGTTGCGTCCCATCAAGGTCGGGGACTTTGTGACGGTCGGTGGAATCACCGGCACGGTCACCGAGCTTGGCCTGTTTACCACGACCATCAATACACCCGACAACGTGCAAACGATTATCGGCAACAACAAGATTTTTAGCGACACCATCCAGAACTACACCCATAACCCCTATCGCCGTGTTGACCTCAAGTGTCAGCTGGCAGACGAGGGGGATCATGCAAAGGCCATCGCATTGATCAAGGAAAAGGTTTCCCAGATCCCCAATGTGCTGCAGTCACCAGCGGTTGAGGTGGATATTCTGGAAAACAACCTGCTCGGCCCCTTGGTTGCCGTGCGTCCATACTGCAACAACGACCACTACTGGCAGGTGTATTTCGATACCAATCGGGTGCTGAGAGAAGAGCTTGCCCGCGCGGGTATTCCAGGACCTGTTCCGGGTCAGCGGGTTTGGGTGAATCAGGCGGGGTGATGGAAAGGGGGATTCATGCTGAATTGAGGTGGCATGAATATGGGATTCCTGTCGGATTGATGAGCGGACAAAATAAAAGTATGAAAATCAAACATTTCCTGTCGGTCGTGACCTTTACCTGCCTAGCATTCGTGGCTCAACTGAATGGGTCGAATGTTTATGCTGCGGATTACGCTGATTGCTCTTTCAATAAAGACAGTGTGCCTGGTGTTGTCACAGGTGATCAGATTGTTTGTACGGGTGGGGGAACGGGTGTTCGCGCTAAGGAAGACACTTCTGTAAATAATGTAGTGGTGACCGTCCAATCAGGCGTGACGTTGGGGACTAACCTAGCCACTATCGGCTTGGGTAGTTTTTCAACAGTCACCAACTCAGGAACACTCATTACCTCAGCGAGATTTGGCTATGGTATTTCTGCTGGTGCAAACAGTCGGTCCAAACTAGGGGGCAACACAATCAAAAATCTGGCCAGTGGGTCTATTACGACAAGCGGAAGCGACTCAACAGGTATTTATGTATGGGTAGATAAAAATGCCACCACTCTGAATACTATTACAAACGATGGGTCAATTCAGACAACAGGCGCAAGAGCATACGGCATACGTTTACGAAGCGATGATCCCAATTCTGCCATTGACGATACGATCACCAATACGGGAACGATCACAACCTCAGGGGCAGCGTCACACGGGGTGCTGATTGAGCATCCTAGCAATCTTGTTTCTCTGACTAACTCGGGTGAAATTGTTGTCAAAGGAGAGGCCGCGGATGCTATTAACGTTGTGGGCGCACTAAGCCTAACCAACTCCGGAAAAATTTGTGTCGGTCAAATCGTAGGAGGCACATGTACTGCACTGGCAACCGCAACGGGTAATGGCATCCAACTTATCGCTTCCCCGACAAATTCAAATCGTTCCACCATCACAAACCAAGCCGCAGGATCGATTGTCACGACCGCCTCTGGCTACAACGCTATCAACAGCAGTCTGACGACTGGTGTTGACATTTACAACTACGGCACTATCAGCTCACCTGGCACAGCGATATTGCTGTCTGCTGGCTCGAACACCCTCACTTTGTACGGTGGATCTAGTATTTCCGGTGGAATCTCGATGAATGCAGCGGGTAATGCAGAGACATTGACTTTTTCTGGCTATACGAACAGCAATGTTTCGAACGCTATTTCTGGGGTCAATGTTCTTAAGTCCTTGGGCGGTTCCAATGTCACCATGACGGGCTCTGGTCCAATTGATTTTGGTGCCGGCACGATTGAGGTCGACAACGCCTCTTTACTACAAATCAATTCAACGGTTTCCGACCGAACCTCACCGGCTACGTTGGCTACCAGCATCAACAAAACTGGCACTGGCACCCTGAACCTGACAGGTGCGAATACGTACACGGGCGGCACGCAATTGACGGCTGGTACGATCGGCGTGGGAAGCAACACGGCACTCGGCACGGGCAGCCTAACGATGTCTAACAACACGACGCTGCAGGCGCTCTCAAGTGTCACGCTGGCCAATGGTGTGACGATCAACGGCACCTCGACGTTTGACACGAATGGTCAGACGCTGGGCATGAGCGGGGTGATCTCAGGAACAGGCATTCTGAGCAAAATCGCCAGCGGCAGCCTCAACCTCACGGGTGCAAACACCTACACGGGCGGCACGCAATTGACGGCTGGTACGATCGGCGTGGGAAGCAACACGGCACTCGGCACGGGCAGCCTAACGATGTCCAACAACACGGCGCTGCAGGCGCTCTCAGGTGTCACGCTAGCTAATGGTGTGACCATCAGCGGCACCTCGACGTTTGACACGAATGGTCAGACGCTAGGCATGAGCGGGGTAATTGGTGGGGCGGGCATTCTGAGCAAGATTGGCAGCGGTGCATTGAACCTCACAGGTGCGAACACGTATACGGGCGGCACGCAATTGATGGCTGGTGCGATCGGCGTGGGCAGCAACACGGCTCTGGGCACGGGTAGCCTGACGATGTCTGACAGCACGACACTGCAGGCGCTCTCAGGTGTCACGCTAGCCAATGGGGTGACCATCAACGGCACCTCGACGTTTGACACGCAGGGCTTCACGTTGGGCATGAGTGGTGTGATCGGTGGCAGTGGCAGTCTGACCAAGATCAGCCAAGGCACCCTGATACTCAATGCTGCAAACACCTACACAGGAAACACCCTCATTCAAGCTGGCACACTGATACTGAATGGTTCGATTACCTCCAACACGACTTTATCTAGTGGTACATCACTTCAAGGTGGTGGGACGATTTATGGGTCGTTGACAAGTAGTGGAAACGTTGCACCTAGCGTGGCTGGCATACAGACCAACCTGACGATTGCAGGTAGCTACTCCAGTCAGGGCGGGACATTCACAAGCAACTTTTATCCTGGAGCGACTCAAGCTCAGGCTGATACGCTGACCATTGCAGGGGCCAGCAGTTTAGCCTCTGGCCAAACACAAGTTGTCTTCAACAACATTAACAACTTGGGTCAGGTGACAACTGGGGATGGCATCTTGGTGGTCCAGACAACTGGTGGTGCCCAAACAGCACCCAATGCGTTCAGTTATCCCGGTCGATTGGCACAAGGTTCTTATGAGTACCGTTTGGTCAGAGGCGGATCAACCGCAGCTGACAACTGGTATGTCAGGGCTGATAATTCTGCATCAGTTGATTTTGTCAGCCCCGCAGTCGCAGACAGCATCGAAGTCGCCCAACAGTCCGGTGAATCCATCACCCCACAACCGACAGAGCGTTATGAGGTGGCCAACTACCCCGCCCTCAAGTCTCTGGGGCGCATGTATTCCATGTCGATTGTGGACAACCTGGATCTGCGTCGCGGTGACCTGTTGCAGCTCACCCGAGGTGGGACTGAGTCTGGCCGTGGCATTGCCTGGGGCCGCATGATCGCTACGGGCAACCAGCTCCGATCCAGCAACCGCAATGACGGTCCCGGGTTGGATGGCAAAGCCTATGCTGCTCAGCTTGGTGCTGATCTCTATCGCAAGTACTCCTCCGAGGGTGCGCTCACGGTTGCAGGTCCGTTCGTGACATTTGGACAGACCAGTGGCAAGACGTTCAATGCCAATGGCGATGTCTTTACCGGCAATACGCTCATGCAGGGGTACTCTTTCGGACTCAATGCGACCCACTTTGCTGCAACTGGAATCTATGTGGATGGCGTGCTGCAGGGAACACGGTTTGTTGGGGCAAGAGCCAACTCCATCATGGGCACAAGTATCAACACCACGGGTTGGGGATTAGCCGCGTCCTTAGAGACGGGCTGGAAGCTGAATGTCAGCCAGCGCTTTTCGGTGACACCGCAGGCTCAGGTTTGGCTAGTCAGCAACAAGTTTTCTGACACAGGTGATACCTTTTCCCGGATCGGCATGCCAACCGATACATCCACCGTCGGGCGAGTGGGCGTCAAGCTTTCCTACGATACGAGCGATGGCAAAGGCCCCGACACTTCAGCCTGGTTGCGTGTCAGTGGGTTGTCGACGATGTCTGGACGTAATATGCAGACCGTGTTTCAAAACACCCAAGGGCAGTTTGGTCAGGGCTATAACGGCCAATCGCCCAACAGCTGGATGACCGTAGATGCCGGCTTGAACGTCAAGACAGGCAAAAACAGTCAGATTTATCTGAACATTGGTTACGACACCTCGCTCAGCAACAGATATCAGGGTGTCTATGGTCGCGCAGGCGTGCAGTTCGCGTTCTGAGCCAACTGCATGCGCGTGATGGGTCAAGTTTTATTTTTGCAGCACGCCCAACAGCTTTTGCATCATCGCATCGCACTTGCCGAGCTGTTCAATGCTCACAAACTCGTCAGGTTTGTGAGCATGCGTGATGGAGCCTGGACCACAGACCGCAACAGGCACTGACAGGCGGCTGGCAAACAGCCCGCCCTCGGTGCCAAACGCCACCTTGACGCGGTTGCTGGTCTCGGCGAGCTGCGCCAAAAACTGAAATCCCTCGTCCGACTCGTCGCTTTCCAGGCCCGGATAGCTGTTCAGAACCTCGACATCCACACGTGCCTTGGGAAAAATTGCCCGGGATCGCTGGGCAACCTGCTCTCCACGCTCGCGCAACTGCTCCACCATCTTCATCGGGTCATCCGCAGCCAGGTTACGAATCTCAAAATCAAACTCGCACAGGTTGGGAACGATGTTCAGTGCCTTGCCACCCTTGATCGTGCCAACGTGAAGCGTGGTGTATGGGATGTCATAGGCTGCGTCGCGCGCACCAGACTCCTGAACCGCTTGCTGCATCTCACGGATCGAGCTGATCATGTCACAGGCCAAGTGAATAGCGTTGACGGCATTTGGTGCCAGCGCAGAGTGACCCTCCAGACCGAAACAGCAACCCTTTAGAAATGTTTTGCCCTTGTGGCCGGTAGCAATGACCATGTCGGTCGGCTCGCCGATGAGACAGGCAAATGGCCTGACCGGGGCAGCCTCCAGCACATCAATCAGCCGGCGCACACCGATGCATCCCACCTCCTCGTCATAGGAAAGAGCGAGTTGCAGGGGACGCTTCAATTCCATCTGGCTAGCTTGAGTCATGGCATGAATCGCACAGGCGATGAATCCCTTCATGTCGGCTGAGCCCCGACCATAGATGTTTCCACCTTCGAATGTCGCTTCGAAAGGCGGTTTGGTCCAGGCTTGGCCCTCAACAGGCACAACGTCCGTGTGTCCGGACAGAATGATGCCAGGGACATCCCTGGGACCGACAGAGGCAAAGAGGTTGGCCTTGGTGCCTGTTTCGTCTTGAATGATCTGACTGTCAATGCCGCAATTAGCTAAAATATCCTTTACATACAGGATCAGATCCATATTGGACTGGCGAGTGACGGACTTGAATGAAAGCAGTTTTTGGAGGATGTCGATGCTGGGTGTGGACATGGTTTTGCTCGCGATCTCAATAGGCAGAGTATAGGCATCCATTGAAAAACTTGCTTGAGAATCAAAGGGGTGTGCACTGCATAGGGATTGAATTATGCTTGGCTGCTATGACAAGCGGGTTAGCGTCGTTGACCAACATCAGGCGGGAAGAGGCATTGCTTACCTTCCTGTGTGGACTCTTTTTTTTCTGTGTTCTGACGGCGTTGATGGTGGTGCGTCCTGCTCGTGAGGCGCTAGGTATGCAGCGGGGGATCGAGGCCATACGCTGGCTGTTTATTGGCACCCTTGTCGTCACGTTGATGGTCAACCCCGTGTTTGGCTGGTTGGTCTCCAAATTCAAGCGGCTGACCTTTATCACTGCAACTTACCTGTTTTTTGCAGTCGGCCTGGTTGGCTTTTATGGATTGATCGCTTGGTCTCCCTCCCGGGTTGGCCAGCTGTCCGGTCAGATTTTTTACGTCTGGTTCAGCGTGTTCAATCTGTTTGCCACCATGTTGTTCTGGGCGTTGATGACTGACCGATTCTCCTTGGAGCAGAGCAAGCGTCTGTTTGGCGTGATAGCCTTGGGAGGCACAACGGGGGCGATATTTGGGCCGTGGCTGGCAAAAAATCTGGCCAAGCCGATGGGGACGCCATTCCTGCTCCTGGTTGCTGCTGGGTTTCTACTGCTGGCAGTGGCTTTTGCCTGGCTGATTTGTTGGGTTCGCTCTTCTGCCGAGCCCGCCGTTGAACAAGAGGCTGATCAAGACATCATTGGCGGGCGTTCCTGGGAAGGTTTCTGGGAGGTGCTGCGTTCACCCTATCTTCTCGGCATTGCCCTATACGTTCTGATTCTGGCCGTGATGGCAACGATGCTGTATTTCACCCGGCTGCAAATGGTTGCGACATTGAGCTTGGATACTGACACGCGAACCGCGATGTTTGCGAGCATCGATCTCTATACCCAGGTAGCCACGCTGGTGCTGCAAGCCTTTATCACTGGCCATGTCATGAAACGGCTGGGGGTGTCTTTTGCGCTTGCACTATTGCCCGTTACGGTGGCTCTGGGCATGCTGGGACTGGCGGTGCTGGGTTCGCTCGCTGCCTTGATTGCACTCGAGTCAGGATTCAGAGCGGTGCAGCGCGGCATCATGAGGCCGGCC
>Ga0255184_1000120_pt1 | contig 27576 bp, 29 predicted proteins | sample Miss_Cont_RepA_0_FD_189954 | JGI IMG/M metagenome (GOLD analysis project Ga0255184, IMG submission 189954) | Freshwater microbial communities from Mississippi River, Louisiana, United States - Miss_Cont_RepA_0h | ecosystem: Environmental > Aquatic > Freshwater > River | place: USA: Louisiana...
CCGGGCTTCGCGGCCGGCTGGAGGGGGTCGTCTCAGAAAACGGAAAATAAAGCACGCTAAGCCGGTTGCAGCGGCCGTAGCGGCCTGAACTTGCCCGCGCCGATCTTGGCGCTGCTGCGCCAGAGGTAATCGCCGGTCAGGTTGATGTGCTCCCAGCCGAGCGGCGACAGGTACTGCAACAGGCCGTCATCGACGGCTTGACCGTGGCCACGCAAGGCGTTCGCGGCCCGCTCCAGATAGACCGTGTTCCATAGCACGATGGCCGCCGTCACCAGGTTGAGGCCGCTGGCCCGGTAGCGCTGCTGCTCGAAGCTGCGGTCGCGGATTTCCCCCAGGCGGTTGAAGAACACGGCGCGGGCCAGCGCGTTGCGCGCCTCGCCTTTGTTCAGCCCGGCATGCACGCGGCGGCGCAGCTCGACGCTTTGCAGCCAGTCCAGGATGAACAGTGTGCGCTCGATGCGTCCCAGCTCACGCAGGGCGACGGCCAGGCCGTTCTGGCGCGGGTAGCTGCCAAGCTTCCTGAGCATCAGCGAGGCCGTCGCCGTGCCCTGCTTGATCGAGGTGGCCATCCGCAGGATTTCATCCCAATGGGCGCGGACGTGCTTGATGTTGAGCGTGCCGCCGATCATCGGTTTCAACGCCTCGTAGGTGGCATCGCCCTTCGGGATGTAGAGCTTGGTGTCGCCCAGGTCACGAATGCGCGGGGCGAAGCGGAAGCCCAGCAGGTGCATCAACGCGAAGACGTGGTCCGTGAACCCTGCCGTGTCGGTGTAGTGCTCCTCGATCCGCAGGTCGGATTCGTGATACAGCAGGCCGTCGAGCACGTAGGTCGAGTCGCGCACGCCGACGTTCACGACCTTGGTGTGGAACGGCGCGTACTGGTCGGAGATATGGGTGTAGAACGTCCGCCCTGGGCTGCTGCCGTATTTCGGATTGATGTGGCCGGTGCTCTCGGCCTTGCTGCCGGTGCGGAAGTTCTGGCCGTCCGACGATGACGTGGTGCCGTCGCCCCAATGCTCGGCGAAGGGATGTCGGAACTGCGCGTTGACCAGCTCGGCCAGTGCCGCCCCGTAGGTTTCGTCGCGGATGTGCCAGGCTTGCAGCCAGGCCAGCTTGGCGTAGGTCGTGCCGGGGCACGATTCCGCCATCTTGGTCAGGCCCAGGTTGATCGCGTCGGCGAGGATCGTGGTCAGCAACAGGTTTTTGTCCTTGGCCAGGTCGCCTGACTTCAGGTGGGCGAAGTGCCGGGTGAAGCCCGTCCATTCGTCTACCTCCAGCAGCAATTCGGTGATCTTGACGTGCGGTAGGATCATCGCCGTCTGGTCGATCAGGGCCTGTGCGGTATCGGGCACCGCCGCATCGAGCGGCGTGATCTTCAGGCCCGACTCCGTGATGATGGCGTCCGGCAGCTCGTTGGCCAGCGCCATGCGGTTGACGGTGGCGAGCTGCGTTTCCAGCAGCGTCAGCCGGTCATGCAGGTACTGGTCGCAATCGGTGGCCACGGCCAGCGGCAATTCGCTGGCCTGCTTGAGGCTGGCGAATTTCGCGGGCGGCACCAGGTAGTCCTCGAAGTCCTTGAACTGGCGCGAGCCTTGCACCCAGATGTCGCCGGAGCGCAGCGCGTTCTTCAGCTCCGACAGCGCGCACAGTTCGTAGTAGCGCCGGTCGATGCCGGTGTCGGTCATCACCAGCTTCTGCCAGCGCGGCTTGATGAACTCGGTCGGCGCGTCGGTGGGCACCTTGCGGGCGTTGTCGCTGTTCATGCTGCGCAGCACCTCGATGGCGTCGAGTACGTCCTTGGCGGCGGGCGCGGCCCGCAACTTGAGCACGTCGAGAAATTCCGGCGCGTAGCGGCGCAGCGTGGCGTAGCTCTCGCCGATGCGGTGCAGGAAATCGAAGTCCTCGGGTTGCGCGAGCCGCTGCGCTTCGGTGACGCTCTCGGCGAAAGCATCCCAGGACATGACGGCCTCGATGGCGGCGAACGGATCGCGGCCCGCTTGCTTGGCCTCGATCAGCGCCTGGCCGATGCGCCCGAACAGCCGCACCTTGGCATTGATCGCCTTGCCGGATGCCTGGAACTGCTGCTGATGCTTGTTCTTGGCGGCATTGAACAGCTTGCCCAGGATGCGGTCATGCAGGTCGATGATTTCGTCGGTGACGGTGGCCATGCCCTCGATGGCGAGCGCCACCAGGGTCGCGTAACGCCGCTGCGGCTCGAACTTCGCCAGGTCGGCGGGCGTCATCTGGCCGCCCTCGCGGGCGATCTTGAGCAGCCGGTTCTGGTGAACCAGCCGCTCGATGCCGGAGGGCAGGTCGAGCGCCTGCCACGCCTTGAGGCGTTCGATGTGTTCCAGCATGTGCCGCGAGTTCGGTTTGACCGGGGATTGCCGCAGCCAGGCCAGCCACGTCGTCTTGCCGTTGTCGCGGCGCTTGAGCAGATCGTCGAGGCGACGGCGATGCACGTCCGTCAGCGGCTCAGCCAAGGCGTCGTAGAGACGCCGGTTGGCGCGGGTAATCGCTTCGGCGCTCGCCCGCTCGACGGCGTTGAGGGCGGGCACAATGACCGACTGCCGCCGCAGGTGCTCGATCAAGGCTCTGGCCAGCACGATGCCCTTGTCGGTTTGCATGGCCAGCTCGGTCAGCAACTGGACAGCCTGCCGGTAGTGGCCAATCGTGAACGGCTGGAAGCCGAACACCGTTTGCAGCTCGACCAGGTGCTCGCGTCGGGTCTGCTCACGCTGCCCGTACTCGTCCCAGCTTTCGATGCCGACCTTGAGCTGGTTGGCGACCAGTCTCAGCAATGGCGGGAACGGTGGCTCATCAGCGCCAAGGATGACGCCGGGAAAGCGCAGGTAGCAGAGCTGCACCGCGAAGCCCAGCCGATTGGCCGGGCCGCGCCGCTGCCGGATGATGGAGAGGTCGCTTTCGCTGAACGTGTAGTGACGGATCAACTCATCCTTGGTGTCCGGCAACGCCAGCAGGCTTTCGCGCTCGGCGGCGGAGAGGATCGAACGGCGGGGCATGCGGTTTCCTTCTTCTTGAAAACGTAGGTTTGTGACAAGCCCGCCAAGGCAACCGGCGCGGCACGGGAATCAAGGCATTGCGATTCTCGAAAATAGTTCTTGAAATTCTATTCTTGATTGCATATCATCTCAACGAGTTTCGATAAGAAAGGATGCGCATGCGACCGTCTGTTGTGCTTGACATGAAGCGAAGCGCAGTGCGTGAAGCGGTAGGCCGCTTTCGCGCCGCGAACCCGCGCGTCTTCGGCTCGGTGCTGCATGGCACCGACCGGGATGGCAGCGACCTCGACCTGTTGGTCGATGCGCTGCCCGGTGCCACGTTGTTGGACTTGGGCGATTTGGAAGAAGAACTGAAATCGCTGCTCGGCGTTGACGTCGATCTGCTGACTCCCGGCGACCTGCCGCCGAAGTTCCGGGCCAAGGTGCTCGCGGAGGCGCAACCGATATGAGCGAGAACCGCCTGCCCGATTACCTCGACCACATTCAGCAGGCCGCAACCGATGCGCGCAGCTTCGTGGAAGGGATGGCCAAGGACGACTTCTTGGCCGACAAGCGCACCCAGCAGGCCGTCATCATGAGCCTGATCGTCATCGGCGAGGCGGCCACAAAGGTGATGGATGGCTACGTCGAGTTCACCCAGGCGCATGCCGACGTGCCGTGGCGCAGCATGCGCAATATGCGTAATCGCATGGCTCACGGCTATTTCGACATCAACCTCGATGTGGTGTGGGAGACGGTACAGGAATGGCTGCCGGCGTTGCTCCAGCAATTGCCCGCCGTGCGTCAGGATGCCGACGATGAAGACCGTAACGACAAAGGCATGGAGCCATGACCAATCAAGCCGCCGATGTTCGGCCCCTCTGGCGTGTTCGATCCCGCGACCTATGAGCCGCGCTCGGGCAAGACCTTCTGGATGGCCGCAACGGACGTGAGTTCGCTGGTGGGCAAGGAGGCAGCAGCCGACACGCTCATCGGCAACTGCACGACCGCACGACCAGCCTCCCGTTCAAATTCGAGTTAGAACTCATATCCAGCCTGTCTGGGGGCACTGTGAAAGAGGGATCTCCGATGACTGTTGAATCGAGAATATTTTCTGTAGCCGAGTATGTTCAGCCGTCCGAAGGCGAGCCTATTCGTTCCGTTGTGCTTGAAACCCGAGACTCAATTATCGTGGTTTGGCATGTCCATCCCGGGCAGGAAATTGCGGCTCACATTCATCCTCACGGCCAAGACACGTGGACTGTTTTGTCGGGAATGGCTGATTACTTTCAGGGCAATGGGATTGTTCGTGCCCTCAGGGAAGGTGAGATAGCCGTGGCAAGACCGGGCCAAGTGCACGGGGCGCGAAATACAGGTACCGAGCCATTTGTGTTCGTCTCGGTTGTGGCATCAGCCAATGCCGGTTTCGTATTGGCTGAGCGATAGAGCCCAATCTCTGGAGTTGGTCCAATGAGCGGTCGGGGAGATAGGTAACAGACATGCAGCGGACACGGCTGCTAAACCAGGTCGCAAACCTCCTTGCGTCGCAGCGTGCCGCAAGCGACGCGATCAATCGAATGGGGTCGGCATGAGACTGAACACCATCCAGTTCCCGACCGCGTAGCCGCCTGTCCTGCCGATCAGGTCTTGACCATCGACGCCTGGGATCAGTCCTGAATGTTCTTGGAGACCACTACGTTATGAGCCGCAGCCGCCGCAAAACACCCATCGTCGGGCACACGACCTGCGGCAGCGAGCGCGAGGACAAGAAGCTCTGGCATCAGCGCTGGCGCACCCGTGAGCGCACGGCGCTGACCAGCGCGTCGCCCGAAGCCCTGAGCGCCCATCTGCCCCTGCTGGAAAACCAGGCCAGCAGCGTCTGGTCGATGGGCAAGGATGGCCGCTCCTACTGGCCCGTCAAGCGCCAGGCCGCCACGGCGGATCGCATCGCCAATCACAAGGGACGCAACCCGCAAGAACGCGCCTCCCTGAAAAAGCGCCTGCTGCGCAAGTGGATGAGCAAATGAAGCTCTCCTTCCATCAGCACATTGCGCTGTTCTGGATGATCGGTGCTCCGGGCGTCTTCGCGCCCGTGATCGAGAACGCCAAGCGGCCCGATGCCGGCGCCGTCATGGCGTGGGGTGTCGCGATCGTGGCGGTGATGATCCTCTTCACCCCTTTGCTGCTGCGCTGTCCACCATTCCGGCGCTGGTATGGCCGGACGGATGCGCTGTCGGAGCGGCAGCGCCAGGCGCTTGCCGAGCGCGGCCTGCGCCGCTACTACCAGACCGCTTTCGATGACGGCTACGTGCCCCGCGTGATGCCCTACGTGTGGCGCATCATCTGGACGGTCGGCGGGTTGATGGCTGTGACCGCCGTACTGCCTACCAACACCGGACGGCCAGCCTTCGATGCCTTGGTGGTCTTCTCGACCTGGTATCCGATAGGCGTGATGCTGCTGGTTTTCGCGTCGAGGCCCCTTGGCCGGTTGATTCGCCAAAGAGCACAGGAGCGGCGGAAATGAGCACGTCAACCATCGAGGCGCTGGCCAGCGCCTGGGCAAGGATTGCCGAGGAAGCGGAATTCCCCGCTGACTACGAGGGGACTGCCACACCACAAGCGCATCGGGCTAGCGAAGCTATTCAGGAGCAGATTCGGGAGCGCATCGTCGCCACCAACGACATGCGGCTGTTCAGCCTGCTGCACCTGCTGGGTCAGGCGTCGCTGCGCATGGAGCAAGCGCTGTGGCCGGAGGATTACGAGCGGATGACGCGCGAGGTTGAGGAAGCCCTGCGGCAAGCCACCGACGCCAACGCCAGATCGTACACCCACGAAGAAGTGATGCAGGCGATGCAGGAACGCATCGACCGGGCGCGAGACAAGCCATGTTGATTGGCTATGCGCGCGTCTCGACGCAGGATCAGAACCTGGAGCTGCAACGCGAAGCCTTGAGCAAGGCCGGATGTAAAAAGGTCTTCGAGGACAAGGTGAGTGGCACGCGGGCAGACCGGCCTGGCTTGGCCAAGACGCTCGAAATGCTGCGCGAAGGCGATACTTTGGTCGTCTGGAAGCTCGACCGGCTGGGCCGGTCGGTCAAGCAACTGGTCGATCTGGTCGGCGATCTGCACAAGCACGGTGTCCAGTTCAGGAGCCTCACCGACTCCATCGACACCGGCACACCATCCGGGCGGTTCTTCTTCCACGTCATGGCGAGCCTTGCCGAAATGGAGCGCGAGCTGACCGTCGAGCGCACCCGCGCCGGGCTGGAAGTCGCCAAGCAGCTCGGCCGCAAAGGCGGCCGCAAGCCGAAGATGACCGACAGCAAGATCGAGTCGGCCAAGAAGCTGCTGGCCAGCGGGGTGCCGCCCAAGGACGTGGCCAAGAACCTCGGCGTGTCCATTCCGACGCTGTACCGCTGGGTGCCAGCCTCCACGCACGCTTAGCGTGCTTTATTTTCCGTTTTCTGAGACGACCCCATCCAGCCATGTCTGAATTGCTGGGCGGACATGTTCCCATGCTGTTCTCTTCGCTGGGCGCAGCCGCTCCCCACATCAAGGCAGGAAAAGTGATTGCTCTGGCCGATACTGCATCCAAGCGCAGCTCATCCTTTCCTAACGTCCCGACGTTGGCCGAGTCAGGCTACCCGGGCTTTGATGCGACGATCTGGTTTGGGATTGTTGGTCCAGCAGGCTTGCCCAAGTCCGTCATGGACAAGTTGGTCCCAGCACTCGACAAGGTCATGAAGGACCCGGAGGTGATTGAAGCCATCAAGCGCGAGGGCTACGACCCGATGGTCATGACTCCCAAGCAGACAGGTGAGCGTATTGCTGCTGATTTGGCTTCTTGGGGTAAAACCGTCAAGGCAGCCAACATCAAGGCTGAATAAGCAACTGGTCCGCAAGGTCGCGAATATCCTTCGCGACCACGTCAAATTCGTGCTCGGCACGCAAATCCTTGTGCTGCCCAGGCCCATACTCCAGGGGCCTGGGCCAAAAAGCCGTTCTCAAGCCCACGTTTGCCGCAGCAACCAAATCGTCGTTATGAGCGGCACACATCATCACCTCCTGAGGTTTCAAGCCCAAAATTTCGCAGGCGTTGGCATAAGCTTGAGGTTGTGGCTTGTAGCAGCGAAACCATTCTGTGGACAAGATGACATCCCATGGCAATCCAGCGTGCTTGGCCATTTCGGTCAGCAGTGAAACGTTGCCATTGGAAAGGGATCCGATGATGTATTTCGATTTGAGCCGGGTCATTCCACTAATGGCATCTGGCCAAGCATCCAGACGATGCCACACCAGGTTGACATGATGGCGTTGCGCCTCGGTCAGATTGCTCAGTCCAAACTGTGGAATCAGTATTTCCAGTGACTCACGATGCAGGACATCGAGGTTGACCCAGGAACGCTCACCCGTCCGGACTTTTTGCATCTGCGGCTGATAGAGCCCTCTCCATTGATCAGCGAGTCCTGCCCAGTCCGCTTGAATGTGATTGTCCTTTCCCCACGCGCTCAAATCCCGAATGATGCTGCCTCGCCAATCCACGACAGAACCAAATGTGTCGAACACGAGAGCACGAACGTTTTTAACAGATGCTTTCATCGGCGGATGTCTCCTATTGATGTTTTGAAATCGTCATCTTGCTCAAGCCGTCTCATGGATCCGGCCATCCAAATCGGGCAGGCAACCAGCAACCAAGCCATTCGTGTTTGGTAGCGGTCATGTGGCTTGGATAGGGCGCCTGTTGCCACACCATTGGCGATCAGACCAAAGATCACCATGAGGCCCAGCGCAGAGAATGACTTCAGCCCACGTCGCCAAGCCAAGATCGACAGGTAAATGGTTGCCAGCAAACCCACAATCACGGCGATCAGGTGGGCGGGATTGAGAGGCGTGGCATATCCCAGCAGTTTGTCCTGCGCCTGGAGCGAAGATTTGAACCTGTCGTATTCGTCCTCTGGAAAGTATTCCCTCAAGTATTTGCCAACAGTCTCATCCAGCCAAATGGAGGTTAGCGTATCGCCCAGGCGGATTTTGGCCATTTGATCAAGCGCATTGGTGGTGGCGCTGATGCCGACCCCCACGGGATTGTTTGCCAGCGCCTGCCGTATGATCAGTTTGGCTTCAGGCGATAGCGCGATTGGCCCACCTGGATAGGTCCAAACCGGCCCATCCGGTTTCCAAAGAAAATCATCGCTGTCACCAGGCAGCTTGCCTTGCCATGCGCAAAGTTTCCAGGGTTGGTTATCGCACTGAGCCTTGAGCACTGGTTCGACGTGACCATCAGCAGCCAGCCGGGCAAGCATGAATACCGAGCCGTGAGGGGAGAGGGCATATTGCTGGAACGCCAGTCCGTTTGCCGTGATCCAGATGCCAAAGGTGACCGCAATGACGGAAAAGATGTAGATGGCTCTCTTCAGACCAAATATCAAGGCGGCAACTAGACATGCCAGTGCAATGGGCAGGTGGGTCAAATGTACCCCAATCGACAAAACAGCAAGCATGGCAGCCCAAATGCGAACCCAAGCCTTCAGACGGTCACCAAAAGCCACGACGAAAAGCGTCATCACCGTGATGCCTGAGAAGACATCTGGCATCAAAAACGCGGTAAACCATGGCAAGGCAGTTACAATCGCCAGCACACTGCATGAGAGCAAAAGGTAGGAGACCGTCTGGCGACCAATGCTCAACATCAGAAGCCATATTGCATTCACCACGATAAGCGCCTGGGCAAGCAAGGGCACCCAGAGAGTGGTCTTAACATGCAGGGCAATCAAGGTCGGGCCATAAAAATAGGGCTTATCCCAGACAAAATGTCCTTTGAGGCTTTGCGCAATAAAGGCATTGGTGTCACTGAACAGCAATGGATAACCATTGATCCAGGCGGGCCACAACAAGATGACTGCACCAATGACGTGCGCCAACAGGACCAGGCTCAGTGGTGGCTTCGCATTCAACATGACATCCCTCTACAATGGGCTTAAATCTTAAACCGCAGGGCGCCTATGAAACGCATCAAGCTGATTTTCCTGTCGATTTTATTAGTTCTGCTGGCAGGCTGTGGCAATAATCCCACGGCAACCCTGACCCCAGACGGATTTGACCCACCCTACAACTATTACTGAGTCATCAAGCACCGGACGACAGCAACACGATGAGCCCCTGGAAAGCCGCCAAGCCCTCCGACTCGATCCGTGAGATCGACACGCCTGCGCTGATTCTCGACCTGGATGCGTTTGAGCGGAATCTGGCCAAGATGCAGCAGTCCTTGTCGGGATCACAGGTTCGACTGCGTCCTCATGCCAAAAGTCACAAATGCCCAGAGATCGCTGCACGCCAAATTGCAATGGGTGCGGTCGGGATATGTTGCCAGAAAGTCAGTGAGGCAGCCTGCTTTGTTGATCATGGCATTCAAGACATTTTGATCACCAACCAGGTGGTTGGCTCGACAAAGCTTCATCATTTGATGGCCCTTGCGAGGCGGGCTCGAATCGGTGTGTTGGTGGATCATCTTGAACAGGTCATGGCACTCTCTGCTGCAGCTACAACCTATGGCACCAAGCTCGATGTGTATGTTGAGGTAGATGTCGGGGCTGGCCGATGTGGCGTTGCTCCCGGTGAGGCGACAGCTTTGTTGGCGCAGGCCATCCACATGGCACCTTGCTTGAACTTCGCTGGGTTGCAGTGCTATCACGGTGCGGCACAACACCTCCGAACGCCTGAGATGAGGATTGCCGCCATTCGTCATGCAGCAGACGTCGCTCAGCAAAGTCGATCCGCCATTGAAGCGATTGGTATCAATGTTCCAGTCATCACCGGGGCAGGCACGGGTTCATTCACTCATGAGCGTGACAGCGGCGTGTTCACCGAAATCCAAGCTGGCTCCTACATTTTTATGGATCGAGACTACGCGGATAATCAACGTGGTCATGGCGATCCAGTGTTCGATCATGCCTTGTTTGTCCTAACCGCTGTCATGAGCATCAACCAGCACGGCAAGGTGGTGGTGGATGCTGGGCTGAAGGCCTCAAGCGTTGATTCCGGCATGCCCGGTGTCTGGCAAAGACCAGGCTGTCACTACATCAAGGCCTCTGACGAGCACGGTGTCATCACGCTCCCACCAGGAAAAACCCTCCCGCTTGGCGAGCAGCTATGGCTCATTCCTGGTCATTGTGACCCGACAGTTAATCTGTACGATGAGATGATCTGCGTGCGTCAGGGCATGGTAGAGGCGGTTTGGCAGATTGCTGCGCGTGGCGCTGTGCTTTGAATCAGTCGATGTGCGTCAGCACCCTGCCAGGACGCCGGCCTGTGGATTTTCTGTCTTTCCAGACAATTTGGCCATTGACGATGACGGTATGGATGCCCCGGGCTGGAGCAATAGGATGTTCGAATGTGGCTGCTGAATCGATCGCCAAGGGGTCAAACAAGGTCAGGTCGGCGTAGGCACCCTCACGAATCACTCCGCGGTCCTTGAGGCCAAAGTTTTGGGCGGTCAAGCCAGTCATCTTGTGGATGGCGGTCTCCATGCTGAACAATCCAATCTTTCGGCTGTAATGCCCCAGCACACGGGGAAATGTTCCCCACAATCTGGGGTGTGGCGCAGCATCGTGTGGCAATCCATCCGAACCAATCATCGTTGGTCCAAAGTGCATGATCCGCTGAACGTCCTGTTCATCCATGACGTAGTAGATGGCGCCGGCGGGCAACAGTCGATCCACAGCCTCTTCGATGGAAACACCCATCTCGTGGGCAATGTCAGCCAAGTCCTTGCCAGCATATTCAGGCAAGGACTCGGACCAAGTCACCGTCACCCTGGTAGCATGACGTGCCCGACTAGCAGATAGGATCGTGGATGAGGCGGGATAGGGATAGCAATCCAGACAAACGGGCTGGTGTTCCATGGCAGATTCAATCAGTTTGAGAGTCTCTGTCGATCGACCAAAGTTATTTTTCCCCATCACCTTGTGATGCGAAATGATGACGGGCACATCCACCTCACGACCGATCCGAAAGGTTTCGATCAATGACTCCATCACCTGGTCACCTTCATTGCGCATATGTGTGCAATACACACCCTGATACCGAGACAGTGGTTCGCTGATGGCAATCACCTCCTCAGTAGTGGCAGCAATGGCAGGCTCGTAGAATAATCCCGTCGATATTCCAATGGCGCCAGCCTCCAAGGCGTCTTGCACCATGGTTTTCATCGACTGGATTTCGTCCACTTGGGCAGGACGATTCAACGTGTCCATGGTGTTGACTCTGAGGGTGGTGTGTCCCACCAACATGGCACAGTTGGTTGCAGCGGGGTTCTCCCGCAGCGCATCCAGATAACTGCGAAAATCCTGGAAACGAAACCAGTCTCCCTTGCTGTCCAGCAAGCTCAAGGGCGGAATGACACCCTCGGCAAAACGCTTGCTCATTGGTGCCAGTGAGACTCCGCAGTTCCCTCCGATCACGGTCGTCACCCCTTGACTAACCTTCGGTTCCATGTCCGGATGAGACAGCAGCAGTCTGTCGTCATGGGTGTGCGCATCGATGAACCCCGGTGACAGCGCCAGTCCCGATCCATCGATGTTCACCTTTGCGGTGAGATGAGCGAGAGCGCCGATGGCAACAATCCTGTCGGCATTGACAGCAATATCAGCTTGATAGCTTGGTATTCCCGTGCCGTCAAAGATGTCGACATTGGTGATCAGGATATCCACGTGATGATTCATGTTTGCCCAAGACGCCATCGAAAATAATTGACGCAGTGATCATACCTCTGGATATGAGATGGCGAGAGAGGTACGGGATTGTCCGCATGTTGCACCACAATGTCTTGTAAGCAGGCTAGATTTAGGCTTATAAGAAAGATCATTTGTTCAAACCATCAGGAGACCTGACGATGACATCCAAGCAAACCATGGTCAGACTGGCAACGCTCATATCGGGCTCGATGCTGGCTGCCTCTGCCGTCATGGCAAACAATTACCCCCAGAAACCGATCACTGTCATGGTGGGCTTTCCCCCCGGGACTTCCACAGACACCGTTGCCCGCATCTTGGGTGAAAAAATGTCCAAGGATCTTGGGCAACCTATCATCATCAAAAACAAACCCGGCGCTGGCGGTACGCTTGCTCCGACTGACGTTGCCCGTGCCGATCCAGACGGCTACACCTTGCTGATCAGCGCAACAGCTCCGATGGGTTCTGCCGCGCATCTGATGAAGAACCTGCCGTACAGTCCCCTCAAAGATTTTGAGCCAATTGGACAGACTTCATGGCTGCCATACTTGCTCGTGACCAACAAGACCAAGGGCTTGGACACCTACGAAAAAGTCATTGAGTATGCACGCGCCAACCCCGAGAAGCTGACCTATGCATCAATTGGTGAGGGCACCACGAGCCATTTGATCATGGCGACCTTTCTCAATAAGGCCGGCGTGAAAATGACGCACATTCCTTACAAAGGATCGGCACAATCCCTCGCGGATGTGATCGGTGGCAACGTTGACATGACATTTGACACATTGGTGTCAGAGTACCCCCACGTCAAGTCGGGCAGACTCAATGCAGTGGTGGTCAGCACCGCCAAGCGCGCGGAAATGGATCCAAACATTCCAACAGCACAGGAAAAAGGCATCAAGGATTTCAACTTGGGAGCATGGCTGGGTTATTTTGCACCGAAGGGCACACCCAAGGATGTCGTTGACAAGCTGCACAAGGCACTGAATGATGCGTTGAAGGATCCCGAGACCAACAAAAAGCTTCAAGCCTTGGGATCTGAAGTGGTCATGAGTGCTTCACCGCAGGAGTTCGGCAAGTTTGTTGAGTTCAACTACAACCTTTGGGGTGACATCATCAAGCAGTCAGGTGTCAAGCTGCAACAATAATCAATCGTGTGAATACACGAAGCGGGCACCTCATGGGTGCCCGTATTGTTTATCGAGATGACTATGGTTTAGGTAACTGTCCTGATCGATTGACCAAGTATATTCCAGCTGCAGCAAGAGCCATCCCAGGCCAAGCCATTAATGGAATTTGCTCCTGACCAACGGCACTCGCCATTAAGGCAGCCACAGCAGGAATCAGAAAAAACAAGGCCGAGACTTTGGATGCCTCACCTCGCCTGAGCATGGAAAACAGCAGCCACATGGAGATCAGTGAGTTGGCGATGATGAGCCATCCAAGTGACAGGATGAAGTCCTGCGTCCATTGCACGACCATCGTTTCAAAGAGCAATGCAAAGGGCAGGGTAGCCAAAAATCCGACCGAGTACTGAATCAGGTACACAGAGACGGGGTGGTGGGGCGTGACATGTTTCTTTTCCCAAAATGTGGCGGTGGTGATACACAGGAGCGACAGCACGCCAAACAGCAGCGACAGCCATCCCGCGTTTGCATCGCTGCCGTTGGATTTGGAAATGATGACGATCATGGCACCACCCACACCCATGAGCAGTCCAAGCCAACGCTTGAGCCCCACCTTTTCTCCGGCAATCACAGGTGCCAGCAAACCCACCAGGATCGGTTGTTGTGAGGCGATCAGTGCGAGGCTCGTTGCAGACATGCCATGCTGCATGCAAAGATAGGCAAAACCAAAATACCCTGCCTGAATGAGCAACCCAACCGTGCCGATATGAAACCACTGTGATCGGCTGCTGGGAAAGGATGGTCTAAGCCAAAGCATGGCAGGCACGAGTATTACCACCAAGATACCGTAGCGCCAAGCCAGAAACGTGAGTGGCTCTGCATAAGTCAGGCCAACCTTAAGCGCAATGAAGCCACTTGGCCACAACAACAGAAAAAGGAACGGCATGCTCTGAATCAGCAGGCAGGCTGGCTGGGTGGATGCCTCAGTCTTGGCCATGCTGATCCTGATTGGCGATCGATATCAAACCGGTTTGAACATTGGAACCTGGTGCGTATCGCCCTCCGAAGGCTTGAACACAACCTGAACCTTCTGACCAATCTTAATGCTGTCAAGATCACAATCCACAATTTGCGTCATCATCGTGACGCCCTCATCCAGCGTGACGTAGGCAATGCAATAGGGGTTGGGGTTGCCACGCTGCATCACGCTAAACGAATAAATCGTTCCGTGACCGCTGGTTTGTTTCCAATCGGTCTCGCCAAAACAGAATGGGCACAGCGTACGAGGATACCAATGGGGCTGCTTGCATGACTGGCAGTATTTGACCATCAGCTTGCCGTTCTTGGTGCCTTCCCAGAAAGGCTCCGTTCCTGCTTCTGCAGCGGGTGCTGGGATGGGATTGGGCTGGAAAATCTTTGTCATGTTCAAACTCGCTCAAGAATCAGTGTTGCGCTGCCGTGACGGGAACCGAGAAAACCTCCGGTACCCTGGGCCAGGGCTAGGCCACAGTTTTTGACCTGAACGGCAGGGTGGGCCTCACCGCGCAGTTGCCTGACCGCCTCGATGACCTTGGTGATACCGCCACGGTTGGCTGGATGGTTATTACAGAGTCCGCCACCGTCTGTGTTGAAGGGCAGCTTTCCAACACCTGAGATCAGGTTGCCATCAGCAACAAACTTGCCGCCTTCGCCTTTTGCGCAAAAACCCAGGTCCTCCAGTTGCATGATGACCGTGATCGTAAAGCTGTCATAAATCGAGGCATACTGAATGTCTTGGGGCGTGACACCGGCTTCCTCGAACGCGCGGGCACCCGAGAAACGTGCACCCGACCAAGTCAGGTCTACCTTGCCCCCGAGCTGACCTTTGATCGCCTCGCCGGCCCCCCGGATGCTCACGAATGGGCGCTTGAGCGTACGAGCGATTTCAGGTCGAGCAACAATCAAGGCACCACCACCATCACTCACCACACAGCAATCGAGTCGCTTCAAGGGGGTCGATACCATAGGGGAGTTCACCACGTCCTCGACGGTCACCACATCACGCAGCATGGCGTGGGGATTGTGCTGAGCATGATGAGACGCTGCTACCTTGACCCAGGCCAGTTGCTCTGCAGTCGTGCCGTATTCATACATGTGCCTGGCTGCCACCATGGCGTAGCTGTTGACGGTGACAGAACCAAACGGTGACTCGAATGGTGCATCCGGCAAGTCTGTTCCCCAGTTTCTTGGCTGCAGCCCCGAGGAGCCGGCTGAGCGAGGACGTCCGGCCAAGGTAATTAGGGCGATGTTGCACTTGCCTGCCGCGATCGCCTGGGCAGCATGGGAAACATGGATCAAATAGGAGGAACCACCAGTTTCGGTGGAGTCGACATGCTTGAGGTTGGTCAATCCCATGTAATCGACCATGCTGAGCATGCCCAAACCAGGCGCATCTCCAGCACAAAAATAACCATCAATATCCTTGTGGGATAGTCCCGCGTCCTCCAAGGCACCCTTGGCGGATTCAGCATGCAGCTGGGCGACAGACTTGTCGGGGGCTTTGCGGGTCGGATGCTCGTAGGCGCCGACGATGTACGCTTTGTCTCTGATGCTCATGGATCGATGCTCTGATGGATGTAAAACTATTCTTGTAGCACCCGCGCGAGCTGAGTGATTTCGTGTTTGATGAAGAGGGTCTTCCATCCCTGATTAAGTCATTTGCCGTTAGACTAGCGAATCAATGGTTAGTCAATCTATCTGACAAATCTCCCATCCTATTTATGATGATTCACCGATGAAATCTGCACTCAGCCATATCAAAGTTCTTGATTTGTCCCGTGTGTTTGCTGGACCATGGGCCACGCAAAATTTGGCCGATCTTGGCGCGGAGGTCATCAAGATCGAGCGTCCTGGACGTGGGGATGACACCAGAGCATGGGGCCCTCCATTTCTCAAGGACCAACACGGTCAGGAAACAAGGGATTCCTCCTACTTTTTGAGCGTTAACCGTGGCAAAAAATCCGTCACTGTCGATATTTCCACACCTGAGGGTCAGGAAATCATCCGTGAAATTGCCAAAGACGTTGATGTGGTGATTGAGAACTATAAGGTTGGCACACTGGCACGCTACGGTCTGGCTTGGGAGGACCTGAGAAAAATCAATCCCAGGCTTATTTACTGCTCCATTACCGGGTTCGGTCAAACGGGGCCTTTGGCCGATCTGCCAGGTTACGATTTTGTGTTTCAAGGCATGGGTGGACTCATGAGCATGACCGGGCAACCAGATGACGCGCCTGGCGGAGAGCCCATGAAGGTTGGTATTGCTATCAGCGATCTCACGACAGGCATGTACGCTACCACAGCGATCCTTGCTGCGATCGAGCATAGACGGTTGAGCGGGGAGGGGCAGTACATCGATCTATCCCTGTTGGACTGCACCGTGGCTCTGACCTCCTACATGGCCATCAACTACTTCTTGTCTGGCAAGGTTCCCCAACGGCAAGGCAATGCTCACACCAACATGGTGCCTTACCAGGTGTTCAAGTGCAAAGACGGCAACATCATCATTGCGGTTGGCAACGACAGTCAGTTTGTCTCCCTTTGCAAGGTGCTCGGGATCCCAGAAATTGGCACCGATGAACGTTTCAGTACCCCGGGGCAGCGCAATCGAAATCGTGAAACCCTCATTCCTTTGTTGAGTGAGATTTTGATGAATAAAACAATGGATGAATGGGTGAGCATGCTGGAGCCCGCCAACGTTCCGTGCGGTCCTATCTACAACCTCGCTCAGGTCTTTGAGCAAAAACAGGTCAAGCATCGAGAGCTCTTGCTGTCTTTGCCTCACTCTGCAGGAGTGCAGGCACCTGCCGTGGCCAGTCCGATCAAGTTTTCGGGAACGCCGATTCAGTACACCAAATCCGCACCTCAACTGGGCGAACACAACGCCGAGATTCTGGAGGGACGTTTGGGATTTTCAGAGCAAAAGCTCAGGGAACTCAAAGGCAAAGGCATCATTTAAGCGTTTGATAGCCTGCCAGGCACAACAGTAGCCAGCCCGCCATCAAAGCAACGCCTCCGGCGGGTGCCAGCATCACAGCACCCGTTAGACCCAGCAGATACTTGGCATAAATCGATCCGCAGAACAGGAGGATTCCAGCCATAAACAGCAGTCTGGCGTAAACAAGGCTGGCGCCCCTGAGAAAAAGGCTGGCTAGGATGGCCAACACATGCCACAGTTGATAGGAGCTTGCCTTTTCAATGGATGAAACCGCTTGCGGGTTGGTTATTACGTGAGAGGCGATGGCACCAATCGCCACCGCACATGCGCCCAAGAGCCCGCAAGCAGCTGTCCAAAATGAAAATCGATTGGCTGGATTCGTCATGTCAAAGAGGGAAATGTTAAGGTTACATTCTGATCATCACTTGAAATCGCGAGCATCATGATGCGTATGTTTGTACCGGCACTCGCCATGATACTGGGTGTGCTGACTGGTTGCACCGGCATCTCTCCGGGCAGGTCTCCATCACAGACCTACACCTTTCCTGTCCCCTATGAGCAGGCCTACAAGATGGCTATCGCCATGTCCGAGCAATGTCTGCGCTCTGTCACCCGATACCCCGTTGTCAGCACCATCGATCGCCAGACCAGGACTGCACAGGTCGCCGTCACTGGCTTGCTGGAAAAGGCACATTATTCTCAAGTGGATATCCGAGCCCTTGATGACAAGCGCACCGAGGTTAGGATCACGATGTGGGGTGAGAGCATCTGGGGGCATGAGGCCATATTGGCAATGCGTGACTCCATCCAATTTGGGGTACCAACCTGTTTCAGTTCCATGCCAACCAAAGACTCAGTCATTAACCGATGAACGTATACGCCAGGCCCGGACGGGTCGATTATTTTGGATTTCACATCCCTTACATGGAGTACCTCGGTGTCATCCCGGTCTCATGCGAAAAAGATCGCGCGGTGACCAAGTTGCCAATCCGGGAGGATTTGCTCAACAGTCGTGGCCATATTCATGGTGGCGCCCTCATGAGCGTACTGGACTTCACGCTGAGCGCAGCTGGCCGGGCACATGATCCGCTCGGTGTCGGCCTAGCCACCATCGACATGAACACAACTTTCGTCGAGCCTGCCGTCACAGATATCACGGTGCAAACGCATTGCTTTCGTCGAGGCACCACGATCTGCTTTTGCGAAGGGCAGATCGTGGATCCCAGTGGCAAAATTCTTGTCAAGGCAACTGCCACGTTCAAAATGATTCGCTTGAGCCCTGGCGGGGACTGATCAGGAAAGCCGAGCCTTGACCTGTCCGGATAGCGCCGACATATCAGCGCGTCCAGCCAACGATTGCTTGAGAATCGCCATGATTTTGCCCATGGCTGGTGCTCCGCTGATGCCTTGCGCCTGCACGTCCGCGATCGCTTGCTGTATGGCCGCATCGATCTCAGCTTCGCTGGCGGCCTGAGGCAGAAACTCCTTGAGCACATCCATTTCAGCTGTTTCGAGTGCGACGGTTTCTGCTCTGCCTGCCTTTTCGTAGGCTGCAATGGACTCCTTTCGTTGCTTGACCTGTTTCTCAATGATGGCCATGACCTCAGCGTCATTGAGCTCACGTCTTTCATCGACTTCCTTTTGCTTGATGGCAGCCTGAAGAAATCGAAGGGTGCCGAGGCGCTCAGAGGCCTTGTCTCGCATCGCTTGCTTGACTGCATCCGAAAGTCGGGTTTTCAGTTCACTCATATTGATCCTGGACTAAGTGGTTGAATGTTGTTGATGAAAATGACCGTCAGGCGAGAGCACCCAGCGAGTTTGCTCAAAAGGGTGACCGTCTGATCGATAGCGTAACTCTTGCACATACGTCACGCCACTTCGATGACGCATCAAGGTTGTGGTGCACCGGGTGCCGTAATCCGGACTTCGAATGAAGGGACTGGCAAGCAAGCGTTCTCTATCCTGACTCAAGCCAGTTTGTTGAATCAGAGCATCTTCAGGTGGTGCGTCATCTTGCATGACCTCGATTAGCTGCTCAGGTTGGAGCCACGGGGAGCGATTCAGCAACTGTCGGACGGCTGTCGTGGTTCTGGTGAGCTTTGGCCACGGTGTGTTCAGGCTCGCATTGGACAAACCATGAACACCAGGTTCAATTCTGGTCGCATGCGTTGACGGTCGATTCGAGATGACAACACCACCTGTCTTGTCCATCACCAGCAGGTTGTAACCGTTGTGGACATCCGGCTTGCCCAAGGTGTGTTTTGCAAATTGCTCAGCCGAATCTGATCCAAAGAGATAAGACTCCACCAGTTTTCCTCGTGATGGGGCATCGTGGGATAAACGGCCAGGCTCCCTCACGTTGGTCAACAAAGCGATGTGGGCGCGATGGTTCATTCCCAGCCAAGTGCCGCCAGCCCGCAAATCCTTGCCGGCCAGAACACGAGGCTCACTGTCCCAAACATGCATTGCGGTGGAAGGCCTGTCATGGAACTCATCCCGATTGGCCACAATCAAAATGGGCCAGTCAGGATGAGCAAGGTAAGCGATGACAGCAAGGCACATGTTGAGTTGACTGAATGAACATGCCACATTATTTCACTGATCTGACTGTCATCCAATTTGTCGACATGGATCCCAGCACTTTTACAAAGAGCTGGTAATAAAACAGCAGAGGACCACCAATCAGACGATTTCAGTGATTCCAGACTGGTAAAATCCGGCATTCACATTTTGTTTGAATCAGGCATGACGACAGCAACGCCACAGGCGACAGATTCTCTTCAGACCTGGCTTCAATATCTCGAGTCACTTCACCCCACTGCCATTGACCTTGGCCTGGAACGGGTGCGTGAGGTTGCTGCTCGGCTAGAGCTGAACATGTCTGCAGTCAAGTTCGTCGTGGGGGGAACCAACGGCAAGGGCTCGACCTGCGCCATGCTTGAAGCCATTCTGATGGCTGCTGGCTATCGCGTCGGGCTCTACACCTCACCCCATCTCGTGCAATTCAATGAGCGGGCCCGCATCCAAGGTGAAATGATCACCGATGAGGCACTTGTCAGTCATTTTGTCGCAGTCGAGGCAGCCCGCCATGGCACATCGCTCACCTATTTTGAGTTTTCCACCCTGGCCATCCTGAGGCATTTTGCCCAGGCATCTCTGGATGCCGTCATCCTGGAGGTTGGTCTCGGTGGCAGGCTGGACGCCGTCAATATCATCGATGCCGACTGCGCCATCGTGACAAATATTGACCTTGACCACATGGATTGGCTGGGTGACACCAGAGAAAAAATCGGCCTGGAAAAAGCACATATTTACCGCCCAGGGATTCCCGCGATTTGCTCGGATCCCGCAGCTCCCTCGACGCTGATCGAGCATGCCAATCGAATCGGTGCTGACCTTTGGCTGTTTGGACGAGATTTCAACTACTCAGGTGATCGTCAGCAGTGGGCGTTTGCCGGCCGGCAACAGCGTAGGCACGCACTCGCATATCCTGCACTTCGTGGCGCAAACCAACTGTTGAATGCCTCAGCTGCCTTGGCAGCATTAGAGTCTGTTCGAGATCGGATTCCAGTGACTCAACAGGCCATCCGTCTTGGGCTTCTGCAGGCCTCACCTCCGGGGCGATTCCAAATTCTTCCAGGACAGCCTACCGTCATCCTGGATGTTGCTCACAATCCACATGCTGCCGCGGTGCTGGAGAAAAATCTCGGCAACATGGGGTTCCACCCCTATACCTATGCTGTCTTCGGCATGCTGGCTGACAAGGACATCGATTCAGTTGTTCGTCACTTGGCAAGAAGGGTGGATCATTGGTTCTGCTGTGCGCTGGAAGGTCCGCGTGCGCTGCCCGCCAAGGTGCTGGCTGACAAAGTGCGGGCAGTCCTTGATGAAATGGAAGATCCTGATGTCAAACAGGCAGGGGTTTCGACACACGGATCTCCTGCGGATGCCTTTGAAAAAGCAAATTCAAGGGCTAAGCCGGATGATAGAATCGTCGTGTTTGGATCTTTTTTGACCGTATCGGGCGTACTGCAATCACTCAAGCGCGTCTGATGACGAGCAGGAGCGAACATTGATGAAGGATTCCTGAGTGCATGGGTTTGTTTAAAAGAAACCAGGCTGCTGTCCGTAAGCCAGCGATCAAGGCAAGGCCTTCCATCTCCAGCGAGGCCCAGGCATCCGAGTTGAGGGTCCGCGCCAGGCGAAGGCTTGCTGGCGCAATCGCGCTGGTACTGGCTGCTGTTGTCGTCTTGCCAATGTTGCTTGACTCCGAGCCTGTGCCTGTTGCTGATGATATTTCCATTCGGATCCCCGACCGCAATGCGTCTTTTCAGCAATCTCTACCAACACCGCCTGCGACTGGAGTTGACCAGGCAGCAACAGCACCCGGGACCACTGGACAAGTGACCCTTGCTGCCCCTGTTGCTCTGCCACCTGCGGTATCTCTCCAAACTCCGCCCGTGGTTCCTGAGGCCAAACTGGACGACAAACCTAAAGAACCTCCCAAGGTGAAATCTGAGGTCAAGGAGGCGACCAAGCCATCCCCCCCACCGAAATTGACAGCTCGGTCTGAGGATGGCGCAAGGGCGCTTGCCATGCTGGAAGGCAGAGCGCCGGATTCCATCCAGCCTCCTGCAAAACCACAACCCAAACCTGCGGTCAAGGGTAATTTTGTCGTACAGGTAGCGTCTTATGGCTCACAGGCTGACGCCCAGGCTAGGCGTGAAAAACTTTATGCTGCAGGCATTACCAATGCATTTATTGAACCAGTCACCGTGAATGGCAAGTCTGTTTTCCGCTTGAGAGTGGGTTCGTTCCCTTCTCGTGAGGCTGCACAGGCTGCTCAGACCCGACTTCGCACGCTGGGTTATGAGAACGGTTTCATTACGACACAGTGACAGCATTCGACTTCATCCTTCTGGGCACCTTGGGGATTTCCTGCTTGCTGGGATTGATCCGAGGTCTTCTCAAGGAGGTGCTTTCGCTTGTCGCATACGGTTTAGCTTTTCTCTGTGCCATCTGGTGGGGTCCCAGCGTGGATCAGTTTTTGGCCGGATGGCTTAAACATGATTACGCCAGAATGGGGGCATCCTATGTTGGCTTGTTTGTATTGGTTTTGCTGGCGGTTGGACTATTCAATGTGACGCTTGCTGCCCTGATCCGATCGACTGGGTTGACTCCTGCCGATCATGGCTTGGGAGGACTGTTTGGCTTGCTCAGGGGTTGCCTGTTGGTGCTAGTCATGGTGGTGATTGCTGGATACACACCGTTGCCGGCGGAGCCCTGGTGGAAAAATGCCATGTTTTCAAAGCAAGTGGTGGGACTTGTTCAGCAACTCAAGCACCGCCTGCCTTCACCAGTCGATGAATGGCTGCCATTCTGAAACCATTTTTAATTTCATTTTTTCTGTTTTTCATTTTCAGGATTTCACATGTGCGGAATTGTTGGTGTCGTTGGTCGCGGGCCAGTTAACCAGTTGCTTTACGACAGCCTGCTGCTGTTGCAGCATCGAGGACAGGATGCGGCTGGGATTGCAACTTCCAACGGAAACCAGTTCAACATGTACAAGGCTCATGGCCTGGTCAAGGACGTTTTCCGCACACGCAATATGCGCTCGCTTCCCGGATTCAGCGGAATCGGCCAGGTTCGCTACCCGACTGCGGGATCGAGTGAAAGTGTCGAGGAGGCGCAGCCGTTTTACGTGAATGCACCGTTCGGCATCACGTTTGCACACAACGGCAACCTGACGAATTGGCGAGAGCTTCGTGAGGCACTTTTTAAGGTTGATCAGCGCCATATCAACACCAACTCTGACTCTGAAGTTCTGCTGAACGTCCTCGCGCATGAGCTACAGCAATCTGCCAAGGGTGTTTCGCTGGACGAGAATGCGATTTTCCATGCCGTCAGCTCCGTTCACCAACGGATCAAAGGCGCTTATGCTGTCGTTGCACAAATTTCAGGTTATGGCTTGTTGGCTTTTCGTGACCCTAACGGTATTCGCCCACTTTGCATTGGCAAGTCTGAAACGGAGCAGGGCGTAGAGTGGATGGTTGCATCGGAGTCTGTCGCACTCGAAGGAACCGGATTTACCTTTGTGCGGGATATCCTGCCGGGAGAGGCTGTCTTCATATCCCTAGATGGTCAGGTCACCAGCAAAATGTGCTTTGCCGGTGCACTGCATGCACCCTGCATTTTTGAGTATGTCTATTTCGCACGTCCAGACTCGGTACTGGATGGAGTGTCCGTGTATGGTTCCAGGCTGCGGATGGGTGAATACCTGGCAGACAAGCTTGCCAGCACGATGCGCTTGGGTGACATTGATGTCGTGATGCCCATTCCCGACTCGTCCAGGCCGTCAGCCATGCAGCTTGCTGCCCGTCTCAACCTGGAATATCGCGAAGGGCTGATTAAAAACCGCTATGTTGGTCGCACCTTCATCATGCCCGGCCAAGCTGTTCGGAAAAAATCTGTCCGGCAAAAGCTTAATACCATCGGTATGGAGTTCAAGGGCAAAAATGTCCTGCTAGTGGATGACTCGATTGTGCGCGGGACCACTAGCCGTGAAATTGTCGACATGGCCAGGTCCGCAGGTGCAAACAAGGTTTACATGGCCTCTGCAGCACCACCCGTTCGATATCAAAACGTCTATGGCATTGACATGCCTACCCAGAATGAACTGATTGCGAATGGCCGCGATGTCGACGAGATCGCTCGTATTATTGGCGCTGATGCGCTTATCTATCAAGACATTGATGCGATGCAACGCTCCGTGTCGGATCTCAATCCAACTTTGCGAAATTTTGAGGCCTCGTGCTTTACCGGCAATTACGTCACGGGTGACATCACTCCTGAGTATCTAGAGAGACTCGGTCGATCCAGAACACCAGGCAACCCGGAAGACAGCGGGCTGCTGTTCAACCTTGGCCAGGCCGCGGGGCAATGACTAAATAGATGCCAAGCAGTGCGATCGCGCCAAAGAGTAGGGCACTCCAAGTCGCATATTCGATCCCCATTAAATACACCACGGCATCCATGCAGCTGGCATAGATGCCAAATAGCCATGGAACGGCCGACTCAAGTCCGCTCTGTGTCATCCATCGATCTGCCAGTGTCTGGTCACAAGAAAACATCTTTGCCGCAACATTTTTTTGATAAATGGCGGATGCGACTCCAGCCATGGCCAGCAAGACCGTCATCGCGGCATAAACACGTGCTGCAATGGTGCGCGTGGGAGCCTGCCATGCGGCCAAGCCACTCACCAGACCGATCGCAAGATAGATCACACGCTGGAATACGCACCAAGCACAAGGCGCCATGCCAAACAAGTGCTGTGAAATAAGTGCCACCAAGACTGAACCTACGCTCAGTAGGCTGATGGCAGCAAAAATGTATCTCTGGTTCGTCATGTTTGGGGTGATCAACATCATCTTATGCGGCATGTCTTGCATCATGGATTGTCAGAGAGTCAAGCAACTCTCTTTCGAATTGCCTCATGATCCTTGGTTGTTGCAGTCGATCGCTGGTCAATACAAACACATCCTCAACACGATCGCCAAGTGTCATCACCTTGGCAGTTGAGAGTGAAACGCCGTAATGGGCAAATATTCTGGCAATGTCACTGAGCAATCCCTGTCGATCGGTGGCAATGATGTTGAGTGTCCACTGTTGGCTTCTCTCGTCTGGATAGATGCTGACACTGGGCGTGACAGGAAACGCCAAGGAACGCCGTGAGGGACGGGAGTGTATCGTGGGTAGTGGATCTGCTTGCGGTGCATGATGTTCATCCAGGAAAGCAGCCATTTCATGCTCAATCAGGTTAACTTGAGATCGGCTGTCGCCAAACTCTGTGGCTGGCATCACGATAAAACTGTCGAGTGCATAACCATGACGCGTCGTGTGAATACGGGCATCTTGAATGTTGAGGCCCCGCGACCCCAAAAAGGAGCAAATGCGAGAAAACAAATCCTCTCGATCGCGTGTGTAAACCATCACCTGAATGCCTTCGCCTTGCTCGGTCAGTCTGGCCTTGACGACCGGGTGATCTGGAGTGGCCTGGAAGTACAAATGTCGCGTGTGCCAGGCGATATCCGGAGCATCATGGCGCAGAAAGTAAGCGACATCCAGGTATCGCCAAAAGGCTTCCCTGGAGTCGTCCCGCAGGCCGGCCAGTCTTGTCAATGCCTGCGCCTGATCGAGCTTTTGGCTGAGAATGGTGTTGGCGTCGACAACGTGTCCACCTAGCACCGTGCTGGCCAGGTTGAACAGATCTTCCAGCAACTTGCCCTTCCAGGCATTCCAGACCTTGGGACTAGTGCCTCGGATATCTGCCACCGTCAACAGGTACAACGCAGTCAGCCGGCGCTGGTTGTTTACCAGCGAAGCAAACGATTGAATCACGGCCGGATCAGATAAGTCAGATTTTTGCGCCACGCTGGACATTGTCAGATGATGCTTGACAAGAAAGACAAGCAGGTCAGTGTCTTCGCGGCTCAAGCCGTGAAGCTTGGCGAATCGCTTAACCTCTGTTGCGCCGAGAACGGAGTGATCACCACCACGGCCTTTGGCGATGTCATGGAACAGCGCTGCAATATAGAGCAACCAATGACGATCGAAGCCAGATATCAATCGTGTGGCAAGCGGATACTCATGGGCGTGCTCCGGCATGGTGAACCGCCTGAGATTGCGGATCACAGCCAGGGTATGCTGGTCAACCGTGTAGACATGAAACAAGTCGTGCTGCATTTGGCCCAGCACACGTCTAAAAGCAGGGATGTAGCGAGGCAAGACATTGAGCATGGTCATTCTCCGCAAGCCATGCACGATACCTTGGGGTTGCTGGAGCATCTCCAGAAACCGTTTCTGATTGACAGGATCACGACGAAAAGAGGGGTTGATCAATACCCTTGCGTGCCAGATGGCACGCAACAGCTTGCCTGACATGCCAGTCAGTTCCGGGTGCTGCTGCATCAATAAAAATGCTTGAAACAACAAGCGGGGATGATGGTTGAACACCTCCGGATTGACGATATCAAGACGCTGATGGCGAATCATGAAATGCTCGTCAATCTGAAAGGTCGCATCGGATTGGCTGGCAAACAGACGATCCTCAATGCTTTGGACCAACAACACATTGAGCTGGGTGACGAGACGTGCAGCCCAGTAATATCGTTGCATTAAGATCTCGCTGGCACGTCGCGTTGGCGTGGGCAAAAATCCATATCTTTCCGCCAGTCCATGCTGCAAGTCAAAAAGCAATCGATCTTCTCGCCTTCCGACCAGAAGATGAAGCTCGATGCGAATGCGCTTGAAGGCCTGCTCAGCCTTTTTTAGGTTTCGCGCCTCGTCAGGATCCAGCAACCCCGCCTGACTGACTTTTGCCCAACTCGAACCAAAACCAGCGGCCTTTGCCATCCACAAAATGACCTGCAGGTCACGCAAGCCGCCAGGAGACTCCTTGCAATTGGGCTCCAACGCATAGGGGGTATCCTGATATCTAGCGTGACGCTGTTGCATTTCAGCGCGCTTAGCCAGGAAAAACGCTTTGGCATCCAAATGCTGGTGCATCACTTGGATGAATTGGGCCATGCGCTTTCTGCTGCCTGCAACCCATCTGGTCTCCAGCAGTGAGGTCTCAACTGTGATATCAGAGCGGGCCTCGGTGAGACATTGTTCGATGGTACGAACGCTATAGCCAGGCTCCATGCCGATGTCCCAGAGTGCGGCAACAAATGCGCCCAGGCTGGTCTCTTCCTCAGGACTGATCTGTCCTGACAAAAGGATTAACAAGTCCACATCCGAATAAGGATACAGTTCACCACGTCCGTACCCGCCAACTGCGGCTAGGCAGGCATGCCGGGGCAGGGGAATCATGCCGAGCAGGCTTCTGATGGCACGGTCAGCACAGGCTGACAAGCGTTTGAGCAGCTTATCTGGGGAGGGACGCTGACGATAGTCCTCAATCGCGGCCTGCCGTTCAGCCTGATACGACTGCCTGATCAGCGAAATATCCGTCATCGTATTCGTCAGGCAGGCGAAAATGCGGGAGGGGCGGGCATGCCGTCGGAAACCGTCAAAACCTCGAAGCCATCTTGCGTGACCAGCACAGTGTGTTCCCATTGGGCAGAGAGGCTATGGTCGCGTGTGACGACGGTCCAACCATCCGCCAACTGTCGAATGTCCTTGCGGCCTGCATTGATCATGGGCTCAACCGTAAAAATCATTCCGGGAACGAGCTTTTGGCCAGTCCCAGGCTTGCCATAGTGAAGAATTTGTGGGTCCTGGTGAAAGCGCTGGCCAATTCCATGCCCACAAAACTCCCTCACGACAGAAAAGCCGTTTTTCTCAGCATGCTGTTGAATCGCATGACCAATATCTCCCAGGGTATTGCCAGGCTGTACCTGATGAATACCGCGCCACATGCATTCGTAGGTGATGTCTGTCAGGCGCTTGGCCAGGATGGATGGCTCGCCAATCAAATACATGCGGCTGGTATCGCCAAACCAGCCGTCCTTGATAATGGTGACATCGATATTCACAATATCACCATTTTTCAGCACCTTGTCTCCTGGAATGCCATGACAAACCTGGTGGTTGACAGACGTGCAGATGGCTCCGGGAAAGGGGGGGTATCCTGGTGGGGCGTAACCGACCGTGGCAGACTTGACCCCAAGGGTATGGGTCAGATAGTCAAGGCAGAGCCTGTCAAGCTCGCCCGTCGTCACCCCGGCACGCACATGTGGAGTG
>Ga0255184_1000128_pt1 | contig 26446 bp, 23 predicted proteins | sample Miss_Cont_RepA_0_FD_189954 | JGI IMG/M metagenome (GOLD analysis project Ga0255184, IMG submission 189954) | Freshwater microbial communities from Mississippi River, Louisiana, United States - Miss_Cont_RepA_0h | ecosystem: Environmental > Aquatic > Freshwater > River | place: USA: Louisiana...
CGGTTTAAAAAATAAATATTTAAGTTATGGTATGTTTTTATCAACAACTCGAGAAACATATCGAAATATATGGTTACGCTTTGGAGATCGAATTTTTTATGAACTTAATTACATAACCTGGGGCAAAGAGCAATCCGCTATTGAGATGGCTGGCATCTCAATAGGTATTCCTTTTTTTAAAGCTTATTAAAGCGTAAATTTCAACTGAGGGCATTTTGTTTTTAAATACCGAGTAAGTTGAACATCGTCAAATTTAAATTCAACATCACCATCAGAAGTGAGCCGTTTAAATAGGTCTGAAACTCTCAAACTACAAGTGTTAGAGTTTGCATCAATAAATTTTCCCTTGAGCGATGGAATAGAAGTCGGTGCACGACCCAACTGAAAAGGGAACTCAAGAACCAAACCCGAACGTGGTAATATTTTAATACCACCATCATTTTCTTTTGATATTTTTGGATCAATAAAGACTTGAGCTTGACTGATTTCTTCAATTTCACTTGTTTCAGTTCTAAAGATAAAATCGAAAGGTGTTGAAGCTTTAATAATTAGCTTTGAATCATAATCATCCCAATAAAAGCTCTGCGATTTAATTTTTCGTGGGAAAAAGAAAAATTCTTTTGCACCAGTCGAAGTTTGATCTGGTCCAGGACCAAATGATAAAAAAGCCATGAGATGACCTTCATTTGAAATAAGATAATCTCGATAAATTAAAGTTTGATAATTGTTTCGATGACTGATCGACAAATAACAACGCTTTAAACTCGGACTATAACTTTGTTGGATTTGCGTTAAATCACGAGCCTCTAATCGATCAGGACATTCAGGTTGTTCATTGACATTTAGACCAAATATAGGCAGTCGAACTTTAGAGATCGCATCTTGACTGACTAAATAAAAACTTATAAATATAGCAAACAAACGAGAGAAAAATTTGAATTTATTCTTTTTCATAATAAAAGGCTAACGTAATGATCGATAATTCACAAATGCTTTTTGACCTGATTTAATCAATAAATCCATATCTAAAATCGGCTCACCAGTTTCAAAACCGCTCGAATTAAGAGATTTCACTTTAATTTTATATTTTCCTGGCTTTAGAAAAATACGTGCAATTTGAATTTTTGCTGGCAAAGTCGACCACTGTCTTAGATCAGCACGATCAGAAACATTCATCGCAATCCAAGCTAAGTCGCCTAGTAAATTGTTTTTTTGTCTTATTTGATCTGACACAACGGCTTTAGCTACAATTCCACCAACCCGTCTAGCAATTAAAGCTGCGTAGTCTTTTTCAAGACTACGCATAGCGACCGAATCAATATCGTAAATAACTTGCGTTTTAATAACAGAATTATTTTCTATAATTTCAATTTGGGCAGTTGATGATTCATTATACTCTGGACGCAGTGTCGGAAAACGTGGACTATCATATCGAGGAACTTTACGAGCTCCGAATCCTTCTTGAAATATAACAACTATTTCACCTAAGTTCTTATCCTTCATAGGATTAACTTCAGAATCAGCATGACGATAATCAAATTCTTTTTTCCACTTCTTAACTAAATCAAATCTTTGCGCTAAGTATGCTGATCGAATCAAATCTGATGCAATAAATGGAATTTTTGGATCAAGTTGATATGCACCTTCATACTCTATATAAGCATCATCGTACTTTCGATCTGCCTCCCAAATAATGGCAGCTAAATAACGCGCGAACGATGAAAGTTCATAAGGATCTCGCCCTTCCATTCGAAAGGCTGAAATTTTATTGTTAATGCGACGACACTCAACAAGCGCACTATCGTAATCCCCAAGCATCAAATAATTAATTGCATTAAGACTATTAATTAAAAATTTCTCATAAGATTCACCTTTATACTGAATCATCTCCTCTGATCCTAAAGCAGAACCAACAACCTGTGACACTGAATGATAATCTTTTTCATCAATGAGCTTATCTGCTGCTTGAAAAGCTAGAGCAGAATTTTTGTATTCACCTTTAATTTGCAAAATAGTTGCGTAATCGAGTAAATACATTAATTGATCTTTACCCGAAGTTTCTGCCTTTTCTTTCAAATCACTAATAGCCAAATCATATTGATGAGAACGCAAATAAGTCTTCGTCTGATCTGCTTGTTTTAAATACGAAGCACAACCCAACAAATAAAAAACACATATAAATAAAAAAATGTGAACTAACTTAATCACGTCACATATTGTAAACCAATTGGTCTGTAGAAAAAAGACGAGCAGCATAAAGCTGCTCTGTAACACATTAGATTGGTTTTTATGATTATTTGAGTTTACCCTTAATCCAAGTCAAATACTTAGAAACAAGCGTATAAACACCATCTTCGTTACAAGAAAGTGATCCTCGACTTGTCACGCCGGTTAAAACATAGCCGGTTTCAGTTTTACGAAAAGCCGGTCCACCAGAATCACCTGAACACGTTCCTGTTTTCGTCTCATCATTAACAAACTCAAATCCTTCAATCGAAGCTACAGGAGCAAACGTACTTCTTAGAGGTCCATCTCCTGACATCTTAACCAATGCGCAAGTGGTCTTTTTTTCATCCATACAGATTGCATCACCATCTTCGATTAGTTGATCAACATTTGGAACAAGTAATCCGTTAAACCCTTCGATCTGAACGTCTGAAACTCCAAAACCAGACAATAAGACCATCTCTTTAACTTTTGGTTGAGATTTATCAAGTTTAATCGCTACATACTGATCAGGAATTTGCCCTTCAAAATGCACAATAGCTAAATCGCTCCAACCGTACTCTTCATCTGGTGAATGGTCTTTTTTATAATCATAATGAGCAAATGCTGCAGTTACTTTGCGAATGAAAGGATTGTCTTTAAGTTCAGTTGTACTTTTAACAGAGTTAATCAAATGGTTAGAGAAAACGACGTACAAACCTTGCCCCTGATTCTCAATACAATGTGCGGCTGTTAATATAGTCGATGAAGCAATTAAAGTTCCAGTACATGTAAATTCAAATTCAGAATCATAAAGACCAACGACTGAGTTGTACGGCGCAACATTCTGAGTAACAACCGATCCGTTCATAATATGAGAATTTTGTTTTGATTTAAAAATGTCTGATCCAGACTGAAAATTAAACTTCGTACAAGATACTAACGCCAAAAATAATATAATAAAAATAGAAACAGAAATTTTCACGAAGATCCCCTCATTTTTAAGACTGAGGACTTATCGCTTAAAATAGTGTTCCTGTCAAAAAATTATTGAGTTATTTAGTATGGAAAAACTACACCTGTCTGAATAAGAATAGAACTTGTCTCAACACTTGGATCAACAAGATCCAATCCATAGTGGAGGTTAAATGGAAAAACCATTTTATTGGAAAGTTTCAAATTATATCCAGTTGAAATAAATACAGTGTTTTGCAAACCCGGTTTAGACAAGCTCGGAATATTCATCGAATAACTGAGTGGTAAAAACAGGCCATAACCTAAACCAACCCATGCCTGATCAGCTAGCAAGTTATACTTAACAAAGGCTTCAGCAGATAAATACATAATATCGACGGTACAACTTTGCGAAGAACCGTTATTACAATAAAAATTTGTAATATTACCTTTTGCTACAAATTGATCTAAACCAGAAACTGCCGTCACTGTCCAATCAGGCAATATCTTATAGTCAACCAGAGCTTTGAGATTGAAACCCATTCCAGACAATGTTGCAGCTTCAGGAGTTGAATTACTATACTGCGCTATCTTGGTTTTGAGTGTATTCATACTCACTCCAACTAAACCGCCATAGTAAATTTTACCGCTAGATTTAGAAACTGACTTGCTCTCAGCTGTTGCATCACTGATACTTTTTGATGCAGATCCTGAATTTTTAACACTTGTATTTTGAACACGTGCATTTGTTGCCGCACTTGGAACGAGTAGACTTAACCCAACTGAAGCCTTACCCTTTAATACTTGAGCTAAAGCTTTTCGTTGATCAGAACTAACTTTCTGAATCTCGATAATAGCAACTTTTTTTTGATCAGCATTTACAAGGTAAATTTTTTGCCCGACTTGAACAGGTTGATCAAGCTGAAGTTGTACGCGATCTGGCAAACCATTTTTACCGGAAGCTACTTTTTCGACTGTCGAGGCATAGCTTTGAATAAGCAAAAAAAAGACTGAGATACTTAAAATCAAATGAGCCTTAAAACTGTTTTTATTTTTCATTTTGAGTTATTCCTTATTCAAAAAAATTTGCACCTTACGCAATCCGACATTTGCAACGATTCAATAGTAGTATGTCAGATTCCCATATAAAGATTGAGTTAGAATTATCATGAACTAGAAAAAGGTCTGGTTTTTTATCAAACATTTCGTTAATCTAATGACATAAAGTGAGGTTAACTTGGAAACAAGAAATACGATCATATTAGGTTTTTGTGATCCGATTAGTAGCTGGTCACATCTGATTGGAGCAGTTGTATTTTTAATGCTAAGTTACCCACTATTTAAAAAAGCTAAAGGAAGCCCTTCGCGTATCATTGCACTTGCGATTTATACATTTTCTTTAGTTTTTCTATTTTCAATGAGTGGCGTTTATCACCTTTTAGCTTACGACGGCCAAGCAAGGCCTATCTTACAACGACTTGATCATGCTGCCATTTGGGTCTTGATTGCTGGCACATTCACCCCGATTCATGTCATTTTATTTCGTGGTCCCTGGCGTTGGTTGATTTTACTAATTGTCTGGTTAATCGCAATAACTGGATTAACTTTACAAGTCATATTTTTTACATCATTTCCAGAATGGCTTGTTTTAACTTTATTCTTAGGATTGGGTTGGATTGGAGCTCTGACTGGCTATAAATTTCGAAAATCATTTCATGGCGAAAGCTTGCGATTACTAGCTTCTGGTGGTTTATATTATTCAATTGGTGCCGTATTGGATTATTTGAAATGGCCTATTATTATACCTCTTGTTTTAGGCGCACATGAAGTTTTCCATTTTTTAGTCATAGCGGGAGCTATTTCACATTGGCGTTTCATATACAATTGGGCTGATCACCCTGTTGCAAACACTATTAGTTTTCAAGTTAAAATATTCCCAAATGGTTCTTGTGTTGCTGAAGCTCAATCAGAACATGTAAAAACTGAAGCTAGTAATTTAGATTTGCTCAAAGAAAAAATACGCATTCTTGTTCGTGAAAAATATCACGAAAGTATCGAGCCTAAAATTCATTTAAAGTACTCTAATGAAGAGTATTTGGATTAGTTACAATTTGTATTGATTCGATTTTGCAAGTTTGATTGATAGCTAGCACCATTTAAACCTGCTTGTGCAGCAACACTTGCTAAACCTCGACACTTAACTTTTAAAGCCTCTAATTCATTTTTAATGGCTGCAATACTACGTGAATCGGTTATGCGACCGCTTGACAATGCACTTTGAGCATTTTTAATTGCGCCTATAGTGTCATCAGTAATTTTATTTACAGTATGAAACAAGCCTTCTTGACCTCGATATCCATATTTTGCACCTTGTGTATTAAGATACATTTTTGCATCAGTCGGCGACGGTTTAGCAGACCCCTGCCCAACTCGAAAAATTAAATCTTCTTTTTCAACAAGTCTAGTATTTGGCTTTTGTAAAAATGGATTTTGAGAAGCTTGCAGCTCAGAGGCTTTACGAGCAGCTTCTTTTTTTGCGACCTCTGCTGCTGCAGCTGCTTCAGCAGCCTTTTGAGCTGCAAGCCTTTCAGCTGCAGCTCTCTCTGCAGAAGCTCTTTGAGCAGCTAATTGCGCTGTATTTGTGTTTGATGCCCTAGGGTCAAATGGCTTATCCCATTTACCACCACTATTTGCTATATAATCAATTTCAGCATCTGTATATCCAGCCGCTTTTAAATTCTCGCGCGCTTTAGCTGATGCTTTAACATCAGCGCTTAATAAAGCGGATGTATTTTCAGTTAAAACACGTCCATCATTTTGCGAAATTTCACGACCGAATTTTTTACCTGCAGTGTTCGCAGCAAGCTGAGCTAGTTCCTCACGTGCCCCAGTAACACCAGAACGCATTAAAATGGTTACCTCATCACTACTAAACCCACATTTACTCAGGATACTTTTTTTCTGAAATAAATCGCCAGATTCATAAGTATTACTTTCGGTACCCGTAATTTTCATAACTTTACCAACACCGACGTTGTGTGCCTTCATGATACAATCTTTTTCAGTCGTCGATAAGTTTCTTTTAACTAAAGCCTGAGCAACATCCTTACGTTGTTCTGGAGTTAACGCACTGTTTTGTGCTAATACTTTTTCGAGTTCAGCGCGATCCCCTCTTTTGAGTAAAGCTTTAAGTTCATCATCACTCATATTTTTCATATTTTTTAGTTTTTGCATGTATTTAGCGCCAGCCATAAAAGGCATCTGCATTAATCCACCCAATAGCGCACCAACAGCGCAATCTGTTTCGTAATCCATTGCTTGTTCTTGATTGAGAGCACTTTCATGTTCTGGATCTTGACAAAGTTTTTTACTATCGACATTTGATTGTGTAAGCTGACTTCGATTATAAGGATTATCTTTATGACAAGATTCTGCTATTTTACTTAATCCATACATTGATTCAATTGTATTAATTCCTTGTACCACCTCAGTTATGTTGGTTGCCTGCATAATTTTAGATGATTTTTGCATGGCCGATCCTAATCTTCCAGCTTGCACAACTTCGCCACCGACTTCGGCCATTTGTCCGACTTTACGAGCTCGACTTAACCACGCGACAGCAGCTAACCCATCAGTTGCAATAAATGTTACAGCCATCAATGAAACTTCACCCGCCGTTTTCAAAGCACCCATTTTTTTATCGTGAGCATCTTGTACTTTTTGACCATAACTCATTAAGCATTGATCAGTTTGTTCTACTGAAAACTGTGTAGATTTTGGCGATACTGTTTCTTTAGATTGATAATTAAATGGTTTAAAATCACCATAAGCATTTATATCACGACGAATTTCACCTATATCACAATCTTGCCCCGAATCTTGAGAATTATAAGTCAAACATCTGATATGTTGTAAGTTTTTATCGTACGTATCTCGAAGTGCCTGGCGATCAGCGTTCAGTTGCTCATAAATAGCATCATTTAATATTTTTTTATCTGTTTTATAAATCTCATCTTCATTTACTCTTGGATTAGCTTTTCGACTTAAAGCTATGTCTTGAAATTTTTTTCCTTTAATCCAAGGTGTTTGTGCTTCTAATATTGTAATTGCAGCATTAATCCGTCCACAATCTTGTTCAATACTATCAATTACACCAGGCTTTAATGTACGACCGTTAGCCTCTTTAGCCATCGGAGAGTTTATTTTACTAAAGTAACATTGTTTATAAGCTTTCTTCAATTCTGATATTTTACTGATGTTTGCTTGTGTACGCGCGACCAGCTTTTCAAAACGAGATTGCTGTGTAGATTTACAAACCTCATTTTCTCGTCTTATCGAATCACACTTTTTTTGAATACTCGGTTGAAAAACTGGACATTCAATAGAACCGAGTGGCGAACCAGGCGGTAAATATGAATCATAGAAAGCAACTTCGTTCAGAAGTTGTTCGTTGACATAAGTTAATTTTTTAGAAGCACTATAAAATCGCGTCAATGCTAATTGTTCTTTTTCTGGCGATAGACTTGAACAACCTTTGAGTGTTTGATCAAAATTAGTTATGACTGTTTTGTTTTGTAAACTCAATGATTTTGAATAATCTACGTTCACTGAATCAAAGAAATTATTATTATTTTTTTTCCCACTTGAAGTATTTTTTTGCTTATCATGATTGATTTTTGACTCTTTTGATAAGTTTTCAAGTTTAGCTCGACAAGCTGTATCTTGATGTTCGTTTGCATTTGCTACAAGGTCATCAATATTTTCCAAATCTTGACTAACCCACTTTTTTAAGTTTTGTGGGCATGGTTCTTTTTGCAGTATAATTCCTGAAGACTGATCACTGTCATTTGCATATTGGCCATTACTCGAACGAATTGCGTCAGAAGCTAAAACTAAACCTAACTGACTATTGATCATGAAAAAAATCATAGCCATCGAAATAATTCGCTTTTCTAAAGACATGAGTTCCCCTACCAATATCCTATCGGATTATGAGATCATTCTCTGCAGTCATTCATTGATTAAAACCGATTTAAATTATCTCATAATGAGTCATACTGAAAATTATGAGTTTAAAAACATTTGATCAACTTATCCTAATCGTGCCTTAAAGCATCGATTGGGTTTAATAATGAAGCCTTATGAGCTGGAAAAACACCAAAAACAATTCCGATTAACGCTGAGAATGACGAAGATATCATAATTGATCCCAAAGATAAACTCGTGCTCCAACCTAAACCGTAAGATAAAATTAAGGTTATCAACCATCCTAAAACAACTCCGAAAAAACCTCCGATGACACTGACCACGACTGATTCTGACAAGAATTGTGCTAAAATATCGATTCTTCGCGCACCAATCGATTTGCGTAAACCGATTTCCTTGGTACGTTCTGTTACAGATACTAACATAATATTCATGATCCCAATACCACCAACCAGTAGCGAAATAGCAGCAATTGTGGATAACAATAAAGACATTGTTCGATTGTTTTGTTCAATTGTTTTTTGCATTTCAGCCATATTACTAATCTGGAAAGCTTCACCTTGAGCTGAATATGGTATTTTATGTTGATTGTATAGCAATTCAAGAACATCGATTTGCGTCTGTTCAATTTTATCAGGTCGATCGACTTGCACTTCAAGTAAGTCAAGAGAGTTATGTCCAAATAATCTAAACATTGCAGTTTCTAGCGGAATAATAACAATATCATCTTGATCACGAAAGCTATTTGCACCTTTTTCCGGAAGAACACCAATAACCTGAAAAATGACTTTATTAATTTTAATCAATTCACCAATAGGATTAATATCGGATCCAAAAAGTTGCTTTCGAACAGTTTCACCGATCACAGCAACTCGCGATCTCTGTTGGTTTTCTTCTTCAGTAAAGAATCGTCCCAAAACTGGTGAAGAATTATGTATCACAACCCAGTCATCAGAACTGCCTTGTGTTGTTGTGTTCCAGTTTTTACCTGAAGTAGATGTAATTTGAGTTCTGCCACTGACTTGACCAGAGACCATTGTCACATGCGAAAGATGATTTTTCACAGCTTTGATATCTTCAACCGACAATCGGTTCGTAGCCGCTGATTCTTGTGCCACCCCACCGACTCGAACCAAACCAGGTCGGATCATTAATAAGTTTGATCCCATCGATGCCATTTGATCTTCTATAGCTTGTTTTGCTCCCTGACCGAGAGCAAGCATAGCTACTACAGAGGCCACACCGATCATAATACCTAGCATTGAAAGCAATGTTCTTATTTTGTTTCCTGCGAGTGTTTTAAATCCTTGCCTAAAGTACTCTTCAAAATCAGACCATTTCAACTTATCAATTTTAAACAGAGATTTAACATTTAGTTTTCGATTATCAATGATCTTTTGATTTTGAACATTTTGTTCGTCTGACTGAATTAAACCATCACGTATTTTAATAATACGATGTGCATGCAATGCGACTTCCTCATCATGAGTTACGATAATGACAGTCATACCCTGTGAGTTTAACTGATTCAAAATATCAATAATATCATCTTGACTTTTGGTATCCAAATTACCAGTCGGCTCGTCAGCAAATAATATTTTAGGTTGATTAATCAATGATCGAGCTATAGCTACACGTTGCTGTTGTCCACCTGATAACTGTTTGGGCAAATGATGCATTCTTGAATCTAAATCGACATTTTTTAAAAGATCTTTTGCGCGCTCTGATCCTTTAAATTTTTTAGAATAAAGCAGAGGTAGGGTCACATTTTCTAAAGCAGTTAGTCTCGGCAACAGATGAAACTGCTGAAAAATAAAACCTATTTGATCACGACGAATTATACCTAAATCGTCCTCGCTTAACTTTGAGACATCAATATCATCAAGAAAATAAAAACCTTCACTGGGGTTATCAAGCATTCCTAGAATATTCATCAATGTCGACTTGCCTGAACCTGAAGGTCCCATAATTGCAACGTATTCACCTTGTTTAATTTCGAGAGAAATACCTTTCAAAATATCAAGGGTCTGATCCTCAATTTTATAGGATTTTTTGATATTTTGTAATTTGATCATAGATTATTTTTGACCTAACGTTGCAAATGGCGAATTAGCTACTTTACTTTGTTCAACAATAGGAACTAACACAATATCGTTTTCAGAAAGCCCTGTTACAACTTCAGTCATTTTCCCATCGCTGGATCCCAATTTAATTTCTTTCCATAATGGTTTATGACGATCAAGAGTTCTCAACAAAACGCGCGTTTTACCTTGATCATACTTCACAAATTCAGTCGGAATAAGTAAAATATCTTTTTTTGAATCAATTTTAAATTTTACGTTAGCCGTCATACCACTTCTCATAAATTTAGGTATCGACTCTGGATTAACTGTAATTGTGTATGTTGTAACATTATTAACGGTCTTAGCTTCAAAAGCAATGTGCCCCACACGTGCCGAAATAACTTGATCAGGATAACTATCCAAAATTATTAAACACTTTTGATTGAGATTAATTTTTGCCAAATCAGTTTCATCAACCTGAACTTTGATACTTAAACGATTAGACATAACCAAAACAGGATCAGATTCTGTAAATGTTTGACCATTTTCAATATTTTTATAAATGATCGTACCAGTGATTGGCGCAATAATCGGTGTTTGCTTTATTACGTCTTCCCACTTTTTGACTTCTTCAGGACCGCGCGATCTTGCTGAATCCAACAACGCCGCTCGTTCAGTGGAACTCATTAAAGCTAAAACTTGACCTTTAACTACAGTTTGCCCTTCAACTACAAGAACTTCCTCAATACGTCCAGCAACGGGAGGTTTAATTTCTAAACGATTTTCAGGTAATACAGTACCAGTAGCCAAAATAGATACTTCTAAATTACCTTTTTCAATTGCAGCTTGCTTGAATTTGGGATGAGTCACTTTATTGATGAAAGTAAAGCCACTTATAATTGTAATCAAAGTTAAAACCCCAATGAGAATATATTTTTTTTGCACTTTGTTTAACATTTTACTCCTCTTCATCATAAGCAATAGCCTCTTCGAAATCTGCTAAAGCCACGATTAAGTCCCTTTGCGACTGTAAATAATCTTTTTCTCTAGCGATTAAACTTGTTTCAGCACTGTCCCATCGATCAAACCATGCTAATCCCAAATTGTATTTTTCATGCATATATTCAGCTCTTAATTTAGCAGCTTTTAAATATTTCTCAGCAACAAACACACGTGTTTTAGCTAACTTCAAGTTTGCAAATGATTTATGAATTTGATTAACAACAAAAGAAGTTTGATTAAGCGTTTTCTTCAAAGCCTGTTGATAACTGAGCTCTGCTGACTTGTTTTTAGTTACAGTTGAAAACCCACTAAACAAAGGTATCGTCAATGTCAAACCGACTAGCCATTTACTTTGCTGCAATTGTGGCTGGCTGTCGTAATCAGTGTACTTAGCAGTCAAATCCAGCATTGGAAAAAATCCAGATTGTTCAACTTGATGATCGAAATATTTAACTCTTTCCTCATGCTGCGCCTGTAGAATTAGTGGATGTTCAGTCGAGCATTTTTTAAGAATTTCTTCAAATTTTATGTTTGTATGATCATCTAGAACTGTTATATTTTTTTGTGGTATAGTGCCTTGCCATATCAATTTTTCACCTTGATTAATTCCTAAAAACTGCTTCAATGCCTTATCTGCTTGATCATAATCTGCTTTAGAAACATCAATATCAAGATTCGAATCAACGAGATAAGCCTCTGATAACATAACAGCAGCCTTATCTTCATAACCTGTTCCATAACGCAAAGAAACACTTTCAAAATTCTCTTTACGGCGAACGACAATCGATTCACTTAAAGCTACAGATTTTTGTGTATATTCAAGCTGTGCCACAAGCCTTTTTAGTTCAGATTGTAATTTGATTTTTGCTAACTTAAAATTTAGTTGCTCTAATGAAAGTTTTTGTTGATTTGATTTATAACTATAATAGTCTTTTCCGCCATTAAATAAATTTTGAGTTAAAACAAGGCCTGAAGAATAATAGCGTTCATAAACATCAAGTGTATCATTAGATTGTTCATGTTTTAAGATGTAATCAATTTGTGGCAAAAATAACGATAAATTTTCTTTTTCCGTAAGCCGAGCTTGCTCTAACTGATCAACAGCATACGAATAATCATAATTTTTTTCACGAAGAAAGTTTTTTGAATTTTGCCAATCTAAAGCACTTCCGCTCGAAGCAGAAAACAAAAATAAACCAAAAAAGAATAAATTTTGAAGTCTATTCACAACACAACCAATCACGTTCAACTTAAATTCGTGAGTCAAAATATGTTATATTTAGAATTTATTCAATCTTTCTTAATCCACCAAACTCATAGCGCCACATTCTGAAATACTTTCAACAATTACTATCAATCATTTAGACACTTTTGCATGTCTGCCCTTTTGTCTAGTTGTTATTAGGTTGAGGTTTGTTTAAAATAAGACTCAACACGGAGTTTTTGTATGTCTAAGTTTTTTACAAGCCTATCGATTTTACTAATGTCACCATTTTTATCAATAAATAAGGCTGAAGCTACAACAAAAAATGAAATATTGAAAAAACTCAATTTCACGCCAGGCCGCTATGAAGTTATGGTACCCTCTCAAAATCCGGCCCCATTTTGTGAAATCGAAGAAACTGAAATTGATCTTTTAGAAGATAAAAAAGTTTATACTCTGATCATCGGTAATAATTTAACTTTTGCCTATCTTGAAAAAGTTAAATTTAGCGATCAGACTAAGCCTGGCTGTTTGGCTGAATACACAAATACAATCGAATCTGCAAAACTTGAACAAACTTCAGTTGAAAAATGTAAAAAATCAAAAAAAGTACAGACAATAAAAACAACTCTTCTCTTTACTCAAGATCAAATCAATCTCACGATTATCGAAAATAACAAAAAGCAAACGTGCCAGTACAAACTTATTAGTCAAAAAGGACTTTAAAATGTTAAAATCATTTATATTTATAATTTCAGTTTTTATATACAGTTCATATACCCTAGCATCTGATCCCAATATATTGAATACTCGTGACGGAGCTGATGCTCATTGCGCATCATGTGAAAAAGATTCACTAGCGCAAAAAATACCAGCCGCTGTATTTGCTGCTGAATATTTAAAACGTATCGACAAACCATTTAATTGCGAAAATGGAATATCTAGTGATCACTGCTTATTGATTGATTGGTTAAAGTTTAAAAGCGTAACTTACAGTAAAAATTGTAAAGACTTTTTTATGCATGAGGATGGAACAATCGGTGATTTTTCTGAATATTTAGGACGCTTGATGTTTGATGATGTTCAAAAAAATGGCGAAAAATCAATGTTTCTACAAACTAATCCTGATTTTGAAAAATACTGTCCTGAATACAAATCATTTGATATCGATCAAAAAATTGCATTTCACGGCTGGATTTTTGAATTAACTGCCTTTCCTGAAAACAATTGTTCAAACAAAAATAGTGTTGTTAAAGGTGTCTACTCTATGGCTGCTTGTATGTTCCAACTCAACTATCCTAGAAAAGATCGTTATTGGCGCAGTAATGGTTTTGATGTTAAGCGATGTGATATCAGCGAAAAAGAAATCTTAACAACAGAAGGTTGCATTGGCTGTGCTTTTGATGAATACAAAAGAAAAGTCATTAAAGATGGTACTCCGTTTGGTGTCTTTAATAGCGCAGGAAAAAAAGTCAGTGGGTCGTACTGGGCCTCGCAAAATCGTTTATCTCAAGCCGATGAAAAATGCTTAGAATCCACTTACACAAAAGGCCCAAAACCAATGCAAATGAAGGATAAAAAAGGTAAACCCTTATACTTAACTAAATGCAAAGGGGCTAACTGGGAATGGGTTCCGCGTTACAAATTTTTTAGACGATTACAGCGTTTTCCTCTTTGTAAAAGCAGACCTGAAGCACAAAAAGAAGTCACGGACCTAGAAGTCTATTTGAAAACAAAAAATCAAAAATAAATTATTTTTGAATTTGACCGTCAACTAAAAATATTTTTTGATCAGCTAATGCTGCAAATTCGCGATCATGGGTAACATAAACAACTGTCGTCTTTTGTTTGTGACTAAGCTGTGCCAGAATTTTCATTACTGTTTGGCCATTGACAGAATCAAGATTACCTGTAGGTTCGTCAGCAAAAATGTATTGCGGGCTCATGATTAACGCTCTAGCAATAGCTACGCGCTGCTGTTCCCCCCCTGATAACTCTTTTGGTAAACGATTAATTTTTTCTTTCAATCCAAAACTTTCTAATAGTTCAACAGCCTTTTGAGTTAATTGTAAGTGTTGATCTGTACGACGTGCAGGCATCAATACATTTTCAAGAGCGCTCAGCTCCGGAAGCAAATAATGAAACTGAAATATAAAACCCATCTTAAGATTGCGAAATTCATTCTGCTCTTTTTCAGGTAGCCTTTGAATATTAATACCATCAAATAAAACCTCTCCTGATGTCGGGCTATCTAACGTACTCATAGAATACAAGAGTGTCGATTTACCTGATCCAGACCGCCCCGTAATAGAAACAAATTGGCCAGTTGGAATTTGAAAACTAAGACCATGCAAAATTTCAAGCTCGGGTTCACCAAATGATTTCTTTAAATTTATAACTTCAATCATTCGCCACTCCTAATGATGTCTATAGGTTTAAGCAAACTGGCTGCTCTCGCTGGTAAATACGATGAAACGATTGATGATAATGATGCCATTAAAAAACCAGTTAAATATATTTTATAAGAAAAATTCACCATTAATCGATCAGTCATTCCAGATATCTTAAGAGTAGACAAATAACCACTCATACTAAAACCAATAACTAAACCAATACATCCACCTAGAATACCCAGAATAAGTCCCTGAACTAAAAATAGTAACTTAATATTATCACTATCATACCCCATGCTTTTTAAAATTCCGATATCCTTTTGTTTTTGATTTACTAAAATATTTAATATGTTATAAATACCAAATGAGGCTACAATCATAATCGCAATAGTAATAAAGCTACGAATAAAATCCTGCAAACTAAACACACTCAAAATATTAGCATTGTTTTCATCCCAACTTTTAATTTGATCTAAACCAAAATACGAGTACTGATGCGCAAAATCTTGAGCATGATCAACATCAATAAGCTTAATCGCTATATCTGTGATTTCACTCGGACGTTTAATCGCGGTTTGAACATCTTTTAAATTTGCAAAGGCATATGTATCGTCAAGGTTCATAACACCAAGCTTAAATACTCCTGTTATTTTAAATGGAATAGGCTCTGACTGTCCTGTTGAAACCAAAATTGTATCATTCAATCTAGCTCCGAGTTTTCTTAAAAGGCCTGCCCCAATAACTGTTCGACGCGCACCTATGTTAAGAGATTTAAAAGAACCTTCTAGCATATAATTCTCAATATTTGTGACCTTGACTTGAGCATCAGGGACAACACCCTGAAGCCGTCCGCCTTGCGAAAAGCCACCTTTAGTAAAAACAATTTGCGCTCCGATTTGCGGGGCAAATGACAATACGAGTGGATCCTTTTTAAGTCTATCATACCACCCTAATGGATAATCTATTTTGGAAGCCTGATCCTGCCCGCTTGGGACCGTTGCCCAGAATGTATGTTCCATACTTTTAAAAAATAAATTTTGGAATTGCTGTTCAGTTTTACGTTCATCGCGGGCACTAATGCGTACATGAGCATCATTATTTACAAGTTGATCAATAATGAATCCTTGAAAACCGGTCATTATAGCCGAAAAAGTCACATACGCAGCTGTTCCGAGAGCAACACCTAACAGTGTAAGAATACTTTGTTTTTTTCTTGCTAATAAATAACGAAGTGCTAAGAAAATCATAATGCTTTTTTCACCAATATTTTATCAGTAGATAAGATAGTATTTGAAATGACTTCAGCCCATTCTTGATCCATGATGCCAACTTTAACATCGACTTTTTGTTGTCGTCCGTTTCGCTCGATTAAAACAACACCCATTTGAATAGCACGCACTGGAATTAACAATGCATTTTCTTTACGATCAACTTCAATCGCTAAGTCCGCTGTCATACCTGGTAAAATATGTGGTGGTAATTGACGAACTTCTAGTCTAGCTAAAAATTGACCACTCGATGGATAAAGTGAAGTGATCTTACCTGTGTAAGTTGCGTTATCATGACTTTCAAAACTGATTTTAACATTTTCGTTGCGCTTCACACGCATTGTACTTTGCTGATCAAGTACAGCTTCAATGAAAAGTTTATTAAGATTTTCAATTTCAACAACAGGTCGATCTGTAAAAACATTTTCACCAAGACTTGCCGGCAAATTCGAAACAGTTCCTTGTATAGGGCTTTTAACAACTGTTCCATCATCAAACGCTAATAATTTTTGTCCTGCTGAAACAAATTCACCTTCTTTAACATAAAGCTGTTTTATCGTCTTTGGAATTGCAACCTTGAATGCAAATTTTTCATCAGTCTTAACAGTTCCTAATCCGTATATAGCTTCGTTAATTGGTCCTGTTTTTGGACTAATATAATCATACTGTTTATTCTTCTTAAGTAAAAAAAATAAACCAATGCCAATTAAAAAAACTGCAGCTAAAATTAATTTGTATAAACGCCCCATCAACACCCTCGATTTATGTTTACATCATGTAACTCAACTCTTTTTCGTACAATATAAAATTTATGTGATACAGAATCTACTAAATATGATCTAAATCATCTTTTTTAAAATCGAGATAACAAAAAGAACTTTGCTGAAAGCTTAAAAATATGCCATAACAAGATATGAAATTTGAAAAATTCGCTATCGCACAAGAAATCAAAGATAATCTTATTGAAAATAAGTTTTTCCGTACAACTGACATTCAATTTAAAGCTATTCCACCAATACTGAACGGTGAAGATGTTCTAGCTATTGCGCAAACTGGTAGCGGCAAAACAGCAGCGTTTGCAATACCGATCATCCACCAAATTCATTCCTTTAAAACCAGTAAACGTAGTTACGGTGTTAAATGTCTTGTTCTTGTTCCGACACGTGAATTAGCACAACAAATCGGTAAGGTTTTTGCCATGTTATCAAAAAATACTAAAGCAAATAGTTTTGCAATTTATGGTGGTGTTGAACAAGATCGACAAATACAGCAACTCGCAGGCGGGGTCGATATTTTAATTGCAACACCTGGTCGAATGTTTGATCTCATACATCAACAAGCTGTCGATATTAGTAAAGTTAGCACTCTCGTGTTAGATGAGGCCGACCATATGCTTGATTTGGGTTTCATCGAAGATATCAAAAGCGTAAAGCAAAAGTTAACACAAAGACATCAAACACTGTTCTTTTCAGCAACAATTAACCCTAAAATTAAAAAGTTGGCTTATTCACAAATAAGTTCAAAAGCATTACGCATTCAAGTTTCACCAGAAAAAATGATTTCTAAAAACATCAAACATTCGTTGATTAAAGTTGAAATGGACGAAAAAAGACATTTACTAGTCAATATTTTGAAGGAAAACCCTGAACTGAAAGTGATGATTTTTGTGCGCACTCAAGTTCGAGCAGAAAGAGCCTCAAACCACCTTTATAAAAATAACATTGCAACTATAGTTATGCACGGAGGTCTAGATCAACTTGAACGCGATAAAAATTTATCAGATTTTCGTAAGCTACAGGCCGGCTGTCTTATCGCAACCGATGTGACAGCGCGTGGAATAGATTTACCTCTGATTCATTTAGTCATTAACTACGATATGCCTGACGCAGCAGAAAATTATGTTCACCGCATCGGGAGAACAGGACGTGGATTTGAAAAAGGTGATGCTATTTCTTTTTGTTCAAGCGATGAAAATCAAAAACTTGCTGATATTGAAGAATTTTTGCAAAGCCCAATCCCTCTGCTTAAAGTCAAAAAAGGACAATTCACCCCTAATGCTTTACTTAACGAAGAATTAAGCTTTGCCGACATGATCGCGCAAGCTGAAGAGCAGCTTAAGCCACAAAAAAAATGGAAGAAGAAATAAACATCTATTTTAAATCAATTACCAAGCCTATTATTTAAGCTCAGTGCTTTTTATTCGAAACTAGGTAAATAAGGTCGAATTGGTAAAATAAAGTGTGACAACAGGCTAATATAACGCTAGATTCATTACACAAATTATCGCGGGGTGGAGCAGTCTGGTAGCTCGTCGGGCTCATAACCCGAAGGCCGTAGGTTCAAATCCTGCCCCCGCAACCAATCTTCCCAATATACCACCTAAAATCCTTCGCATTATGGGTGTCCAACGACTCTAAGTTCCCAAAATCAGAATACGAATTGCCCTTACCACTGTCGGGCCTAAGTGGAGGATGACGCACGCCCATTTTTTGACTTTTCTTAATACTATTCAAATCCACTACGACATTTTTAGATAATTCTTGGTCAAATACCGTTTGGCCATCGTCAGGCCGCTCGGCGACCTGACGGTAATAAATTTGTACCTGACCATTTTGAAAATTTTCAACAAATTTTTTGGAATCAATAAAATCTGTTAGGTCATTTGAACAACGCTCAAGTGACTGTGATTCTAATTTTCTTTGTGTTTGAAGTTCAATTAATTGTTCTGAGTAAAGTTTTTGTAAATCCAGATTTTCGGTTATCTTAATAAATTGATTTTTTAAACAAATTCAGATATTGGTTAAGTAGATTTTAAAGGAGCTTAAGATGTTACGTTTTTTACTCTTAACAGTATGTTTAAGTACAATTTCGTTTGCTAATGCAAGTGCTTTTAAATTTAAGGATGATTGTGGAGCTGGTTTTTCTTCTTATTGTTCTGGCCGAGTAGCTTTTAGTCAAAATAACCTATTTGCATCAGTACTTGTAACCAGAAATGGATCAGGACATACTAAAACAATAAGAGTTCAAAAAATTGATGGTACAATTTATTCGGAAACTATATTTTCTGGTGAAGTTAATCAATTAGCATTTTCTACTGATTCAAAATATTTATATTTTGTGAACAATTTAACTTTGAAAGTATTAGATGTTCAGACATCTTCAGTGAAAGATTTGGCTTTAATTCCGTCTGAATTTCCTAAAGTATGGCTTAGTGATATTTTACCCTTAAATGATAATAAAAATGTTCTTTTAATATATAAAAATGGATATATTAGAAGTTTTTATCAGGTTTCTCTTTTTTCAGTCATTGATCAAAAAATTCTTTGGACTAAATCAAACCTTAATTGGGATACTTTCAAACTTGATACAGCCGCAACTAATCTTAACTATTTACTTATAAAAAATAATTTATATAAAAGGCAAGAGTTGATAAACATATCTGAAGATGGTTTGCAACCAGTTGATTCATACTCTGGGAATTATTTTGCACTAGATAGTTTGGTTGCTCATGAAAAAGAATATTCAGATTATAATATTTTATATTTAAAGGACATTTCTAGTAATGAAGCAGGAGTAGCTTTATCATTAGAGTTCGAATATCATAATGTGCCAGCCAAGAAATTAATACTTCCTTATGTTTATCAAAACAACCCAAATAATGTTGATCCTAGAGGTATTTTTGGACCATGGAGATTGGTAAACGAAAATACTGCATATGGATTTGTACAAACTAAAAATGATGAGTGCATATTGATTTCAGCAAATTTTGAATCATCTAAAATAATAGAACTACATAAATTTTCTGACTCATGTGGATATGTTTCTTATGGTGAATCATCTCAGGATGGGGTATCTGGGGCAATTCGTGACGGTGCTGGGAATATCTCCTTGTACAGCTTCAGATAGCAATATTTTTCATTATAATTTAATTTGGAAAATAAATTTTTCCTGAATTATCTACTCGGCAATATCATCGCCTTCGGCCACTTCGAGGCTTTCGACTCCATGATCAATTGCATCTGAGCTTTGCGAACTTGGATTAAAATTTTTGGAAGATTGCCACTGGTAACAGCGGCAAAAGCCAACACGACTGCAATTTTGATTAAGCTATTCATTTAATTCTCCTGTTTTTCATTATGTCTTTTGATGATAAAGCCCACCGTTGGCTGGCTCCATTTTAAGGCGTGTCTTGGTTTTAATTTTTGTTCATTTAATTTACGAGCAATTTCACAATGGCTCTTGCCAAGTTCTGCCCACTTCAAAATAAGTTTCAGTGTTGATTGTTCGCGTGGGTCTTTATGGAGCATACCATCAACCAAACAGAACCCATATGGCGCGGTTTTGATGCTTTTCTTTTTTGTACTTGATTTGGATTTTAATTGCCTATTAGAGTGGCTTCTTAATTCCACTCCAGATTCAGTTAAACGGCTATTCACAGCTGTTTTACTTATTCCAAGTTCATTGGATATCGCTTTGGTCGAGTAGCCTTTTTCATATAATTCAGCGGCTTTTTTAGAAATTCCTTGCTTAGTTAAATAAGAAATGTCAATAATATCATGTATATACCAATGGTGGTATATTGGTTCATTACCGCAACCAATTTTCTTCGCAAAATTTCCACAAGACATTAAAAAACAAAAAACTATAGCTCTTCGCAGCCAATAACTATCTAAATAGCGTAAGTCTTTAGTAAACAAGCTGTCAGTATTTTCAAACCCGACATTCAGCTGAAAAATCCAACACTTGAAATAAGATCCTTAACTCAGTTCAGCCAATTTTCAATGCATTATCATTTTACTTGCATCAGTCAGAGGTCGAACAGATTATGTTGTCTCAAAATCAATAATCAACACAAGATTATGAAATGAATAAGCATTGCTTAAATTATATTTTATCAGTCATTTTTTTTGTTTTTTGTGAAAGCGCAGCTTCCTTAGTCAAGTCCAATACCAAAACTTTATGGTCTCTTAATGATGTAACTTACATTTTACCATTACCGGGTACTCTACAACAGAATTATTTACGCTCAGTCAAAAATCATATATCTGAAGCTATTTTGAATGATCTCCCTAAACTTTCTGTCCAATATGACAGAGAGGCACTTTATAAAATGATATTCGCACTTGTCATTCGGATAGAACCAGCATCAAAGCAAATACGAGTTGTGTGGCAACCTGTTACTTTAGGTCCGCAAAATAAAGTAACAACTTTAGATATGGCTTTGCATAGCTTTTATCAATTATCCGAAGTAGAGTTTCATCAACTCTTAAGCGAAATCATCTTATGGAAAGAAAAATATAAAATTCAATCTAATTTTCTCGAACCATTAAATATACATCCTGTATTTAAAAATCAAACATCTGATATAAAAAAAATAGTGCTTCAAGACTTAAACGATTTATTTTTTAAATATTGTCACGACAACAACACAGTCAAAGTCACAGCTATGGTTCTTCGAGGTGGAAATGATATGTGGGCTTTTATGGGATTTAATATTGACCTTTTATCACAGCAACGAATGCCGATTGAAATACCTCGCACAGCATCTTCAACTGCACAGCGTTTTGTCAATCAGGCAGTCCCAGCAGAGTTTTTTGAAAATGCACTCATCAGCCCACTAGCTTTTAATATAGAAAATGATAGTTTAGAAAACCTTGTGATGAAGGCTACTTTTAATTCACAACTAACTGAAGATGAAATATTAAAAGCTTTACACATTAGCCATCGTTTTGAAAATCCGCGCATTCACAATACTGAAAGTCTTGATTGCGTCAGCTGCCATATCGCGCACCCTGCTCGCGAATGGATTTCACGTCATTTAAAAGCACAACCAAAAAACAATCATCTTAATTCAGTCTATCAAAATCAAAACTACAATCTTACAAATTTAAGCACCGAAGTGTTTAACACTGTTCAAATTCGAGGGCTTGGATATTTTGGACGAAATTTAACCATTTCTCAACGTGTTATTCACGAATCTGCAGAAGTAGCTGATTATTTAAATTTCCAAAATAATATAATATTTAAAAAAAAGACTAAAAATAAGTAACAAAAGGAGAACTTTAATCATGAAATATATTTTAACCGTAATGCTTTTTACTCATATTGCACAAGCGACTAATCTCAATCATTGCAACATTTACAGCAATAAAGAAAGATATTTAAAAGCGATCTCTGCAGTAGCAGCTACATATAATTTAGATTTAAATCAAATTTGCACATCAGAAAAGTATCTAGCTATTGAGGCACAACCTAGTCGTAAATACACGCGCGAAGGTGAACTTATACCTCATGTCCGTGTGCAATTACATATGTATAGCTCAAGTTGTCTTTATATGGTGAAAGATGCTGATTTAACAATTACTGAAATGAAATGCTATTCCGGAGAATAAATGGCTAAAAATAATATATTAATCATTAATGGCAGTCCTAAAGGAAACAAAGGGAATTGTGCTCAATTGATCCGATTAATAGAAAACAGCATATCTTCAAAATATAGTATTGATGTATTAACACTGGCCAACAAAAATTCTAAGTCACAGATCAATCATAAATTACATAAAACGAGTGGGTTTATTTTTGTCACAGGAACTTATTGGGATTCTTGGGGAAGTCCACTTCAAAAATTTCTAGAAGATATAACACATCTTGAAGGCACTCAGGCTTTTTTAGGAAAGCCGTGTTCAGTTTTTGTCCTAAACCATTCTGTAGGTGGTAAAGCAGTGCTCTCTAAACTTCAAGGTGTGTTATCAACTTTAGGTTGTATGATCCCGCCTATGAGTGGGATGGTCTATTCATTGGTTAATGATTTAATTATTCGGAAGGTGAAAACAAAATTTGCTGATGATTTATGGAGTTACAATGACATACCCGTCATTGTTCATAATTTAGAAAAAGCAATGAAGTTAGATATAAAAATGTGGAAGTCATGGGCTATTGATCGTAAAAACTTTGAAAAGAACTGGATTTGATCGATCCAGTTCTTTTTAATTCATGATTCTATTAATCTTTGAAACCAGGATGGCGTGATGATGGACCAAAATCTCCAGAGGCTTTTTTGTTTTCAGACTTCGATGACTCTGTTTTAGTTGATCCCGTCGTTTCCTGAACTGATTGTTGTGGCTTAGATAAATCACTCATGACCGATTGTGATGTTTCTTTTTTCTTTTTATCAGATTTTTTAAAATCAAAAGAAATTACATTTTTAGCGCTTTCAGGTTTAGAAGTAACTTGCGCACCTTCCCCTTCGACAAATTCATTCAAGGCCACGATAACCTGCTTAAGTTCAGAAGATTTAAGCTTTAAATTATCAGCTGTTAAAGCTGAAGTCTGTGCCACAGTATTGTTTTCTTGAACGACTTGTTCCATTTGTCCCATGGCTTTTGAAATTTCACGTATACCAGTACTTTGTTCGCGAGATGCTGTGGAAATTTCAGCCACTAAGACATCTAGTTCAGACACAGTCGTTAAAATTTCATTTAAAGCCTGGCCACACTCTTCGGCAACTTGAGTTCCAACTTGTACTTTGTTTTGACTTTCAGCCATAAGATGAGAAACTTTTTGTTTAGAATCCGTAACAATTGATTGAACTTTCGAAACTGATTCATTTAGTAAAGTTGAAATTTCGTTAGCTGCACGACCTGACATCTGAGCTAAGTTTCCAACTTCTTCAGCTACGACAGCAAAGCCTTTTCCATACTCTCCGGCACGAGCTGCTTCGACAGAAGCATTAAATGATAACAATTTTGTTTGAAAAACGATTTCGTTGATCACTTTTGTTTTATTTTCAATATCTGCAATCAATTTAACGATTTCAGATAACTCTTGGCTATTTTGTTCCATATGGTGCGACATTTCGCTATTCGCAGATTCAATATCACGTATAGATTGAATCATTTGTTCGACGATTTCACGACCTTTTTCAGCTGACTCTTTGGACATATTTGAAATTTCACGAGATTTCTCAGCTCCGTCAGAATTTTTTTCAACCATTGCCGATATTTCATCTACAGCTGATACAGTTTCTTGTAAAGCAGCCGCTTGTTCAGTTGATGACTCAGATAGCTGCGTTGCAGATGAAGCAACACTGTTAGCTTCTTTATCAACTTCTGAAGAGTTACCTGTGAGTAACGAAGACAAATGACTAATTTTTTTACTCATGATAATTGAAAAAATTATTGATGCAGCGATTGCTAATGCCACACACATACCTTGAACAAGATAAAATAACACAACAGATTTATTCACTTGCGCTAAAGCTGTTTTTGCATCTTCTGCAACAACAACTACCCAACCAAGATCTTCAATCCATTTTTCACCGCTGAGTTTATAAAAACCCTGTAAATCTTCTTCTTTATGGATTGGATCGAAGCTATGCGCAGAACCTTCAATTGTTTTTTTAGATAATTCTAAAAGCTGTCCGTTATCTTTAAAAATATTTTCTTTAAAAATAACTGATTCTTCGTGCATAGCCTCGTTACGACCCTGCATTTCAAACGGAATATGTTTAAATAATACTGTTCCATCTAAATTGGCGAGATACATTTCTGCATTTACATCGCCACTTTTTTTCAGACCTTCGAATAAAGTAATGAATTCATTTTCATACCATTTAACATTTGCACGGTTTGTAATAACGCCGACAATTTCACCTTTTGCATTTTTGATTGGAGCCGTAAAACCATTTGATAATTTTTTATCTTGATCAAAAGCAAGTTTGAATAACGAATCATATTGCGTGTTTTCAAAGTAAGTTCCAACGAATCCTGATTTCTTGTCTTCCGTAAACTGTCCCGACATCGCAGCTTTAAACCAAGCGGCATCAGCAAAGCTTGTTTTTTTAAGCTGATCAACTTTTACTGCTAGCCCTGTAGGATCTTTTGAGTTTGAAGCAACATATTGACCTTTAGTATCAACAACAAGGATTAAATCGTATATACCATATAATGTAACATATTCATCAAGGTCAGTTTGCATTTCAGATCCATTCATAGACTGAATAGCATTATTAAGTGCAAAAGCTTGCACATCACCATAACGTTCAAAAAATTGAGCTTTAATCTTTTCACCTAACGATTTAGCGTTAACTTGCATTTTAAATAAAAATGCTTCTTCAAATGTATTTTTCATTTGAAACAAATTAAACATCGCGCCAATAAACATGACTGTAATCAATGTTAAAATCATCGATGTAATTTTCCATTTAAAACTTAATTTCTTAAAAAAGTTCATCTGCATACCCCAATTGTTAAGGAATCGTCACGACCCCATATCGGAATTGAATTTAAAAACTCAAACAAAACTAGACTTAATTTTTATGTAATAAACCTTTGTTGATAAAAACTAGACCATTGGCTAATATTATAAGCAGCATTTAACCTCAAATATATTAGAAATAGCCCAAAATTTTTATTTTAGAAAGTCAGTTATCAATGAAATCATATTACTACAAACATTATAAAAACAAACCTTACAAGTTAATAACCGAAGCAAAACACTCTGAAGACTTAAGTGATTATGTTGTCTATGAATGTCTTTATCCAAATGAAACAGCTCAAGTATGGGTAAGACCCAAAAATATGTTTAATGAAATTTCAATTTTTAACGAAAAAAAGCAACCAAGATTTCAAGAGGTTGAGTTCAAAATTAAAACATATCATCAAATGCATTCCGATATTCAAGATCAAATATTTACAATTTGTCATCAGAATTTTAGTAACTTTAGTGCTGAAAAATTTCTAGATAAAATTAGACATAAAGACAATATCTTAATTTTATGCGCATTTGACGAAGATAAAATTGTTGGTTTTAAAGTTGGCTATGAACAAGATATCTTACGCTTTTATAGCTGGCTAGGTGCTGTAGATCAAAAATACAGAGGCTTAGGTATTGCTAAACAACTTATGCTCGTACAACACGAATGGGCAATAGCCAAAAAATATAAGTTCGTCGAGACTAAATCTGAAAATCACTTTAAATCGATGATAGCGTTAAATATATTTTCTGGATTTGAGATTATTGGCACAGAAACGTCTCCGAAAGGACAAATTAAAATTCTCTTTCGTAAGAAATTATCACTAAACAAACAAGAAAATAGCCTTTGAAATAGAAAAATGTACACCTTAACCCACGTTTGGTATAAAATACTAATGTGAACATTGCACATTTTTTATCGCAAAATCAATTAACTGGCGCTGAAGTCTACGCTTGTCAGCTAATCTCTGCTCAGATTAGAGATCATCATCAAGTCATCCAGATTTCTAATGACTTTTATTATCCAAGCTTAGCCAAAAAAATTAAACTCCAGGTTGAAGCAAGCTCAATTTTTACATTTTGGATAAATGTATTCAGGATTAGAAAAATTTTAAAATC